>Ga0326728_10004224_pt1 | contig 43042 bp, 27 predicted proteins | sample MB3enrmetagenome_FD_207602 | JGI IMG/M metagenome (GOLD analysis project Ga0326728, IMG submission 207602) | Lab enriched peat soil microbial communities from McLean, Ithaca, NY, United States - MB31MN | ecosystem: Environmental > Terrestrial > Soil > Wetlands > Peat | place: USA: New York...
CTGGTTGGGACGGCCCGACGGTTATCTGGACGGGCGGAACGGAGGTTCCTGTGGGACTGGCCGTGGGTGTGAAGGTGATCGTGGGTGTGGATGTGACCGTCTGGGTTGGAGTAAAGGTGGGTGAGGCAGTTGCCGTGAAGGTGGTTGTCCTAGTAGGAGTGTAAGTGGCCGTGAAAGTCGGGGTCTGAGTTACCGTAAATGTTGGACTGGGAGTTGGCGTAAAAGTGTTCGTAAAAGCGACCCCACCCACCGTCACATAAGCGGGCAGGGACGTTTCCAAAACTCTGTCCAAGGCTGACATCGAAGCGGTATTGGGGATCACCGTCCCGTTTCCCGCCGTCACTTGGGCTATCCAGGTCACGGTCACGCTAGCCCCCGGGGCCACATTCCCTTCGTTCCAGGTAATGGGAGGCGTGTTAGTTCCTCCGCCCGTGGCCGAAACAAACGTCTCACCTGTCGGGACCGTGTCGGTCACGATCACATTCGTGGCCCAGTCATCCAAGAAGGAATAATTGCTGAACTGAGTATTGGTGGCCGTGGCGTAAACCCCAAAGGATCCGGGACCCGCCAAGGTGGTATCGGTCTCGTTCAAGACGGGATTGAATGGCCCGCCGTTGGTGGAGACGTCAACGGTAAAACTGTTCCCGTTGAGGACGGCTTCCACATTGATGGGCCCGGTAGTCCCCACACCAGCGGTGTTCGGCGCTACGAAAGTGCCGATGCCAGCGCCCCCCCCGACGGTGGTGAATGACGAGCCCCCGTTGGTTGTATAGAGCAGGGCGATCTGGGCGGGATTGGGATAGGTATTCCCATTGATCCAGAGGTAGTAAAAACTGTTACCATTCTGGCGCAGGATCGCTCCCGCCGGTTGATAACCTGGCTCATAAAGGGTGAAATCCAGCGTGCCATTGGTTCCGTAGGCTCCCGGGTCGACGATCCCGCTGGGGCCGTAGTTGTTCAATTGCAAGTCGCCACCCGCGAGCCCCCAATTGGAGATCGCCAGGCCGCCCGCGGTCGTCACCCATCCGCTCAAAGTGGACCCGCTGAAATTCGCGGTGAAAAGACCGGGATGCTGGTTGGTATAAACCAAAGTATAGGTCACGGATCCGCCCGAAACCACAGAAGAGGGATTGGCGGTTTTGACGATCTCAGCCGGAGTGGCCGTGGCCGTGGGTACGGGCGTGCAAGCCACTGAAACGGGGACGGAATTGGAAACCGCGGTTTTTTCCAGACCGTTCAGGTCCAACAATGTGGCTTGATTGAGAATGGTACTGCAGGTCACGGCGTTGCTCTTGACCACCGCCCAGTAGGTCACGGTCCCGGATTCGGTGGCCTTGAGATCGGGCCAAGTCCAGGAGGCGGTGTTGGTGCCGGCGTTGAACGCGGTGACGGCGTCACAGGGAACTCCCACAAACCCGCCGAAAGTGAGATGGGAATCCAAAGTATCGGTCAATTCGGCGTTGATATCCCGTCCATAATAGGGGGCGTTGCCAGCGACCACACGCCAAGTCGAGCCGTCATATTCTTCCACCAATAAGTTGGTGACCGCGTTAGAACCGGCCTGATTGCAGGGATCCGCGTATCCCCCTGGGTCGGTCACGCTGGTTTTGATCGGCACATAGCCAAGATTGGGAAGGGATGCATAGCTGGGACAGGGGCTCGCGGCCACGTTCGAGTAACTCCAATCGGTCGTGTCGTTACGATTTCCGGTGCGGAACCAATGAACCTGGGTCTGAACCTGGCCACCCCATCCGTTCCATTGGGCTATCAGGTAACGATCCATCAATAACGTGGAGGCCATATTGGGCACATTTCCTCCCCACTGCATGACGATCTTCTGGTTATAACCCGTCCCCGCCACCATAGGCAGGTCTTGATAAGTAAAACCCCCGGAAGTGTCATAGATGGTTTGGGGCGCGAATGGGTTTCCCGTGCTGCCGCACGCGTTGACACCCGCGGCCAAGTCATTAAGGAAATAGGAAACCCGATAGTTCATCAGGTTGATATCCTCGTAAGATTCGTTCAGGACCGAGAAATCGGTCTCGAAAAAGTTACTGCTGGCTGGATTCGCAGGGGCTTGGGCCGATTGATTGGTGTACCAAACGAATACCTGCGGCCTGGTACGGCCCAACCTCTCATTGGAATTATTCGCGTAGTTCAGGGTATAAGTTACCGTATCGCCGGGATTGACCACGGATTTGTTGACCGACTTGGCCGTGGAAAGGGCGCAATTCACAACATCCACATAATTGGACCGGAAAGTGCTGGAAACCACATCCGGATAAGGCGAGGCTGTTCCTGTCACACCCGCGGAAGGGTCCGCTTCCACGGAGTTGATGACCGTCTGCCCCGAAGTGGCGCTATTCGATATCTGCAATTGGACGGTAATGGTGGCCGGTGTATTGGGCGCCACGTTGGTCATGTTCCAAGTCACCAAACCTCCCCCATTAACCCCCACGGGAGACGAGGTGACATAGACCGCGTTGGAGGGAATGGTTTCTTTTATGGTGACCGAAGGAGCTGTGGCCGCTCCAACGTTCTTGTAAACGATCGAGTAATTAAGGGTGTCGCCAGGACAACCAAAGGTCTTATCCACATTCTCTGAGATCTTCATCACAGCCTGGTTCCATTGATTGTCGCAAGGCCATGGAAAATTACCGGTGTTGATGAGCAATCCCAGGATATCCAGGTCGTTGTTGTAATAAATGAGCGAGGTCGGGGCATAATCGGTCCCCGCGCCTTGCTGGACAAATTGGTAGGTGGAGTCGAGCCGATAGGTCTGGTTGATCCAGGTCTGATCGCCTGAACCAGTGGCGACCGCCGCCATGGTACCCATTCCCCACTGGCTGGGCAGACCCGAAGCCCATGTGCCGTTCGTGCTCCATTGTTGAGCGATATTCCAGACCTTATCGGCATCGCTCAAGACAACGACGTTGTTGTTCTTGAGGGAAGTATTGGTGTTCGAGATAAAAGGCTGCAAAGTATTGTTGCCGTTATAGACCACATCCATCACGTAACGCCAAGGGCCTCTCATGCCTTCCGCGCTCGCGGTTGTCCCGCTATAAGAGAAACTAGTCGGCGGGGTTGTTCCCGTCGCGCCGTTAAGGCTGATGGTGTCCGAGTTGAATCCATGGCTGCCCGCCGCCGTGTCAGCCGAAACAAGCGCGTTGGCCGTGTTATTCGCCACGTTGGTCCACTCAGCCCCGGTCGTACCTCTGGCGGGATAGGAAACCCCTGAGAAAGTCGAACCCCAACAACGGTAGTAGCCCGGATCCCAATAATCCGCATAAGCGGTATTCGAGATACCGTTGACATCGAATGTGTCGCCGCTGGTGTAATAGTCATATTTGTCCACGTCCCGGTACCAGGGTTGAGCCGGACTACTGGCGGGAACAACACCAATATCCAGCATGGCCTGGATCATGGTCTGAGCCTCGCCGGCATAGTTGATGACACCGGTGGAGGGCCATTGTTTACTGGCCAAAAGAACTCCCATCGCGATATCCTCATCGCCGTCACCCGCCGAATCACAACCATTCACCCCAAAGGGCGCTGTCATTGATATTTCCCAGTTGGGAAGATAAGCGGTGAAGTTGTCGCAGTTAGGAGTCAGGTTGGCCCCGACCATATGGGTTTTGATGAACATATAAAGACCATCAAAGAGGGGCTTATCCGCAAAAGAAGCGGCTATCAACACGGAATACCCCATGCTTTCACTCAAGGCGTGGTGGTTATTACCGCCATTATTCAGGGCGAAATTCGCGATCAAGGGAATACCGTTGACTGTTTCCCCGGTGTACTCCACTTCAGATCCCACATATAAACCGTAGTATTTCATCCACATGGCGGTCATGTCCGAATCGGTAACACCTTCAGGTTGAGCGATCATGCCATTGGGCAGTTGAAGATATTCGCCAAAGGGATGGGCTGGATTACCGGAATTTACATTGGAGGTTCCATTGACCGCGCCATACATGGTTCCATAAGCTTGAGCCCAAGATGTAGAAGCGCTTTCAAGTATGAGCAATAAAAAGAAGGCCACAAAAAACATGACTTTCTCAAATCGTTTTACGGTTAACACAAAGAAATTCCTAAAAATATTTTGTTAATAATTTTCACACCATTACAAAGATATGTAAATGATTGGACTAATTTGATTTAGGAATTGTTTTATCGGAAAACTTTGCGGATTTTTAACTTTGTCGGAACTTCTTTAACGTTTAAATGAAAATAATTTTTAAAAGTATACTCTCATACCCTGAATATTTTTTTATTCAGAACGGAATATTATTTGCCTTTTCAAGATCAATAATGAAATAAAACCGATCAATGTGATCAAGGTCAAAAATAATCCAAGTCTAAGGGACGTTGGTTCATATCGGAACACCACTCGGTGTTCACCGGACTCAGATAATTCCACCGTCATCCACATTCCATTGGCTCTGAATATGGGAACCGGCCTTCCATCCACCCAGGCGTGCCAGCCTGGAGCGTAGCTTTCATCGAACACAAGGAAACCTCTCTTGGGAGTGGACACTCCGAATTCCACCCGGCTGGGTGAGGGCTGAACCATCTGGATCTTGGCTTGGGACTCGAAAAGATTTCGCCAGAAACCCACGATCCTATCCCAAATATTGATCCGCACTCCGTCCGCCAGGATCCTGTCGACCGGCGCGAGCCGGACCGCCTTGCCGTCCTGCCCTCTCTCCGTGTAGACCTCGTTCTCAAGAAAAGCCTTGGGATTCATCAAAGCCTCGAACACCTCCGGTCTTCCCGGGAATTCCCGCACCCTCTCCACCTGCCAAGCTTCCTCCATGGCCCCCGCATTCTGGGTATAGATCATTTCTCCCCGGGGTTGGGACAGACAATACTTGAAAGAACCCAGTTTTTCGTTCGTCAGGATGAGTTTGATCCCGGCCGCGTCCAATACCCTGCCGTCATAGGGAAAACCTTTTTGGAAATAGGTTTGAAGATCTTGATAGCCGTCCACATAGATGGAAAGGTATCCCCTGGCCGAACGAAGTCCCCAAACTATATTCGAATTGGCAGTGAGGTTTTCCGCGGACGTGATGTAAGAATCCTCCAGTGTCACAGCCTCGGGGGAATGGTATTGGTCCAGGCCGTGCAGACTGACCATCCGTCCTTCTCCCGTCATGGTTTTGGCTTGGGCCGCGGCCTGCTGTACCCTGCCGTCCCGGTAAGGGTCCGGCACCATGTTCAACACCCGGCTCGGAATGAACAGTATATCCAGTAGCCACAACACTCCCAGGAACCAGACCCAAGGACGCGAGTTTTTTTTCTTTCCATTGGTTTCTGATCTTTCCTTCAAACGAAGCCCGAGCGCGGTCAGAGCGCAAAAGAGGAACAGGAAGGAAGACGAAGAGGTCGCTAATATCCCCAACCATTTGGAGGGGATGAAGAACCACAGGAAGCAATGGGTTCCGGCGATCCAAAAAAACCAGAAAAGGGCCGAAATGGTCCAGAACCTTTCCTTGGACTTTTGAAAGGTCACGAGGGACCAAAGAAGAAGACCCAGGGGGACCAGACCCATATACAGATTATTGAAAATGAAATCGGGATAATCTCCCATGTAACTCCGGGTGCCTGGAATGCCCAGGATCTGAGGTTGGAACAAGGTCAGGTAATTGACCCAACGCATGCAATAAATGGGATCTTGCCACCCTTCCCGATGAAGGGCCCGGAGAAAATCCAGGAAAGGCAGCCACTGACAGGCGGTCAGTAACAGTCCCAACCCCAAGGCTAGTCCTCCCCAACCCAGCACCTTGGGATGGGCCCGCAGGGTCAGGATCATCCAAACGGCGAGGAACAGAACAGCGTAGAAAATGAAAAAAGGATAACCGGCCAGGAACTGGAAAGCCCCGAAAAGGACGGTCAATCCGAACCAAAGGAAATTCTGTTTTTTCATCAGGTGGGCGGCGCCCAGGAAAAGCCAGGGGACCCAGGATAAGGAAGCCAGGTGGGTCGGGAATCCCCAATAGATGACCATCAAACCCGAACCCCCGAAGCTCATGGCGCAAAGGACCGCCGTAACGGGTTGGACCTTATGGAACCTGAGCCAGAAATAAAAACCCAGGGTGGCCCAGGCACCGTGGAGCAACGCCCCGACGAAGAACCAATCGGTCAAGCCGGTGAGATTCCATAACCAGAAAAAAGGATAGAAGGCCGCCGATTGTAAATTGGCCACATGGGGTGTGCCGCAGGCGATGTACGGATTCCAGAGAGGCAACAAACCCTGACGAAAGGATTCCACATTGAACCACTTCTCTGGGAACACATATTCCAGGGTATCCATGAAGGCGGGAAAATGACCCCAGAAGCGGAAGGCCCAGTAGAGCATCAAGCCGGCGTAGGCCGCCCAGAGTAACCAGAAGGTCTTTTTGGCGTTCAAGTGGCAACTGCCTTTATAGAAATGATGATGAAGTCCCTCGAAACTCTACTATAAGGCCCTTTAGTCGTCCAGCCTTGGGGCGAGATTAGCGCAAAACCAAAACCTAAAAAGAGTCCTTAACAAGATACTTCTCAAACACTATTCCTGCGGGCAAAGCGCCGAACGTCCTGAGCAAGGTCCAAACCATGTTTGATGACCAAAAAGGGGCCACAAGCGAACCATATCGGGAGATGTCGATGGATGTTCCAAGCGAAGGCATATATCACCAAACCAACGACACAAGCGGCGAAAAGCACCTGGAAAGATTGGGAATTATAACTAAGGTTTTCATTTCGATCGTTTTTAAAATCAACTTCAATACTACGGCTTACTAAGTCTTTCACCCAATAGACTCCCGCGTAGATAAGGCCCCACTTCAATTCCAGCAAAACAATATCAGAACTAAAATCCGCGTTGTTGACAAAAGTGAACGTAATGAGCCCAAAAACGAGGGTGCTCATAAAATAATCCCAGGAGGAATGATAGGAAAGCCCCAGACTGCCAAATGGCAACAACTCGTTCTCTCCGGGGGGCGGTGAAATTAAATATTTCTCAACCCATTTTTGTTTTGCTTTACTCAAACTCAATAACACTTCTACCGTCAAGAATTTGAAGAGAATCCCAATAACAAAAGAATAAATAACGACCCGTAGGTCATTATTTGTGTATTGAAGTGTATAAATGATTGCGGACAGGGATATAAAATTCACCATAACAAGCTGGAGCGAGTTCAAAAAAACCTCCGTTAAAAATATTGCTTATTTTAACACTCTTCTTTTAATAAGGTATAAAAGGCCGGGTCGAGATTAATCTAGATCGATATGATTCAAGCTATTCGTGGTAAATTTCACAAAATGGAATGACACTTATTAGTAATTTCCTCGTCCAATCGGCGCATTGACGGAGGCACCTATACGTTTTAACTTGGAGGTCGGCTTATGAATATCCGTTCCCTGTCATTCCTTTCCTGGTTTTTTCTGATCCTATTGATCGCGCGACCTTCCATAGCCGCGCTACTGGTGGACGACTGCGAGGGAACCTCCCCCGCCAATCGGCTGGGTGGTTACTGGTCTTCCTATAGTGACGTCTATTCCGCGGTAACCCCTAAACCCTTTGCCTATTCCCCAGAGGGATACGAATCGGCCCATTGCGCCCGAATCGACATGGAATTGAAGGCCGGTCTGCAATACCCTTACGCCGGCATGAACACTTCCTTTGCCCCTCAGGATCTTTCCGCTTACGAGGGTGTCCGTTTTTACGCCAAGGGGTCCGGAGATTGGAACTGTCAGATCCCCCTGACATCCACCAGCAAAGAATATAACCATTTCTCCTGTCCTATAGCCTTGTCCTCTGATTGGAAGCTCTTCGAGATTCCCTTTAATCAGTTCACCCAGACATGGGGTACCCACAAACCCTGGGACCACACCCAGGTCACGGGAGTCCAATGGGCGGCTGCCGGAACAACCGGGACAAAAGGTTTTCTATGCGTGGATAACATCGAGTTCTATAAAAAAAACGAAGCGACCTTGAAGGCACCGGAAGCCAATCCCATTTTGAATGAGCCCAAGGTGAACCAGCAGGGATACCTACCGGACGGAGGGAAAACCTTCGTCGTTTCCGAGATCCCAGGGGGAGTGAAGAAAGGCGACTCTTTTAAGGTAGTGGATGAGGCTGGCCACACCGCCTTTTCAGGCAAGATCCAATCCGATCCCATCGATGATCTCAAGTCCACCGGCGAAAAAGTTTTCCAGGTGGATTTTTCCGGCCTGACCCTTCCCGGCCGCTACACCGTGATGGTAGGCGGGTTGAAATCCCAACCTTTTTCAATCGGCAACGGGGTTTATCTTCCCCTTTTCAAGGACGCACTTAGGTGCTTCTACCTGATCCGTTGTGGTACCGCCATCGACGACACTGTAACTGGCATCAAACATGAAGCCTGCCATATGAAGGACGCGCCCGCCAAGGACGGCACCAAGACTGGAGACCTCACCGGCGGATGGCACAACGCCGGGGACTTTGGCAAGTGGACACTGGAAGAATCGATCAGTTGCGCTTACATGATGTGGGTTTATGAGTTAAAAACACCCTTGTTGAAGGACCTGAACAACCAAATCCCCGAATCAGGAAATGGCGTTTCCGACCTCTTGAACGAGACCAAGTGGGGGCTCACTTGGCTGTTGAAAATGCAAAGGTCCGACGGGAGCGTCTGGCACAAGGTGGATTCGGAGGATCATTTCTGTTTCGGGACCGTGCCCGAGAAGGACCCGACCCAGCGCTACGCCCAGTTCGCCGGAACCATCGACGCCGCCGATTTCGTGGGCGCCATGTGCCAGGCCTCCCGGGTATTCGCCCAAGCCGACCCAGTCTTTGCCCAAAAATGCGCCAAGGCGGCCAAGCGGGCTTGGGCCTGGCTTGAGAAAAACCCCAACCTTCTCCAGAACGACCCCGACTATATCGACACCGACCCGTCCCAAGAACGCCTTTGGGCGCTGGGAGAGTTTGCCCGACTGACCGAGGACCCTTCCCTCCTGGAACGCTTCCTCAAGGAGGCCACCGCCGATAAACTCAAGCCGATCAGTTGGCAGGAACCGCAATTATTCGGCTATATGGCCCAGGCTTTTGACCCCAAAACCTCATCCGATGGAAAAGATACTATCCAAAAAGCCCTGGTGAAAATCTGCGACCCCCTGGTCCAAGCCTCCCAAGTCAACGGTTATGGTGTTGTCCAGGCTTCCAATGAATATTGGTGGGAAACCAACGAGAATCTCCTGGGGAAAACCGCCGCGTTTCTTTTCGCCCACGCCTTGACGGGCGATTCCCATTACCGCGCGACGGCCTTGCGCCAGATGGATTGGATCTTGGGGGAAAACAGCCTTGGTTTTTCTTTCGTGACCGGCCACGGAACCCGCAGTACCAGCCATCCCTACCATTGGGACTGCGCCTCGCTGGGAAAGGTCATGCCGGGATGGGTCTCCGGCGGTCCCAACGAATACCCGACCGGAGTGGATTATTACCTGACCACCCTGATCAATCGGGGAACCCCTCCCGCCAAGTGCTTCGTGGACGCCTGCGGGGGCAATGGGTCCTGGGCCTCGAACGAGGGGGAGACTTCCCAGAACGCCGCGATGGTCTTCTGTGCCGGGTACTTATCAGGGAACTGAAAATCTGAACTCATTCAAACCACAGAGTCGCTCAGAGTTACACATGCCGACCTTCTTTTAAAAATATTTTGAAGAAGTCGGCATAGTACCGATTTCCAAATTGGTTCATGTGGAGAATCGGCACAGAGTAAATATTCCCAACCATTCTGAATGGTTATTTAATAAGCGGAATGGTTTTCTGCGGAATAACCGTTTGCACAACCTTGTCGCTACTTGTTCCCCATTTAATAAAGGTTTCTACTCCAAAATAATAAATCTTCCCATTTTCCAATCCTCTTAAAATAATTTTCGTGTCCCTTACCGGAACTTTTCGCATCTTGAATCTTTTTCCATCCGTGGAATTAAAAATAAAATACGCGTCAGCACCTTTTACCGCCTCCCAGGAAAGATATGCGCATCCATCGCCTGGTTTAATTTTAAAATTTGAAGGAGCAGCGGCCTTGCCTTTGTAATAATATCCAGGTGGGTGCGATAAGGTTTTTAACTTACCCTCTTTTTCCAAATCTTTTACTCTTCTATTTTCCTCTTCGGCCATTTGCTCGGGTCCTGCATTTTCCTCATCATAGGTTGGTGTTGGAGCAACTAAAGTTTCCGTCGACGAAGAAATTTGACTAACCACTGGACAATTAATCGAAATAGCGAAAAGTAAAAAAATTCCAACACCTATACCCGATATCGTTTTTCTACTATGAAAATACTTTTTTGTAAGTGCTTTAAGATTTCTCATCAATACCCCCTACTGTTTGAAGACCCCGATAATTGTTTTCATAAGCAGTCCCATCCATAAACCCACGACCAAAAGAGCCATGAAAAGCCCCAGCCGGAAAGACAAAGGTTGGTAATAGACCAATCCCACCCTCTCGCCTTCATCCAGGATCAGCCCTTGAAAGGAGTGGTTGATCATTTCGGGGGATTGCCAGCCCCCGTCGGCATGAAAAACCTTCCAGCCTGGATAGGCTGAGGTCGAGGAAACGATAAGCGTCTTTCCCTTCCCCGGCGCGTATATCTCCACATGGTTCGGGGTCTGTTCATGGATCAGGACTTGCCTGAACTCATAAGACCCGGCTTTGGAAGCGTCCTGGATGAAACAGGCCTTCCCATAATCCATCTTGGTCTTGTCGGCCCTCAAAAAATCTTCTTCCAGGGTAGGCGAAGCGGCGACAGCCCTCCTCACGGAATACCAAATGGGCAAGGTCGTGGGGTTCTCTGAAACAGGGACTTTTCCCTCCCCGTCCACCACGGGCATGAAATCCTTGAATTGGTTCTTACCAAAAAGGTACCGGACTCCCAGGAAATCCATGACCCTCCGGGAATGCCGGAGGGATATTTGGAACGCCCTCACCGTCCAATCATCCGACCCTTTCATCTGGAATGTGTTATAAAAAGGCACTTCCTGCTTCCCGTACATCAAGGGCCAGTTGGGCAGCAAACTTTGCTTGGCCCAATCGTAAGCGTCCGCCATATCCTTGCCCTGAAGGTGGACCGACTCCTTCATGAGGATGGGGGAAAAGATCAGACGTCCGGGTTTATAGATCCGATCGATGACCTGGGGACCTTTCTCATAGTAGGAACGATCCAAAAGTATATTCACGCTGACCGCCGCAATCCCCAGGGATGAAACAAGTCCGAACAGGATCAACAACCATCGGACCTGAGATGGGATTTTTCGCGAAACACCGGCCAAGAGCGTCGACACCGCCGAAAGACAGAAACAAATGGGAAAAAGTATTTGGCCGATCAAGGCCGAAAGGCCATAGACCAATCCCACCCCACCGATCCAAGACCAAGGATTCAGGGTCTTAGGGGAATCCCCCAGCAACCGTTCCACCGACTCGGCGCAAAGCCAAGCTGCCCAGAAAAGTAATGGAGCCAGCCAAAATCCCGATCGGATGACCAGGTGGTATCCCGGCAATAGGCTCTTCAACCACCCGCCCAGGCCGAGGGTTTCACCCAAACTCAGGACCAACACAAGGGCAAAAATAGTTAATGAGGCTTTCTTGAAACCGCCGGAGATCAGGCCCCAAACCAACAAACAAAGCGGAGGGAGGCCAATGAAATAGGTCGAGATCCAGTAATGGGGCCCGTGATAATCCTGACCCAGAGGATGCCCCTGCAGGAATGGGGATAAGAAAGTACCCAGGTCCAGCCAGGTCAGGGCCTGTACATGATTCCCGCCCTCTTGATAATTGCTTTGCTGGAAGAACTCCACAAAAGGCAGGCCCCAGACCAGGTTATAGACTAGGGCGATCCCTAAAGCCGCCGGGAACCAGGTCAGTCCCTTCGCTCGACCGGCCCATCCCGCGAGTGAAGGCCAGAAAATTTTCCAGATCAAATGCAGTATCAATGCCAATCCCGTCAAGTAGCACAAAACCGGGTAACCCGCTGAGAATTGCATGGCCAAAGCCAGGGAAAGGGCGAGCACTCCTCCCTTCTCGCCGGAAAAAAGTCTTTCCGCGAAAAGAAAAATCCAGGGCATCCAGCTGATGGTCATCATGGCCGGAGGGGTCCAGGAGGAACAGACCAGGTGTAGGGAAAATCCGAAGATAAGGCAACCGACCAGGCTGGCCCTGACGGAAAGTTCCTGGCGCCTCAGGAAGAACCACGACCCCAACAAGGCCCAGAAGTGATGCAGAAGGATGATTGCGTTGAAAGCCCGAACCGGATCCAGGAAGGAATATAGGAACGGGACGGGTGGATAGGCATAAGCCATCTGGGGATCGGCGAAATAAGGCGAGCCGAACTGGGCGTCGGGGTTCCAAAGGGGAATGATCCCCTGAGCCAGGGCCTTGGCGCCCCATTTCCAGAGAGGAAAAAAGAACCTGGAAGCGTCCACGAAAACAAAAGTCCCGTGGCCGAATAGGACTTTCCAGTAAAAAAGACAGACCAGGAAGAATAAAATGAGGCCCATTGACAGGTCCGTCTTCGCCGTTTTAGGGATTGGGCTCGGCGCCCTCATGGGATGGACGCCTTTTTAACGAATTCCACCGCCTGGGGATTCAGACTGACCAGTTGTTTCTCCAGCGGGTCGATCCTTTCCACGTCTTTCCAACGCTCATAAACATCCCAGGCATTCCGAAAATCGACCTTGGCGTTGACCTCGCCCAACCCCTGACGGCATAGCCCCAATTCCATCCAAGCGGCCGCGAAATTCGGTTCCAAGAGTGTCGCGGAACGGAAATCCTCGAAGGCCTTAAGACCATAGGCCCTTGTCACAGTGTCCCAAAGTGCTCCTTTTTGTTTTCCCATTTTCAGGTTGTAGAGTCCTTCCTCGAAAAAGACGAAAGCGTTCAAAGGCAAGGCCGTTTTGGCCTCGGCCCAGGCCGCCTCGACTATTTCGACCGCCTTGGGATCCTGATCCAGGCTTAGGCGATTGGTGAGCCTTTCGGCTTTTTCCAATTTCCGTTCTCCGTCCGTTTGTTCCAGTTTGAGGGATCGGTCGAGCGCCTCGTCGGACCTTTGCTCCCAGGTCGGGTCCTTGGTGGCGAAATAAAGCTTGTCCAGATAATCGGCTTTCGTCCAGGCGTATTGAGCGTCCCAGGCGTTCAAGCGCTCGGCGGTCTCGATGGTTTCCAGGGCTTCGGGAAGCTTATTATCCGCCACCAGTTGTTCATGCTTCTCTTTGAGCAATGGTGCGAAGGCCGCGGATCCGAACAGACCCAAGGCCAACCCCAGGGCCAGGAAAGCGCCGATCCAGGAAGTTTGGGTCTTGTCTTTTTCGCCCGCCGCCACAAGACCCACACCCTGCAAGGCGATCAAGGGCGTATGGAGACAAAAGTCCACGAAGGCCGCCGCGGCCAGCCCCGACGCCGCGGATTTTTGATCAATGTCCTTCATTCCTTTCCAGGTTTTATACGCGAGAAGGGCAAGGAAAAGCAGTCCCAAAAGGCCGAAAGCCGCCAGAAAATCCAGATACTCGTTATGGGCGTACTCGGCGTCCATCAGGTACCGATTCACCCCCTCAGTCCTGGGTTCCTTGACCAAGTGATAATACCCCGCGAAAGCCCCCGGCCCGACACCCAGGATGGGTTCCATGCACCAGACCTTCAGGGCTGATTCCCAAAATCCGAACCTTTCATATTTGGTCGGGCTGGGATCAAAGGACCGGACCACGATCAATCCTAGAAGGATCAAAAAAACCAGGCAAGCGATGACCGGCAGTCGATAACGGCTTTTTAACTGGTAATAAAGACGGGTGACTAAGCCGAGCAACATGACCGCGGCTCCGGAAAAGGATTTCAACCTAGCCACGGTGAGCAAAGACAGCCCCGCCGCCAGAGTCTTGATGCGAGTCCAGGGTTTGGGAAGAAGGAGCAAAACCAGCGCTCCTAATACGATCCCCACTTGTTTGGGGTTCACGAAGAAGGTCATGTCCTTAACGTCGGAATATTGAAAATGGATCCAGGAATACAGACTATCCCCGGCATAATGGAAAGACATCCACCAGACCACGACCGCCCAGGCTAAACCCAGGAAGAAAAAACGTCTCAGGAATTTCTTGGGTTCGCTCAAGTGGGGAAGGATCAAATAGAAGGATATCAGCAATCCGAAAATTTCCAGGAATCGGACCGTTCCGGAAGCCGAGGGGGAGAAAAAAGCGCGGCCAGCCAGATAGATGCCTCCTCCCGCCATCCAGACAGGCAAGCGATCAAGCTTGGGCTGAAAATATCCCAGCGCCACCCAGAGGGGCACGGCAAGTAGACAGAAATTCCATGGACGAAAGGGGGGCCAAAAACCGGTCACCAGGAAAATCCCAAGCAGTCCCCATTCCACCCATTTCAATGGCAGGTCCGGCTTGACGATCCCCTTTTCCGGTTCGATCTCCAATCGTCCGGTGATCGCCGCGAATAACCAGACCAGTTCCGGCATTTGGAAAGGCAGGTCCACCAACGAAAAAAGAAGAACAGCCAATAGTCCCGTTCCCACGCCCCAGGCTTCCCACCGGGATTGGGCCTTGAAGCGGCGCAAGAGGCTGACCAGAGCCGTCAGCAATAGGATCAAACCCACCCCACCCGTTTCCACCATGACCTGAAGGACCAGGTTATGGGTATACCGAGCGCCCGTGTCCAGGTCCAGGCCCGAGCCCTGGTAAAGTTCACCAAAGGTACCCAAACCCGTGCCCAGCCAAGGATGTTTGAGGAATAGTTCCCAAGCGGAATGCCATAATCCGATCCTCATGGAGAAAGCGGCCAACAGCCAGCTTTGAAGACCCCTGCCCATCACGACTTTAAAAAGAACGACCGCGCCCATCACCAAGGTCGCCCCCATCGCCCAACCCGAACGTCTGATCCAAAGTACGATCATTGCCGCCAATAGCAAGCTGGCCCAGGCGCCCGCGCTTTGGGTGGTCCAAAGGGCGGATAAAAGGGTGGCCGCCAGGCCCAGGTCCCAAAGTCGCCCCGGACCTTTCTTCCCCATCGCCTTTATCCATGCTTGAGGGATGAAAAAGACCATGAGAGCGGCCATCGCACCCGGGGTCGTCAAAGGGCCAAATGCCCGTTTGTTATGAGCAGCGGCGGTCGCTTGTTTCAAGAACTCTCCTGACAACTGGGGCAAGACCATGGCCAGATCGTTGAAACCATAAAGTCTCTGATAGAGCGCGACGCAGGCGGCAGCCAAAGCCAGTGTCAAACCCATCCCCTCCAAAAGTCTATGGGTCGAAGTGCCGCTTTGCCGGACCGCCAAGAAAAGGAATGTGCCCAAAAAGAGGAACCCTGCCGACCGAAGGGTAATGCCAGGTTGAAGGGACCAAAAAGAGGTAAGGAGTGTATAGAGAAGGAACAACCACCAGGTCTTCCCCAGGATATCCTGCCGATCCTGGATCTGGGGTTTGACTAGGAACAGGGCCAGTCCCCCTCCCAAAGCCACAGCGTAGGAACGCGGATCCGCCAGGGCCGGATGGAATAGGAGATAAGCGCCGATGGATAGGAACAGAAGCTCCCATAACCGGGGTACTTCAATCGGCTTGTGGAGGATGGAATTCATGCGGTTATTTTAACAGGTTGTTGAAAAAGTCCCGCGGATTTTAAAAGGGTTCTCGGCCTGACATCCAAGCGCTACTTCTTTTTCACTTTTCCTTGATCGGTATGAGACAGGCGGCTTTCAAAGCCAGCAGATAGCTGTATTTCCCGAAACCCACCACCTGCCCCACCGCGACCGGGGACACATGAGAGGATTGGCGGAACCCTTCCCTGGCGTGGATATTGGAAAGATGGACCTCGATGGAGGGGATGGAGACGGCCGACAGGGCGTCCCGAATGGCGACGGAAGTATGGGTATAGGCTGCCGGATTGATGATGATGACGTCCGCCCAATGGCGGGCGTTCTGGATGGTCTCGACGATCTCGCCTTCATGATTGGATTGGACGATCCTGATTTCCAGGCCGCTTTTCGCTCCCTCCGCCTGGATCTCCTGGTTGATTTCCTCCAGCGTGACCGTACCATAGACATTGGGTTCCCGTTCGCCTAGCAGGTTCAAGTTGGGTCCGTGGATGACTAATATCTTTCTCATAAGTTTCCTTATTTTGTTTTCGAACCATCCTCACAGTATGACCAGGACGATTATACCCACACCAGAACCAAGACCGAAAAGCTTTTATTCCCGACGGATCCCCGGTTGCCCTTTATAATATGGCCATTCATGACACCAAGAACGCCCCGAAACCTTTTTAAAATCCAGGCCTCCGAATTACCTCCCCAGGTCCACACCTGGGTTCTTGGCTTTATTTTCCTGGTTTTGGTCGTCGCGAACGCCTGTCTTTCTTATGGCGACCTGACCTTTGCAGAAAGATTCTGGTTCTATTTGATCGACGGGCTGGTTTTGTTCATCCTTTTTATGACGACGCCTAAAGAAAAAAGCGACTTTCTACAACTGGAAACTCTGCCCGCCATCCCTGCCTGGGTCTGGATCCTTACATGCCTTCTGGCCGGCTGGTCCCGGCTCACCCAATTGACCAGTCTCTCCCTTTGGCCCAACCAGGACGAGGGTATCTTCGGATACTTCGCTTTGAAACTCTGTGAAAAATGGGACTGGTCCCTTCTTCAAGGGCTCAATCAATTGCCCGCCTTATACTCTTGGATCCACGCCGGACTATTCAAACTCTTGGGTCCATCTCTCTTTTCCCTTTGGTTGTACCCGGCCCTTTGGTCCATCTTGACTCTTCCCGCTGCTTGGTTCGCGTCCCGTTCGTTCTTTTCCCGGTCCCTCAGCCTGATCATCCTGGGGATCACCGCCTTTAGCTTCTGGCCGCTTTTTCTGGGACGTTTCTCGACCCAGGCCGTTTTCATGGTTTTCTGGGAATGTGTTGAGTTCTGGATCTTGGGTCTATATTTAAGAGCCGGACCCAGCTCCAAGGACAAAAGGCTCCTGGGCTTGGGCGTTTGGACCGGATTGGGTTTTTATACCTATCTAAGCTGGGTCGGCATTGCCGTTATGACAATTCTGGCCTTATTGGGGAATCGCTCCCGCAAACCGGGAAAACGCCTCACATCCTTTTCGATCTTCTGTTTGTTATCTCTTGCGGTCAGCGCCCCTCTTTTGTTCACGTTCCTGTCAAAACACATGGATTACCTCCGCTATCTTTGGGCAATGGGGCCAAATCACTCCACGTCCGAACACTTGGACCTTCTACTGGGTTATCTTCAGGACCTGTTTTGGGGGGTTCGATCGGCCACTTTTCATTACGGTCCCCTCTGGGGTGGTTTCCTCAATCCCCTCTTAGGATCCCTTTTCTTCCTGGGCTTGATTCTTTTATTGAGAATGAGACCTTATCAATTTGGATCGTGGTTTTTTATATCGGTGATCGTTTGTTTTTTTCCGGTTTTTTTATCGGACAATTTCGAGGATATGCGCTTGGTCCAGCTGATCCCGTTCCTGATGGTCGGGGCCGGGGTTGGTTTGCAATGGCTGATCCGTGGCTTCCGTTCCTGGAAGAGCCTCATCCCAATGATCTTGATCCTCTCGGTTTCCGCGACGCTGGATTTCCACCATCTTTTTCTAGTTTATCCAACCGATTGGGGAGAACGTCCGGTTTACTACGGGGCTTTCAAATCCATCGAGTTTTTCAGGGCTTATCCCTATTTGAAAGAAGCGGCGGAAAAAGACGGCGCGGGTTTGATCTTTTTGAATTTCAATGTCGATCCCTTCGACCAAACGATGAGGATAGCGGCCCATGGTTTCAATTCAGCGGAAAACTCGGACTTAAGATCGATCGACGCGAGATGGGCCGGGCTCTTGGGCAATATCCACGAGGAACCTTATTTGCGGGAAATGTTCCCGACCGGAAAAGGATTTTGGTTGTCCAAAGGATTGGGAAGCCAGAACGGCGGAACGTTCTTGGATATCGTCCTGATCGACAAATCCAATCGGGAACTATTCGCGCGCTGGACGAAGGCCGACCAGGCCCTGGCCGAATTGACGGACCAGGTCATGGAACTGGGTGTGGACCCCGACCAAACAGGGATGTTACGGGTATTGGATAAGAATTATCCCTTGTTCCAGGGCGATCCCTTGTTGGAATCGCGTTTCTGGCGGATCAGGGCCATTCACCTTTGCGCACAAGGAGATTACCCGCAGGCGATCGAGGATGAGAAAAAGGCCATCCAGAAGGGTCATCCCATGGCCCACCTCTACAACGAGATGGGCTGCATCCTTTTTAAGCAAGGCCGAATGAAAGAAGCGGAAAAGGCTTTCCGAGCCGCTTTGGGTCTAAAAATGAACGCGACCAACGCGGCCAAAAACCTGGAAGCAATGATGTCGGACGAGAAAAACCTGCGGACCATTCCGGGTGGCCATTAAAAGATGTAATAAACCAGACCCAGGTCGAATTCCACGCCGGTTAAATCGATCGTCATGAAATTGATGCCGTTCTTCCCGATCTCATCCGTATTGACATACCCAATGAAACCCTTCGGGGAAGTCGCCAACCCCAGGACGATATTTGGATAATAAATACTGGAAGCAGTCAACTCGGTCACGGAGGCGTATCGAAAAGCTCCCGAAAGCTGAAGGCCCATGTCATGGGAAACCCGTAATTCATATCCCCCGCCGATGTTGACCCCGAAATCCCCGTTCTGCATCGGGAGTACCCCTCCCTGCCCGGGAGTATTCAAATAAAACGGTGTGGAAGGCCAAGTATAAGTCCCGAAATAACTACTGAAATTCGCGGTGACTGAGTAATACCCCACCCCGGCCTTCAAGAACCATCGGTAATCATAATGGGGCCAAAAACGGTAGTACTCCAATTCGAAACCATAGACCGAGGGTTTGATGCTTTCCGAGATCTGGGACGCGCCCATGCTTCCGCTGCCATTGAAACTATCCAGCGTAAAGCTCGAAAAAAGCAGGGCAATCCCGTTGTCTTTGTCCAGATTGTGTCCAAACTCGAATCGGTACCCCATTGCGCTGTTACCGCCTGAGGCCTTGATGTTGGTCGCGCCCATGGAATTGACGGCCACATTCCAGCCGTTGACGAAATCATTGAGGTCCTCTTCCGCGCAATAGGCCCAATCTCCCGAGACTTTTATCCAGAACAACGGGTCCAAGGGAGGTCCTTCCCATCCTTTTTGTCCTGGGGAGCTTTTGGATGCGGGAACCAGCGGAGGGGATAAGGCTTTAGGTTTCAAAACTTCCATCCATTGGCGGAGGGAGGGGTTATTGGGATTGATCTCCAGGCTTTTTTCACAGGCGTCATAGGCGTCGCCGTAATTCCCAAGATCGTTATAAGCGGTCGCCAGGCCCTGGTAAGACCTCCAATCGTTCGGGTCTATTGAAATGGCCGCTTTGAAATAAGAAATGGATTTTTCATACTGGTGATTTTCAAGGCAGGTCGCCCCGGCGTTGTAGTAATCCGCCGCAACAGCTGCAAAGACGGGCTGAGAGACGATGAGAGGGAAAAGGAAACAGGCAGAAAGGATCAACTGGCAGAAGGTTAGCTTCATCGGACCCTTTTCAATTAACATCCCCGGATTTTTTCTTCCCGTTCTAACGCGTGTAATAAAAGAATAGGGTAAACAATGGATAAAACCATTCAACATCCACTATTTTAAGAACTCTCTATTTTTGACTAGGGAAGGTTTAAAAAGCTTACATTCCCGGAAGCGGTACAGAGGAAGACTGGCCTGAATTGGACGAAGGAATCGGCGCGAATTCGGGTTGCCCATACTGGTCCAGCCAGGCCTTCAACTGGGTATCGCCAGGATTGTATTTCAATGATTTCCTATAGGCGATATTGGCCTTGTCCCTAGCCCCCAGGCTCAGGTAACAATCACCCGCCAAACGCCAGGCTTGCGCGTTGCGGGAGTCCGCGTCCAGGGCCATCAGGAACTTATCCAAGGCGTCCTTGTAATTCTTCTGTTGGAGCAGGGGTAAGCCTTCCTCGATCATGTCAGGCGCGGTGGCGACCTTCACACCCGAAACGATCAGTTCGACTCGGCGGTTCTTGGCCCTGCCTTCCTCGTTGGTATTGGGGGCGACCGGCTTGGTGTCTCCATAACCCACCACGGTCAGACGGTTGCCGTCCACGCCATGGGAAACCAGGTAATCGCGGACCGCTTGGGCGCGGGCTTGAGAAAGCACTTGGTTATTAGCGAAACGAGCGCCCGGCACCAGATTCTGGTTATCCGTATGCCCCGCCACCACGATCTGGCTTTCGGGGTATTTTTGCTGGATGGTCCCGATGACCTTCTGGATGGCCTCATACCCTCGGGCCATCAACTCATCCTTCCCCGAGTCGAACAAGAGGTCGCCGGAGACCTGGAAGCCATATTGATAAGGAACTTTCTTGGGGATCCACTTGGCGTAAACGCTCTTCGGGACAGCCCGGTTGGACCGGTCCTCGTCATCGGTTACCTGCAGGTCGATGCGGTAATTCCCTTGTGGCACCAAGTCACCGTCATCCGTCCTGCCATCCCAAGTGTAATTGGACGGCGGGGAGCTTTTGCCCGACATGGTCTTTACGACCGTGCCATCCGAATCCACGATATTGATTTTCCAGTGATCGATCGGTTCCTCGCTTTTGGTAGCGAAAGATATTGGAACCATGTCCTGGGCCAGCACGAAGGAATCGGGCGCGTTGATATAAGCATTGAGTTGGAAGGGTTCCAGACCCACGATCACATTCAGAGAAACGCGGCTTGTATCGCCCAGGACGCCATAAGGAACGAAAGCGTAATCCAATCCCGCTTCCACGTCGTCGAACCGATGGGCGATCCCAACCCCGCTGGTCAATCCAGCCACCGCGCCAAGGTCGCTTCCCGTTCGATAGCCCAGGCGAAGAGCCAGGTCATTCGCGCCAAATGACATTTTGTATTCATCGCCCATGTCGAACTTTAAGCCTGTGTCGATCTGACCATCCGTCTCGACAGCCACGATGTTGCGGTCTTTCTTCATTAAAACGTTCTTCGCGCGATAGGAACCGCCCAGTTGATAGGTGAAGGGTTGGATGAAACTCTGGATCTTGCCGCCGATATTAGTGATCACTGCGTTCAAATAGAATGTCTTACGCATGGCTTCATAGATGTATCCCATATCAAAGGAGGCCGCGTTCGTGCCAACCGATACGATACTTTGCCCCACCAGGTCCAGCCTAATACCTAGAATCGAATTATGGAAGAAACCAGTGTCATCTCCCCAATTGCCGAGGCGTTGAGCGTAGGCTAGGCTTCCCTCGTAATCGGACGCGCTGATCTGGTCTCCCACTCCCCCATAACCGCCTGAGGTGGTTTCCAAAGCCCCTGCGAAAGTTCCTGAGCCAAGATAATTAATGCTTCCTCCGATGGCCCCATCCTGGTCCATATTCTGACTAAATGCGAAATACTCACTGTCGACGCCCTGCATCCATTCCCCGTGAGTAAGGGAGAATTGGGATCCTCTCGCCAGGACCAAACCCGCCGGGTTCCAGAACATGGCGGTCGCGTCATCCGCGACGGCTGAAAAGCTGTCCCCCATGGCGGCCCCTCGGGCCCCCATGCTGATCTTTTGGAAATTGGTGCTGGTACTGCCGGCACCTGTGGTCTGAGCAAAAACGGGATTAGGAAGACTTACCAGCATGAGCGCTGAAAGTGAGAAAAACGTGAGAAAGCCATCAAAGGAGAACCAGTTTCGGTTGTATCTCATATCGGTAGTCCTGGGAATGTTTAGGTTCAATCGATGATAATTAGAAGCTTGCCTGACAATAATGTACTGCCCCCGTTTTTAATAATATAGTAATAAATTCCCCCAGAAACTTTAACACCATATTTATTACGTCCATCCCAAAGGATCATGCCGGCGACTTCATGCAGATGTATCACGGATTCACCTGAAACCGTATAGAGGTCCATGGTGGAGCCGGAGGGAGCGATCCCCGCTTTGAGGACCCCGCCCACCGCGTACTTGGGATTATATGGGTTGGGCCAGATATGTAGCTGCACCGGCGTGTTGGTCGGGGTGGCGGTCACGGTTGGAGTGAAAGTCATAGTAGGCGTATAGGTAATGGTGGGGGTAAAGGTAAAGGTGGGAGTCAGTGTCGGTGTGTAAGTGGATGTCACCGTAGGTGTCGAAGTTGGAGTACTTGTCGGGGGTAGGGTGCCGGTATTGGTGATTGTTGCTGTCGGGGTATTGGTGGCAGTATCGGTTGGTGTTGAGGTGATACAACCCCCTGAGACAGCCAAGGTCACCGAATTGGATGTGGTCACTGGTATGGAATCGGTATTCATGGTGAAGGAATTGACGATCGGTCCGGGACAAGCTACAGAACCCCACCAAGATATAGGGGTGTCTTCCGAATACATGGTAGCGGGGAATGAATAAGGCGCTGTCCAAGCCAAGGTGGGCGATGTTTGAGTCGGCGGCACGCTGGAACCCAGATAACTGATGCCAGCTGGGATCGCGTCGGTAATGGCCCCATTCGCCACAGGTCCTGGGCCGATAACGATGAGATTGGTGTAATAATCGGTTCCGGCGGTTTCATCGGCCTGCCAGCCCGCCCTCCAACCACCAGAACAGAAGGGTTGGGGTGCCATTGAATCGACATAGTTGAATGTGACAGCCTGGGCGGGATTTCCGCGGGGCCAAAGCGTTTCGATAAAATTAGTTGTGCCCGATCCGGTGGATTGGATCTCACTGCGTAAGGTATACCAAACACCTGTTGAGATCGAGAAAGGAGAGGGCCCCACTCCCGTTCCAGCACCCGGCGGGAAGGGGTAGAGATTGTTAACTTGGACAAACAAGTTCCCCGGGTTGTTATCGATGGAGATACCGGCCTTGAAGGTTATGCTCTGGGAAGGGTTACAGGCTATAACCATGTGAGCGTCCGCTCCCGCGCCGCAGGAGGTGGTCGTTGGTATTTTCAAATCCCCTTGAACGATGACATCGCTGCAGATATTCCATCCCGGTGCGTTACGGATCAACTCGGGATAATGCCCCGCTCCGCCTCCACAATTGACCGCCGTCGAGGCGGAAATATAGTGGCTTCCATCTGGGTCTTGTTGGACGATCCAATTCCCCGAATCACCGAATGGCGCAACGGTATAATTCGTCAGATCATAACCCCATGCCACGGATGTTCCGCTGGTGTTACTTCCCGTGGTGATGTTGTCATAGGAATCGTAAAGTTGAAGATTCTTGCCGTCCACCGACCAATACAGTCCATAAGTGACCACACTCCCGCCCGTTAGGGACGCGGCCGACTCGCTTTTACTGATGGTCAGGTTGGGGGTGTTGATCGTGACGGTCACCGGGGTGGAAAGTTGGGTACCCGATTCGTTCGTGCTTCCAGATGCCGTATTGACGATCTGGGTTCCATTAGCCGTCCCCGCGTTGACGCTCAACAATACCCAAGCCGTGCCGTTGGTTGGATTGGAAATGGCCCCAAAATTCCAATTCACGGTATTGGTACCCCCGTTATAAACGTAGCCGGGGCTAGCGGCGGCGAAACCCGTGTTAGCCGGGAGTTGATCGGTGATCTGGCAATTGGTGGAATTAACGAAATAATAATTGATATTAAAAAGGACCAATCCATCCGGCGCCGCGTTGGCCGACTCGCTGCTCTTGGTGACCGTGAAGGTTGGTGGTGGGAGAGGAATGTTGAGGACCGTTGAGGTTTGCTGGACGATCCCGTTATTGCACTGAAGCCAATAGTCCCCGGCCGAAACGATCAAGTTGATAGTGCCCGGCGGGGTTCCGGCCGGAATGGTCACGTTGAATACCTGGGTATAGGGACAGGGGGGAGGAGTGTTCGGCACGGCGATCCCCGACCAACCCGTTGCGCTAGTATCGGCTTGGGTAGAACTCACGGGACTCACCCCGGTGGGAGCGGTATTGTTATCCACCAATATCACCTGATTTGAAGCTGGGCAGGATTGCATGACCGCGGAATTAGGGTTCAAGGCCACCATGAAGTAAGGGGTCGTATTGGCATTTTCGCAATAGGTGATAGTAACACCAATGACATCACCGATGTTCGGGGCGCTGTTAGAAACGGTGATACTTGTGATACTTACGGCCTGGGCCATTATCGGCATTAAGATGATGATCAAGAACGCGAATGTGGACTTAAACCGTTTTAAATAGGGGTAATAAAGAGTGAGGACTCTTAGTGTGTTATTTAATGAGAAACTTGGCATGGAAGTCCTTGTTGGCTGAACAACAATTAACAATTCTTTAACTGGATGAAACTGAAGAAAGCAAAGTTATTTTAACCAAATTATATCAAACATCGAGGGAATTTAAGGAGTTTTAACGTTATGGAACCGCTTTTAAGAACTTCTCTTTTCAAACAAAAAGGTAACTAACCGCTTCACCCGCTGTTCAATACCAATATTTTACCCGTTTGAAGAACCTGACTACCTGATTCGGCTACATAAAAATAAATCCCCGCCGAAACCATGTATCCGGTCTGGTTCCTTCCATCCCACATCGCCAACCCATTGACCTCAGGGAGGGTTTTTACCAATTCCCCTGTGATGGTGTAAATACCCACTTTTGAACCTGCCGGAAGATACGAGAACTTGACCACTCCCCCGACCGCAGTCCGGGGATTGAAAGGATTGGGCCAAAGGACCAGCGGAGGTGTTGAGGTTGGCGTGGGGGTGTAGGTGTTGGTAAAGGTTGGTGTATCGGTAATGGTCGGGGAAAGGGTCGCGGTCTTCGTGAATGTTGGCGTTGGGCTAAAGGTCGGGGTGTCAGTAATAAATACCGCTCCCCCAGGGTAACTGTAGGCGTCTCGGGTGAAGGAACCGTACTCGACTACCCCAAAGGGCACAGGCCCGCTTAAATGGTGGGTTCCCTCCAAAACCGAAACAGCCGCCCCTGAATAACCGCTGGCGCCGACCGCACTGAAAATGGAAGCCGGGATCGGCGCTCCATCCAGGGTAATGGCTCCCACCGCCGTTGTGGGCGCCACAATGTTCTCATAGTTATTGTTAAACCCCGTGACCGGCATGGAGGTCAAGTAATCCGTGGCAAACTCGGTCAGAGGAGGAACCGTGGTCATGGAAGGATCTCCTTGCGAAGCCCCGTCGAACACATGGCCGTTGGAATATTGCATGACGTAAATGGGTTGAGTCGCCGTTATATAGGAAGGCAGGGTCAGGACCTGCTCGGAAAATTGTCCCTGATTCAAAGGACCGGTGGCCGTCCCATTCACGGATACCATGGTCCCATTCTGGGAGGCTAAAAACCGGAAAGTATCCCCGGTCCGTCCCGGCAATGGCCATGTGGCGAAACGGGTTCCCCACCATTGGATGGGCCAAAGCTGTTCCACGATGAAATTGCAAGTGAAAACCGTGGCCGGGATATCCGCGCAGGTATTAGCGCCCCAAACTCCCACCGGCAGGCTGGCGTCGATAAGGGTACCTGTCAAATCCGCCCCCTGGGTCCCATCCTGGAGTTGGTACACATCTCCTTGGTTAAGACCGACCGTAAAGGCGACTCCCGCCGATCTCGTTCCCGTGGCTGTCGAGGGCGTGATAGTGACCGATGTGGCGTTCTGGGTGCCGACAACCGTGAATTCGGTCATGGCCCCCGTGATGGTTTGGGAGTTGGTGTAGGCCATGGCGATGTAATGGTCACCCAAGGCGTTTACCGGCAGCGCCAGATAACCGTCGTCGCTGTATTGTTCATAACTGATCCCGTAGACCGCCACAGGGGAAACAGCGGTCAAATGGATCCCCAATTGGGTGACCGAGTCGGAGATATCCGCCTCAGCCGTGAGAGGTACGGATAGGACAGTCGTAGACCCAGCGGAGACCGTAAAGCTAGCAGAGTACCCTATCCCTGGGATCTGGACCTGCCCATTGGTGTTGGTCTCGCTCGTCACCAACAGACTGTCCACTCGGGTTCCGTAATGGTCCGCTTGGGGAAAGGTCAGCCAAAATTCACTGCCGACATTCCCGACCGAGGCGGGCAAGGGCGCTGTGGATGCCAAACCGAATAGCAAAACCGCCAGCTTGGCCTTCTTTTTAAAGAAATTACGTCTTAAGAAAAACATTCTTTAATCTTACCAAATTTGGAACAACTATGTTTTAAAGGGAAAAGTCAAAAAAAAAGCCCCCCTTCTTTCGAAGGAGGGCTTTCGTTGATCCGATATCGCTCAGATATCGTGGTAAAGCACGAACTCGTAAGGATGGGGCCTCAAACGCAGGGCGTCAACTTCCTTGGTGCGCTTGTAGGTGATCCATTCATCGATCAGGTCCTCGGTGAAGACCCCGCCCTTTAACAGGAACTCGTGGTCTTTTTCCAGGGCGTCCAAAGCCTCTCCCAGGGACCCGGGAACGCTCTTCACCTTCTTTAGTTCGCGGGGTTCCAGCTCGTAGAGGTTCATATCATGCGGCTTGCCCGGATCGATCTTGTTCTGGATACCGTCCAAACCGGCCAACAACATGGCCGGGAAGGCGAGGTAAGGGTTGCAAGACGGATCCGGCGTCCGGAACTCGACGCGTTTGGCCTTCGCGCTCTTGGAATAGAGCGGGATACGGCAGCAGGCCGAACGGTTGCGCTGGCTGTACACCAGGTTGACCGGCGCCTCGAAACCCGGGGTCAAGCGCTTGTAGCTGTTGACCGTGGGGCAGATGAAGGCGCAAAGGGCCGGAGCGTGCTTCAACAGACCGCCGATGTAATAGAGGGCGTTCTGAGAAAGTCCGCCGTAACCTTTCTCGTCGTACATCACGTTGGTGTTCCCTTTCCAGAGCGACTGATGCACGTGCATGCCCGACCCGTTGTCCCCGAAGAGCGGCTTTGGCATGAAGGTCGCCACCATGTTGTGACGGCGGGCGACTTGCTTGACCACGTATTTGTACTTCAAGAGTTTGTCGGCCATGACGACCATCTTATCGAACACCATGTCGATCTCGGCCTGGCCAGCGGTAGCCACCTCATGGTGATGGGTCTCGATCTGGACACCGATCTCCTGCATGATAGTGGTCATCTCGGAACGGATGTCATACTGGCTATCGGTCGGAGGAACGGGAAAATACCCTTCCTTGTTCCGGACCTTGTAGGCCAGGTTGGGATACTCGTCCCGACCAGTGTTCCACAGACCCTCCGTGGAATCCACCGAGTAGAAACCGCTGTTCATTGTCTGGTCGAATTTCATGTCGTTGAAGATGAAGAACTCGGCTTCCGGACCCCAGAAGGAGGTATCGGCGATGCCGGTGGACTGCAGGTACTTCTCGGCCTTTTGGGCCACATAGCGCGGGTCGCGGGAATAGGATTCGCGGGTGACCGGATCGATGACATTGCAACAAAGGACCAGGGTGGTCGCCTCGAAGAATGGATCGATGAAGGCGGAATCAGGGTCCGGGATGAGCAGCATGTCGGACTCGTTGATGGCCTGGAACCCGCGGATGGAGGAACCGTCAAAACCTTTTCCATCCTTGAAAACGTCCTCGTCGAAGAATTTGACCGGCGAGGTCGTGTGCTGCCAGATACCGGGAAGGTCGATGAAGCGGAAATCGACGTACTTCACGTCCTTCTGTTTAATTAGATCCATTACTTCTTTCGGAGTCATCTTAATCCTCCTGAAAATATTTGATTTTTTACAGCTAGTGACGGGAGTGCGTGGTATGAATCCCCTTTTGCCCCAGGGGGAGCGAAAAACTGAATCAGTATATCCCCCCTAAAAACAACGACAACACGAAAGCGGGAGGTAATAAAGCAAAAGTCCTGCCATTAAGTGACCATTTGAATTTTGTTGATTTTTTTATTTGTGACTTTGGGGAATTTCAAAGCATTTTCAATAAAAACAAAATCACTTTTTATGTATTCAATGGATAAAAAGAGGGGGGAATAAGCCTTTTGTTCCTTGTTCTTTACGACAAAAAGGTAGGTTTATACCCAATTTTGTATTTTTTTAGTCGGTACCCCAACTGCCGCGGGGTTATCCCCAGGACCTTACAGGCCTTGGCCTGTATCCCCCCGCTTTTTTCCATGGCTTCCATGACCCGTTTCTTTTCCAGGTCCGACAAGGTGCCATCCTCGGGGATAGAACTGGCCTCGCTGGGTTCTTCCTCCCGGTCGTACACCGGGGCGAAATGGGCCACCCCTCCCGGCCTGAGTCCCAAGGGCAGCGGAACATCTTCCGGGGTCAATTCATCGCTCTTCGCCATGACGGTCATCCGCTCAATAGTGTTCTGTAACTCGCGAACGTTACCCGGCCAGGAATAATTGACCAACCGTCCCATGGCCTCGGTCGTGATCTTGAATCGGCTGTTGTTCTCATGATTGTGTTTCTTGAGGAAATGGGTCAACAGGAGAGGGATGTCCTCTTTTCTTTCCCTCAAGGCCGGCAGGAAGATAGGGACCACGTTCAGACGGTAATAAAGATCCTCGCGGAATTTCCCCTCACCGATCGCCTTCTCCAGATTACGGTTGGTAGCGGCGATGATACGGACGTCGGAGGTGATGGTTTTAGTGCCGCCGACCCTCTCGAATTTCTTTTCTTGAAGGACCCTTAATAGTTTGACCTGGATGGCGAGGGAAATATCCCCTATCTCATCCAAAAACAAAGTCCCTCCGTCGGCCAGTTCAAACCTCCCTTTCACCATCTCGGAAGCACCGGTGTAGCTTCCCTTCTCATGTCCGAAAAGCTCGCTTTCCAACAGGTTCTCCGGCAGGGCCGCGCAGGAAACCTTGATGAAAGGTTTCTCAGCCCGCGGGCTGTTGTAATGGATGGCCCGGGCGATGAGTTCCTTGCCTGTTCCCGATTCGCCCCGAATGATGACGGTGGACCTGGTCGGGGCCACCTTATCGACGCACTTATAAACCTCGACCATGAGCTTGGACTCGCCAACCACGTTATCCAGTTTGTACTTCCCCTTCAACTCGCTCTGGAGCTCGCGGTTCTCCTCTAACAAATCTTCTTTCTCTTTTTGGATCATCTGATGGAGTTTCAGCGTCTGCCCGATCAGGGAAGCCACGATGGTCAATAGACGAACATCCTCCCCAAAGGCGATATCCTCGTCCTTGAAAAGCCGGTCCACCGAAAGCACGCCCAGGGTTTCCCCCTTTAGTTTGATAGGAAGACAGATGAAGGAAATGTTCTGGCGGTTGACGTCTCCCCGGGACTTGGTCCGGTTCAGGAACAAGGGTTCTTTCCCGATATCAGGAATGATCATCGGCTCGCCTTTCTCAACTACCTTGCCCGTGACCCCTTCCCCGATCTTGTACTTACCCCGGGAAATTTCTTCCTTGGTAAGACCGTGGGCCGCCTCGATGCTCAACTGGCCCGTGTGTTTGTCCAACAAGGTGATGGTTCCCCTTTTCATCTCCAAGTGGTTGGCCAGGATCTCAAGGACCTTTGTGGAAACCGTTTTGAAATCCAAGGTCGCGGACATGGTGTGGCTGATCTCATAAAGGGCTGTGAGCTCTTGGATCTTCCGGGTGAACTTTTTCTGTTGGTCGGTCATCTTTTGGCCTTTTCGTTAAAACCCAAAGAATTGGACAAAAATGGGCTTTAAATCAATTTGGGCACGATACTACAATTTTGTTGAGGATATCACAATGAGAATAATCAATCCTTATTGTTTCCATATCTCAACACTTCCCTCTTTGCTTTTGCGTCCAAACTCAAACAGGTTGCTGAAAAAGTCCCTGAACCGGACTTTTTCAGCTGACAACATTTGCGGTAACCCCACGATTCCTCCGGAATCTTTGGGGTCGGCAGGCTGCTTTGTAGCTCTTTCTTTACTTTTTTAGCAGCCTGCTAAGATATTCAATAGTTTATTGATTTCGCTATGATGTGGTTTCGCTTCGAACTCTCATTCGTGAAAAAGGGTCTCCATGAAACGCCTTCTTTACCTATTCCTTGGCTTGGCCTTAATAGTCATGTTTCAGCCTTCTATACTTATAGCCGCTCCCCCTCTGACCTTCGAGGACTGCCTTAAGGAAGCGACCGAACACAACTTGGACCTGCAAACCGCTCAACGCGCCCTGAAGGCGGCTGAGGATTCCCATATCGCCAGTATCGGGCAGTTCTTCCCTCAGATATCCTTTAGCGCTTCCATGAACCGCTCCGGTTACGGAGGCGCTAATGACGCCCTGAATGGTCCTTCCTATAGTCAAAACTCCAGTCTTTCCCTAAACGCTCAACAGGATATCTTTTCTGGTTTTAAGGATTTCGCGGCGGTCGACCAGGCCAACGCCCAATTGGACCTGGCGAAAGCCCAGTTGACCCAGGCCAAGGCCCAACTTTCGCACGATCTCAAAACCGATTTCTATCAACTCCTTTATTCCCAAAAACTGATCGACATGTTAAAGACCATCGCCGATAGACAAAAAGCCAATATGGATCTGGTCGAGATGAACTTCGAAGGTGGCACGGATAATAAAGGTTCCTATTTGCAGGCACAAGCGGCCTATCAAGAAGCTCTCTTCGAGGTGGACCAGGCACAACGGGGTCTCAGGGTCGCGCAAAAACAGTTGGATCAGGTCCTAGGAAGGGGTCCAATGGAAGATATCGAAGTAACAGGCGACTTCACCGTCTCCAAACTCCCCGATACAATGCCGGATTTCCTCGCCCTTACGCCTCAGACCCCCGCCTATCAAGAAGCTTTGGCCCAGCTCCACCTTTCCGAAAGCGGTTATGTGACCGCCCGGAGCGTTTTCTTTCCCACGCTCTCCGCCAACGCCACACTTTCCCGAGGCGGTTTGAATTTTATCGATAACCAACCTGGGTGGTCCGCGGGGCTTCAATTGAGCTTGCCTCTTTTCACGGGCGGAAAAGACATCTTCGACCTGCGTAGCGCCGAGGAAACCAAGCAGGGTGCCAAGGACACGTTCCAAAGCACGGGTCTAAAGACCGAGAGCAATCTGGAAAGCGCTTATGCCGCTTTTTCGGACGCTTTGGAACAAATGCAAGTGCTGGAATCCCAATTGACAGCCGCACAGGTCCAGGAAGAGATCGCCAAGGCCGAATATTTGAATGGTCTGATGATCTTCGTGAACTGGAACCAGATCGAGAATCAATTGACGAGCCAGGAGAAAGCCGAGCTCTCGGGCCTTTTAAGCGAGAAGACAGCGGAAGCGAACTGGGAATTAACCCAAGGAAAGGGAGTGATACCATGAAGAGGAAGTCCGCAGTCCAAAGATTACAGCCCGAAGGTCCAAACCACTCGCGTCGCGAGCGGATCACTCGTTTGGCGATCTTGGCGATGGCCATGATCCTCTTGTCCGGCTGTTCGAACGGCAAAAAAGGCGGCGCTGGCGGCTTCCGGGCTGTCCCCGTCGTCAAGGACGACCTCCAGATCACGGTCCTGGCCACAGGTAACGTCCAACCCAATAATCAGCTGGTCGTTTATCCCTCTATCTCAGGCAGGATCGAAAAAATATTGATCAAGGAAGGGGATAACGTCCGCAAAGGACAAAAATTGATGGATCTAAGTTCCACCGAACGGGCGACCTTGCTGGATGAGGCGGAAGCTCAGGGCCCGACCGTCCTGGCCCATTGGCAGCAACTATATGAGGAAACCCCTCTTCTCTCTCCCGAAACCGGTCAGATCGTCTACCTGCCGACAGTCCCGGGACAGATCGTGAATACCTCGACTGAACTGATGGTGATGTCCGACCATCTCATCGTGAACACACAAGTGGATGAGACCGACCTGGCCCAGATCAAAATGAATCAGGAAGCCTCCATCACCCTGGACGCCTATCCGGACCAGCCTATCGAGGGGAAAGTCCGCCGCATATCTTATCAATCCACCCTGGTGAACAATGTCACGACCTACGAGGTGGATGTCTGGCCGGACAAGCTTCCCTCCTTTATGAGAAGTGGCATGACCGCCAACGTGGTCTTCACCGTGAACGAGAAGGATGACATTCTATTGATACCCTCGGAAGCGCTCCAGCAAACTCCCGACGGGCAATCCTACGTCTTGAAAGGCGGCGGCAAACCCAACAGCGGCCCCCAAACGGTGGTCGTTCAAACGGGCTTGACCGATGGCAAACAGATCGAGGTGGTATCGGGTTTGAGCGAGGGCGACAAGGTGTTGATCAAGTCCTTCTCCGCCGGCCAATTAGCCGCCCAGAACAGCGGGAGCAATCCCTTCATGCCGGGCCGTCCCACTGGCGGCACGGGTGGAGCCCGCCCAGCGGCTAGCGGCGGTGGCGGACGTTAACCAGCTAACTGGGGGTTGATTTGCACATCATCGAGCTGAAGGACATCTACAAGATCTACAAGATGGGCGATACCGAGGTTCGCGCCTTGAACGGCGTTTCCCTCAAGATCGATCCGGGCGAGTTCGTGGCCATCATGGGCGCCTCCGGCTCGGGCAAGTCCACCATGCTCCAGATTCTGGGCCTTCTCGACACACCGGACAAAGGTTCCTACAAGCTTTTGGGGAAGGAAGTTTCTTCCCTCCAAGAAGACCAATTGGCGGCCGTCCGAAGCCAAACCCTGGGCTTCATTTTCCAGATGTTCAATCTGCTGGCCCGCACTTCTTCCCTGGACCAGGTCGCCCTTCCCCTTCTTTACGCCGACCCCAACGCCCCCCACGGCGACCCTAAAAAGCTCCTGCAAATGGTGGGTCTGGGTGAACGCATGGACCACAAACCCAACGAACTTTCCGGGGGCCAGCAGCAAAGGGTGGCTATCGCCCGGGCCTTGAGCAACCAACCCAAGGTTATCCTTGCGGACGAACCAACCGGTAATCTGGATTCCAAAAGTTCCGAGGAGATCATCGACTTCCTGGGGAAGATGAACGAGAGCGGTATCACCATCATCCTGGTCACCCACGAGCCTGATATCGCGGCCCACGCTCGGCGTATCATCACCATGAAAGATGGGAAAGTCCAATCCGACCGCTCCAATCCCCGGTCCCGGGTCCGTCCTCCCAAGTCGGTCAAGATACCAGACTCCAAGGGACTGTCCACCCACCACTCTTCCTTCAACTTCAAACAGGTCCGGGATTATTTCCGGCAGGCTTTCCGGTCTCTCATGGCCAACAAGGTTCGCTCCTTTCTCTCTGTATTAGGTATCTGGATCGGGGTCGCGGCTGTCATTGCCATGCTGGCGGTCGGCACGGGAGCTCAAAAATCCCTGGAAAAACAATTGGCTTCCTTGGGGACCAACCTTTTGATGGTCAGGCCAGGCTCGGTTGCGGTCGGCGGGGTCCAACAAGGCCTTGGCGCGACCAGCCGTATCACCCTGATGGACGCCGATGCCATCGCTAAAGTGCCCATGGTTAAAAAGATAGCCCCCGAGATCAACGGGAGGGTACAGGCAACCTACGCGGACAAGAACTGGAACACCCAGGTCACCGGCACTACCCCCAATTACGCTTCCATGAGGGCCGCCCAACCCATTTACGGACGATTTTTCACCGATGACGACGTCAAGAAACGCAACCGGGTCTGCCTTCTCGGCCTTACCGTCATCAAGAACCTTTTCGGGAACAACGGAAACCCCATCGGCGAGGAGATCAAGATCAACCGGGTGAATTTCCAGGTCATCGGGGTCCTTCCGGTCAAGGGCGCTAACGGGTTCCAGGACCAGGATGACGCCATCGTGGTCCCGGTTACCACCGCTATGTACCGTCTTTTCGGCAAGGAATATGTCAACATGGTGGATGTGGAAGCCGATTCGCCGCAGGATACGGGCGCGGCCGCCGACGCGGTCAAGGCCTTCATGATGAAATTGAAGCACATCCCCAATCTTCCCACTAACCAGGACGCTTTCCAGGTCCGTAATTTGGCCGATATCCAGGCCACCCTGAGCGCCTCCACCCAGATCATGACCATACTTTTATCCTGCATCGCCGCCATCTCTCTCCTTGTCGGAGGCATCGGCATCATGAACATCATGCTGGTCTCGGTGACCGAGCGTACCAGGGAGATCGGCCTCAGGAAAGCCCTGGGAGCGCGCCGTTTCGATATCCTTTCCCAATTCCTGATCGAGTCTGTCGCCATCAGTTTTACCGGAGGTCTCTTCGGGATCGCGACCGGCTGGCTATCCACCATACTGATCGGCTATTTTGCTGGCTGGGCGACTATCGTGACCGTTGTCTCCGTGGTCTTGGCCTCCCTCTTTTCAGCGGTCGTTGGGATCGTCTTCGGCATCTGGCCCGCTTACAAGGCCTCCCGTCTAAGCCCCATCATGGCCCTTAGATACGAATAAAACCGACGACCCCTTTGGCTTTTCATGAATGTCAATCTGGTGTAACCTGTCCCTGCTTGTTCGAAGGATAAACCCCAAAGAGGCTCCCGTCGCATGAAGAAGATACCCCTATTTCCCTTGTTGGCGTTCTCGATCGCCCTACTTCCCTTGATCCTTTTACTGTGGATATCCCTTTCCATCCTGAACCACCACATCAAATCAACCGTCGCCAACGACCCTCAGACCAGCTTGTCCCAGAGCCTTTCAGGCTTGTCCGGGGCCCATAACCGCTGGGTCAACGGCTTCTATTTCCGTGCCGTGAAATTTTCTGGCAAGGACAGCCTGAAAAAATCCCTGGTAAAATACCCCTCTTCCTCCCAGTCGGTCACGACCCTTTGCGGAGAATTCTTGGACGCGGCCAAAGCCCCCTTCTTCGCCTTGACGGACAAAAAAGGCGATGTTCTTTTCAATAACCTGAATCTTCCTGTGCCCACTCCTTCCCCTCTCCCCACGCCCCAGGCCAAGAAAAGAAAGACGGGTAAATCAGCGATCCTTCTCCCATCTCTCAAGGATTGGCCCGGTATGCAAAGGGCCCTCGCCGGTTCGGTCGATGGGGGCATCCTCCCCTACCAAGGCGCTCTTTATCAGGTCTCCCTGGTCCCCATCATCTCCAACGACAAGACCCTGGGGGTCATCCTGGTCGGCGGCAAATTGGACAAGGAATATTTCCAGGGCCTGAAAACAGACGCCGTGAACGACCTGGCCTTTTACTCCCAATCCCAGACCTGGTGCACCGGCGCCCTGCCTGCTCCCCCATTCGATTACAGCAAGATCCCTGACCTAGTGGGCCATCCCGAGAAAAGACCGACCCTTTCCTGGAACAAGCAGGATTATCTGGTGGATGGACTTCCCCTCTGGGACATCGACCTGAAACCCATCGGCGCAATCGTCCTTTTCCAGCCCATCAAACAGGTCCTCACCATCGAGGGTAAACCCCAAAGGTCCATCCTGGGCTGGGGCCTGTTCTTGCTTTTGCTTTCCCTGGCCGGGACCCTGGGGCTTTGCTGGTATTACCTGCTGCCTATCCCTCGGATGGTGACAGCCATCGAGGCCCTCCAAAAAGGGAACCTGAACACCAACTTCCCCACCGACCCGATAAGCGAATGGGGTCGGATGGGCAACTCCCTCCAGCGAATGGTGGAGGCCCTGCGGGAAAAGGAGAAGATCTCCCTCATCCTCGGTAAGGTGGTGGACCCCCTGGCCGCCCGCAAGATCCTATCCGAGAAGGATTATTTCGTACTGAAGGGCGAGAAACGGGAATGCACCCTGCTCCAGGCCGACCTGAAGGGTTTCAATACCATCAGCGAGAATATGGCCCCCCAGGTCCTGGTCGACGCTCTGAACCAGTATTTCAATATCATCAATGAGGCCGTGTTCCGGCACGAGGGAATGTTGGACAAGTTCATCGGTGAGACCGCAATCGCGGTCTGGGGAGCTCCCTTCACCCACGAGGACAAGGAATGGCGGGCCGTCCAATGCGCCCTGGAGATCCAGGAAGCCCTGAAAGCGTTCAACATCTCCCGTATCCAACAGAATCATCCCCCCTTCACCATCGGCATCGGCATCCACACGGCCCAAATGATCTCCGGCAACCTGGGTTCGGACAAACGGATGGATTACAGCGTCATCGGGGACGGCCTGCACGTGACCTCCCGCCTTTGCGCGATGTCCGCTCCCGGTCAGATCGTCATCACCGAGGAGACCTACCGCAAGGTGAAGGACAAAGTAAAGGCCTCCAGCCTCAAACCCATCGCGGTCAAGGGCTCCATGGATTCGTTGGCCACCTTCGAGATCACCCCGCTCGTTTAAGATCGATCGCAAGTTCCTCCACTACTGTCCAAGAAAGGTGCAATCCCAAAGCCAAAGATGATCAAAACAATAGATTTTTGGTTTAAAAAAAGACACGGCTAAGGCCTAAATCAGCCACAGATTCATGGGATGTATGGGATAGGCAAAAAACGGAAAAAATTTTAGATTTTGAAATCTCATGAATCCCATGAATCTGTGGCAAATTTTTATTTCGGATAGGTGTGAATTAAAATGAAAAAGGAAATCCATCCAGGTTCATTCCAAAAAGCGTTGTTGAATTGGTACGACCGCAACAAAAGGGACCTGCCCTGGCGGAAGACTCAAGACCCTTACGCCATCTTCGTTTCGGAAATGATGCTTCAGCAGACCCAGGTCAAGACGGTCATTCCTTACTATGAGCGTTTCTTAAAGGAGCTTCCGAACTGGAAAGCCCTGGCCAAAACCGATGAGCAAAAGGTGTTGAAACTTTGGGAAGGCCTGGGCTATTACCGCCGGGCCCGAAACCTCAAGGCCGCTGCCCAAATGGTCCAGAAGGATTTTGGGGGCAAGTTACCCGACACCCTGGAGGAAGTCCTGAAACTACCTGGCGTGGGCCCCTATAGCGCCGGGGCTGTGCTTTCCATCGCCTATCAAAAGCCCCTTCCCCTGGTGGATGGCAATGTCATTCGGGTCTTTTCACGGGTCTTCCTTTTGAGGGGCGACCTGAAATCCGGCCCTGGCAACAAAAAGGTTTGGGACCTGGCCCGTCAGGTTCTGCCCGCCAAACGCCCCGGCGACTTCAACCAAGCCCTGATGGAATTGGGCGCCACCCTTTGTTTTTCTGATCATCCCCAATGCCTCCTTTGCCCTCTCTTGGACCAATGCCAGGCCGCTATAAAAGGGGTCCAACTGGAGCTTCCCGAAAGCCTCAAGGACCCTAAAACCAAGGATGTTCCCATGGCAGCCCTTTTGATCCTCAAACAAGGAAAGGTCCTGGTCAAGAAAAGGTCGAACGAGGAGCGTTGGCTGAAGGGTCTCTGGGAATTCCCCAGTTCGGAAGGAAAGGATTTCGAGGACGCCAGGAATAAGCTGGAAAAGGCCTTGGGGGTCAAAGCGGAAAAAGCGGCGGTCCAGCAGGTCAAACACCAGATCACAAATCACAAGATCGAACTGCGCCTATACCCAGCGCCCCCTCCGAAGAAGGGGCTGGGGTCTTCCTATCGTTGGGTCCAAGCCAAGGCCCTGGCGGAACTGCCTTTCGCCAGCGCCCAGAACAAGCTCCGCGGGTGGTTCTTGAGAAGGCCGTGAAGGGGTCGCCGGTGCTTATCCGGATGTCCCCAGCGAACCCGACAAAGGGCTGCCGTCTCTCGGTTTTAGCTGTCAGCTGTAGACTGTCGACTGCCTTTAGTCGGCCTTCGACCGGGCACCGGCCAGGCTTAACAGGCCCCCGGTCAGCCACAGACCGGGCACCGGCCAAGCTTTACAGGCCCCCGGTCAGCCACAGACCGGGCACCGGCCAGGGTCTTTCCGCCGGCCTGCCCTGAGCTCCATGAAAGGCTGGTAGTGTCAGGCCGCACCAGACCTTTTTATCTACTAAGGCTTGAAGATCGTCTCAAAGAAAGCCTTCATGGCCTTCCAGGACCCCTTGTCCGCCTTTTCGTTATAAAGCGCCCCCTTCAATTGCCCCTTGGCCTCCGGGTTGGTAAAGCTATGTTGGGCCCCCTCGTAGGTGATGATCTTGTAATCCACCCCCGCGTCCTTCATTTCCTTCTCAAAGCCAGGCACTTGGGAAAGGGTGAAAGTATCCGCGCCGCCCTGGCAGACCAGCACCTTGCCCTTGATGTTCTTAGCGTCCGCTGGAGTGGGTGATTCCAGTCCGCCATGGAAGCTGACCACGCCTTTTACCGGCGCGCCGCTGCGGGCCAGTTCCAGCACCGCCGTACCACCGAAACAATAACCGATGGCCGCCAGGCGGGAGGTATCGACCAATTCATTACTGGACAACTGCGCCAACCCAGCGTTCACCCTCTTACGGAACAACCCACGGTCCTTGTAATAGATCCCGGAGGTCTTCATACAATCCTCCACCGCGGTGGGACGCACTCCCTTGCCGTAGATATCGGCCGCGAAAGCCACATAGCCCAGTTGAGCCAATTTATCCGCCCGGGATTTGGCGTAATTGCCCAGCCCCGTCCACTCATGCACCACCAAGACGCCAGGACGCTTACCCTGGAAGGAATCGTCATAGGCCAGATAGCCTTCCAAGACAGTGTTACCTTCCTTGTATTCGACCGTTTGTGTCTTCAATCCGGCGAAAGCCGGGCTTATCAAACCCAAAACCGCTAGTGAAGATAAAAGCCATTTCCCCATTTTTTCCCCCTTAAAGGAACCCCTAATTATTCACCACCAAGGCACCAAGAAAGACTTACTTTTTGATGCCGACAAAATCAAAAAGGACAATTATTAGATATGCCCTTAAATTTAAAAACCTGATAGTTGACTAAAACAGATGACCTTTATATCGGAGGATAGCTATAAAAAACAAGACACCAGGATGTCCCTTGAAACCAGCGGTTAAAGGTCCGAAGATGAATGAGAAAGAATTCTCGCCCAAAGGTGTCCAATGGCTAAAAAAGTGATCGTTTATACCACTTCCTGGTGCGGTGACTGCCGCCGTTTGAAAGGTGAGTTACAAGAGCGAAAAATCGCCTACGAGGAAAGGGATATCGAGAAAAACGACGCCGATTATAAGACCATGATGGGTTATACCAACGGCAAGAGGGTCATCCCAACCGTTGAGATCGAGGGCAAGATACTGGTCAATCCCCGTTTCGCCCAGGTCGCAGAGGCTCTGGGTCTTTAAACTCTTTTGGGCATAAAAAAAGGGACGGGACTTTCGTCCCGCCCCTTTTTAATTAACTAACCTTAGTTGTGCTTGTCGTTATAAATGGTATCAGAGCGCTTGTTCTCTTCTTTCTCTAAATGCTTGCGGTCCTGCTTGTCCAATTTCCCGCCGTCCTTGGCCAAATCAGCCTTGCGCTGCTTGTTGATCCTTTTCCCCGAACGGGCCAATTGCCTGGATTCTTTCTTGCTGATCTTTCCATTGGCCTTGCCCATTTCAATACGCCCCTTCTGGCGTTCCAAACGATTCTTGGGACTCATCTTGGGATTGTTCCCATTAGCGTCCTGCGCCATCGCCAAACCCACACCGCTCACGAACAGAACCAAAGTCAAAACCGCGATGAACTTTTTCATTTCTCTCTCCCTGATCATTTTCCGAAAACATCCTGTACATATTAGACGAGGGCGGGGCTGGGTAGGTTGCATTCTTTTTGGCAGAAAACAGCATGAAAAAGGGGTTTCAGGCGATGGTTCGAATGAATTCCAGGAATAGTCCGAATCCCTCATCCCAAAAACCCAAGCGGGAATCCATATTGATATGACCTTTGTTGCCCACATCCAAGAGACGGGCTTTCCAATGAGCCGCCAGTTCTTGGGCGTAATCAAAAGAGGAATAGGGATCGTTCCGGCTGGCTACAAGCGCAGTCGGAAAAGGTAGGCCGACTTCGAAGGGGGATGTGAACCCCTCGGCGACTTTGGGGTATTGGGGAGAAAGGATATCAGGCGGACCGACCAAAAAGGCGCCCTTCAGGCTGGGGTCTTGATGGTCCTTGACCCATCGGGATATCAACAAACAGCCCATACTGTGCGCCATCAGGACCTTGGGCCCAGGATGTTCTTCCAAGCACTTTTGGAGGTTTGGGACCCATTCTTGGGCGCGGGGGTTGTCCCAATCGGCGTGTTCGACCCAGATACCGCCCAGTTTCTCATACCAGGCTCTCTGCCAATGACCGGGGCCGGAATTATTGATGCCAGCCAAAAAGACGATCTTCATGGGACCGGTTTAGTCGTTGAGGGGGATGACCATCCCCCCTTCCTCGAGGAAATTCTTCTTCAAACCCTTTTCTTTACAGTCAGCCTTGGGACATTGGTAGACCACTTTGAGAACCTTGTTCTTATACCCAGGTTGTTGGACTTTCTTGCGCGAGACTTCTTTCAATTCATCACCGCAACCCAAACATGTCGGCATGTGCCTCCCCCTATTTTTCTTGAGATTATTCAGGCGTTCTTGGAAATCAGGAAAAGACCTATTTGAGCGAAAAAGTTCGGCATTATCCTCACGTTCTTTTCCGCGGCCAGATAGGCTTTTCGTTCAATGACAATCCCCTTGATCCGGCAATATTCCTGGAAATCCAGGATGGAGACCGAGTGCAAGTTGGGGGTCTCATACCACATATAAGGAAGGGCTTTGGTGACCGGCGTCTTGCCCAGGAAGAATGTCTGGAACCGGGAAATATAATGGGCGAAATTGGGGAAACCCACGATGCACTTTTTCCCCACCCGCAGGGCGCTTTCCAGGGCCCGGTCGACGTGCTGGATCTGCTGGAAGGTCTGGTCCAGGACCGTATAGTCGAAAGCGTCGTTCTGGTAGTCGGTTAAACCGCCCTCGATGTCGTCATGGAAGACGTTCAAACCCCTGGCCACGCATTTATAGATGGCTTGCTCGTCGATCTCCACGCCTTGTCCTTTGATGCCCTTTTGTTTGATCAAATGGTAGAGTAGGTCGCCGTTACCGCAACCCAGGTCCAACACCGAAGCCCCCGGCTCTATCCATTCCAGGATGACCCTGTGGTCCGGTTGGATATTTTCAGGAATGGTCGCCAAGTTCAGATACCGCCCTTCGTCTATATTCGGAACAAAAAAGCAAATTCTTATGAAGCCTTTTCCTATTGCTCTTCCAGAACATTGTATCCGTAAAAGACCTTCCTCAGGAAATGCTTGATTAAGTGGGTCTCTTCCTCGATCTCCAGCAAGAAAGCGTCATGACCGTAAGTGGAGTCTATCTCGCAATAGCTCGCCTCGATGCCCGAAAGCTTGCACGCCCGGACGATCTCCTGGGACTGGTAGAGCGGATAGAGCCAATCGGATTTGAACCCGATGACCAACGCGTGGATATCCTTCCCCTGCAGGGCTTCCTGGAAGGGTCGACCCGCCGCGGCGTCGAAGTTGTCCATGGCCTTGGTGATATAGAGATAGGAATTGGCGTCGAATCGTTTGACGAAGTTCTCGCCACGGTACCTCAGGTAACCTTCCACCTCGAAATCAGCGGTGAATTTTTCCGCGCCGAGGCGCGCTTTCTTCTGGCGTCCGAACTTGTCCGCCATGGAGGAATCGCTCATATAAGTGATATGGCCCACCATGCGGGCCACCGACAACCCCTTGGCGGGGAGGGATTTTCCGTAATAGTTCCCGCCGTCCCAATCCGGGTCGGCCATGATGGCCTGGCGTCCCACCTCATCAAAAGCGATCTGTTGGGGCGAATGTTTGATGGCTGTGGCGATGGGGATGGCGCTATGCACTCTTCCCGGGTGCTTCACCATCCAGGAAAGTACCTGCATACCTCCCATTGAGCCTCCCGCTACCGATAGCAGGCGGTCGATTCCCAAATGCCGGGTCACCAGATGTTGCTGACATTCCACCATGTCGCCGATGGTGACGAGCGGGAAATCCAAAGCGTAAGATTTCCCTGTCTTGGGGTTCAAGCTGGAAGGCCCGGTGGAGCCTTTGCATCCCCCGATGACGTTGGAACTGATGACGAAATACTGGTCCGTATCGAATGCCTTTTCCGGACCGATCATGTCGTCCCACCAACCCGGGTCCTTGTCGCCCTCGTGCCAGCCGGCTGCGTGGGCGTCCCCGGAAAAAGCGTGGCAGACCAGGATGGCGTTGGACTTATCGGCGTTCAACCGCCCATAGGTCTCATAGGCTAACGTGACAGGGCCCAGCCACTCACCGTTCTCGAGTGTCAGCCCGTCGAAGGAATAGGTCTTGGTCTCGACCAGTCCTAACCCAGGTTTCGCCTTCTGGTCCGCCGTTTCGGTCATCCTTTGGCCTCCTCATAAAGCCATGTGCTCAGGTATCTTTCGCCCGTATCGGGCAGGACCACCACGATGGTCTTTCCCTTGTTTTCAGGTCGGCGAGCCACTTTGAGCGCGGCCCAAAGGGCCGCCCCGCAGGATATCCCTGCCAGGATGCCTTCGCTTTTCGCCAGCTGACGGGCCGTTGCCCCCGCGTCATCGTTGGTGACCCGGATGACCTCGTCCAGAATGTCCCGGTTCAGGACCGCGGGAATGAAATTTGCCCCGATGCCCTGGATCTTGTGCGCTCCGGGTGTGCCTCCCGAAAGGATGGGTGAAGCGTCCGGCTCCACCGCGATGGCCTTGAATGAGGGCTTGAGCTTTTTGATCACTTCCGCCACGCCCGTGATGGTACCGCCCGTGCCGACTCCCGCCACCAGGATTTCCACCGCGCCGTCCGTATCCTGCCAGATCTCCTCGGCGGTCGTGCGCCGGTGGATCTCGGGATTGGCTGGGTTATTGAACTGCTGGGGAATGAAGCTGTTGGGGTTGGCTTTGGCCAGTTCCTCGGCCTTGTCCACCGCCCCCTTCATACCCTTCGCCCCCTCGGTCAAAACCAGGTTGGCCCCGAAAATGCGCATCAACTGACGCCTTTCCATGCTCATGGTCTCAGGCATGACCAGGGTGAGCTTGTATCCCCGGGATGCGCAGGTGAAAGCCAGAGCCACTCCCGTATTGCCGCTGGTAGGCTCGATGATCTGGGTGTCTTTGTTGATCAACCCGCGCCTTTCGGCGTCGTCGATCATGGCCGCCCCGATGCGGTCCTTGACGCTCCCCAGCGGATTCAGGGATTCCAACTTGGCCAGCACCGTCGCGCCGGCCCCTTCGGTGATGCGGTTCAGGCGCACCAGAGGGGTGCGCCCGATGACCTTGGTGACATCCGCGTATATCCTTGCCATGATCTACCTCACGCTTTCCCGAGCGCTTGCTCGATGTCCGCCAGAATGTCGTCGATATGCTCGATCCCGGCGGAGATCCGCACGTAATCGGGCGTGACACCCGTCGCCAGTTGTTCCTGCTCGGACAACTGTTGATGGGTCG
>Ga0326728_10004225_pt1 | contig 43034 bp, 35 predicted proteins | sample MB3enrmetagenome_FD_207602 | JGI IMG/M metagenome (GOLD analysis project Ga0326728, IMG submission 207602) | Lab enriched peat soil microbial communities from McLean, Ithaca, NY, United States - MB31MN | ecosystem: Environmental > Terrestrial > Soil > Wetlands > Peat | place: USA: New York...
AGGAAGGGCGCCCGCACTCAGCTGGTTGAACCCGCCTCGGACAGTTTGCTGCCGGCAGCTTCCATCATGATGCAGAAGGCCTGGGCCTCGGTTGAGACTCCGGGCCTGTTGAAATTGGGCGCGCCGCAAGCGCCCTGCACGTAGCCGTCCGCGTCCATCTTCAGGCGGGTGGCGGCGCGCATCCGGTCGGCGTGCTGTTTGTAGCTCGAGGCGAGCCAGCCTGCCGCGACACCTTCATAGATGGCGACGGCAAGCATCTGCGCCAGATTGGTTTCGACGAAAGTCTCGGGCTGATCCACCACGTCGTGAAAGAGCCCGTCGGGGCGCTGATGCTGCAAACAGCTATCCACAATTTCTCTGGCAAAGGCGGCCAGACGCTCGCGTTCCTGGCGACGCTCACTGGGCAAACTACGTAATACGCGGGCCAGGCCTGAGGCTGCCCAGCCGTTGCCGCCGCCCCAAAAGTTGCCATCCCTGAACTGACGCTTGCCGTCGTCCCAGATGTGCGCCAGGAGTTTCTTTTCCGGGTTCCAGAGCCGCTGCCGGTAGCCTTCGATCTGGGCCAGCGCCTCGTCCACGAAGCCCATCGCCGCAAGGAAGGGTGGCGCGCAGTTGAAGCCGTCGGACCACATCTCCGGCGCGCGGAAGACGTGATACAAAATCCCTTCCGTGTTGCGCGGAGCGCCTTTCCGTATCCAGTTGAGCAGCCCGCTGACCGCCTGCTGCATCTCAGCGTCGCCGCTCCACTCCGCCGCTTTGGCGTAGGCGCAGCCGCCCATCGAGGGATCGGTTGGGCTGCCGGAGACCACCACGCCCAGCCGCCCATCCGGCGTCTGCTGCACCATCGCTGCCCTGGTCAGCAGAATCGCTCTCTGGCGATCCCCGGCCTCCACCATCGCCTGCGCCAGAATGCCCTGCTCCCAATCGCGACGCTGCATCGCCATCGCCGCTGTCGTAGCCTTCTCAATCCGGCGCGTGCTCTCCGTGTTTACCTTTGCCGGGTCGCTGATCGCCTGGGCTGCCGCTCCGGGAATGGCTGCCAGTGGAGCTGTAAGCGCCGCGGAGTGCAGAAAAGTTCGCCGATTCACAAAAGCACCTCTCGATTTGTTCTATACAGGATTTGAACGTCATGGAAGGTCGCGCCCCCAGGCTTCCACCTCGATAAAGCTGCACCACTTTGACGGATCCTCAGGCACAAGCTTAGTGATTCGAATCCACGAGACCGTTCGCTTGGAAAAGCGGAACTCCTGAAGCTTGTCGGAAGAACTGATCTGGATCGGAAGCTGGCTTCCATCGGAAAACTCCACCACCGCGCTTTTCCAATAGCTGTCGTGCGGAAAATCAGCGCGGATCATCAACCTGATCTTGTCCAGCTCAACCGGGCGGCCAAAGTCGAGCTTCCACCACAGGTCCGGGCGCATCTCCGGTCCCCATGACTGGTAGGGCCAAACTCCGTGATGGCCGTTTTGCTCCACTCCATCGATGGCATTCCGCGCCGCAAAGTCAAAGAGATTCCGGGCAAAGCTGTTCGTGCTGCTATGAGGAAAAGCCGGCGCCGGTTCATCCTCCGTTCGCACTGAATCACAGGGATTCAGCGCCAGATTGCGATAGCCCCTCCATTCGTTTCTGTTCAAGGTTCGAGCTGTCACGCGATGGGAGTTCCCGGAAAAACTATCGGGCGCATAGGCGCTACCCGTCTGCTGCTCGGCGCGGCCGAAGGGAATTTCAAAGTCGAACTTTCCGCCAGAGGAATCCGGCAGATAGAGCAGGCACTCGGAAAAATTCTGGTCGAACTGCACAGCCACGCGCTGCGGCCCATGAATCACAATGTGATCGCCCGGCTGATACGTGTGATCGAAGGCAAGAACCGCGGACGTTGCAGACGACGCGCGTGCGTCAGTGCCCGCGATTTCGGTTCCGCTCTTATCCTGCGCCGAAATGCGAAGCGGCATCCTGCCGCTTGAGGCGTGCAACTCCCCAATAAGCAGCGCAGAAAGACTCACGGCCGCAAGAGCAGCAAGCATTGCCCGCGCAATCGGCCTCCACCATGCTTTCATATTTCCTCAAGGATAATGAGACCTGGGAGTCCAACAAACACAATGCGGGCGTCCAGCGAGCGTCTGCCCCAACGCGGGGGTTCAACCCTTCGCTCGATCCGCCACCAGCATGGACTCCATGATCTGCTCCGCGACATCCTTCACCGCGCCGGGTGTGTGCGAAAGAAACAGTGTGTTGGTCTTGTCGCTCTCGCCAATCGACTTCAGCGTGTCGAAGTATTGCGTCACCAGCACCAGTTGCATCACCTCTCGCGACGAAGTGCCTTCCACGGCCTGCTGGAACTGTTCGATGGAGGAGCGCAGTCCTTCGATAATCGCCTTGCGCTGATTGGCGATGCCCTGGCCTTGCAGAGCCTTGCTTTCCGACTCGGCCTCGGCCTTTTTCACCACCAGAATCTTCTCCGCCTCGCCGCGCGCATTGGCCGCCACCTGTTCGCGCTGCGCCGCGTTGATGTCGTTCATCGCCGACTTCACTTTTTGATCGGGAACGATGTCCGTCACCAACACGTTCACAATCTCGAAGCCGAAGGTGGCCATGTCGGAGTCCAACTCCTGCTTCACCGCCGCGGCAATCGACGATTGCGAGGCAAAGACCTCGTCCAGCGTCATCCCCGGCACATGGCCCAGAATCACCTGCTCCACATAGCTCTTGATCTGCGCCGTTGGGTCGGACAACTTGTAGTAAGCGTCAAAGACCTTCTCCGGGCGTACGCGATTCTGCACGGAGATCGGAATAGTGACGAAGACATTATCCTTGGTCTTGGTCTCCATGGTCAGCGAAATCTGATTGACGCGCAGGCTCACGACGCCCGTCACCGTGTCGAAGAAAGGAACTTTCCAGTTCAGGCCCGGATCGGCTACACGGAGAAACTTGCCAAAGCGCGTAATCACGGCGACTTCGGCCGTGTTCACGGTAAAGAAACTGCCAAAAACGGTTGAGAGAACGAAAATGAGAGCAATGAGAGCCGCGGCTCCCAGCAGAAACAGATAGGTTGAGTCCATTCGCTTCCTCCGTTGCCTCATCTTGAAGCAACCGAGAATTATACAGGAGTGCGATTGCCGCGCCGTGAAGCGGGGAACTCGAAGCTATGATATTTTGATGGCTGGCAGGACTGCTTGAATGTGGCGCACGTATATTCAAAAGCATCTACGGTTGCTGCTTAATGCGTTTCCGGCGTGAGGGTGGCTTTCATTGCGAACAAACTGGATTGGCCTCATTGCCATCGGGACTGGCGCGATAATTGAAAGGGGGCATAGGATGAAATTCAGCGTTCCATTGCTTGTAGGTTCCTTGCTGGTGTCAGCCTGTTTTGCGCAGGCTAAGAAGGATGACACGCCCAAGCCGGCGCAATCCATCGCGGAGTTGCGCCAACAGTTGGAGAAAATCCTCGCCGACACGCATACGCCCGGCGTCTCCGTCGCCATTGTGCATCGCGATGGCCCGGAATGGGTCGCGGGGCTGGGAAAATCCAATGTAGCCGCGAATCAGCCTGCCACTGAGGAGACGCTCTTCCGCATCGGCTCCACATCCAAAGCCTTCGCTTCGCTCTCCATCCTCAAGCTGGTGAATGAAGGCAAGCTGTCGCTTCAGGACCCGGTGCATAAACTCGTCCCCGAGATCTGGTTTGAGAATCGCTGGGAAGCTACCGACCCGGTGCGCGTGGTTGATTTGCTGGAACACACCACCGGCTGGGACGACATGCACCTGCGCGAGTATGCCAAGGACGCCAGGGGCATGACCCTGCGCGAAGGGCTGGACTACTATCAAAAATCCCGCATCTCCCGCTGGCGCCCGGGAACGCGCATGGCCTACTGCAACTCCGGCCCTCCGGTTGCCGCCTATATTGTCGAAAAAATCACCGGCCAGCGCTTCGAGGATTACGTGACACAGAACTTCTTTCTGCCCATCGGCATGAAGACGGCTACCTATTTCGAGCAGCCCTCGCCGCAATTGACCACCCTCTATCACTCCGACGGCAAGACGCCCTATCCCTATTGGAACATCATCGAACGTCCCGCCGGAGCCATCAATGCCTCCGCCAAAGATATGGCCGCGTATCTTCAGTTCTATCTGAATCGCGGCGCGGTGGGCGGCATCCAGGTCATGCCGGCTGCCTCCATCGAGCGCATGGAGACCCCGACCCGCACATGGGCCGCGCAGCAGGGCTTGAAGGCCGGATACGGCCTGAGCAACTACACCGACATTCACGATGGCTTCGTATACCACGGGCACAATGGCGGCGTGAACGGCGGAATCACCGATATGTCCTACATGCCGGAGTACGGTGTGGGCTATTTTTATAGCATCAACGCCGGCAATGGCGGGGCCTTCGGCAAGATCGGCAATGCCATTCGCGCCTACATTACCAGGAACCTCATACGGCAGCCCGTGCCCGCCGCAGGTCCGTTGCCCGCCAACGCCCAGCAGTATGCCGGCTGGTACGAGCCCGCCTCGCCGCGCAATCAATTCAGCTATTTTCTCGAGCGCCTGCTCGGGTTGCAGCGCGTGAACTTCGGTGGCGGAAACCTCCTGATCTCCGGCCTGGGTGCGATGAATCAACCCTTCGTGCCTGTGACGAGCACACAGTTCCGCTCTGTCCCCAAGAAGGACCACCCCGATCCGATCGCCACGGTGACCCTGCTGACGCCCAATGCCGAGGGGAAATTCGTTCAGATGGCAGGCGGAATGTATACGCTCAAGCGCATCCCCACGTGGTTTACCCTTGTCGAAATCGTCCTGGTTGCATGGTTCCTGCTGGCCTGCGTTTCCATCCTCTTGTATGCGCCGTTCTGGGCATTCGGCGGCCTCATCAAGAAACGCCGCCGTCCGGCCGAGCGCACCATGCGCCTCTGGCCGCTGATCGCAGTACTCAGCCTGCTCGCCTTCGTTGGTCTCCTCACTTTGGCTGGCAATGACGCCATCGTGCGCCTCGGGAACCTGACTATTTGGTCATTCGGCCTTTTCCTCCTTTCGCTGATCTTTGCCGCTGCCTCTTTGGCCAGCGCCGTCGCACTATGGCTGGCGCGGAAAAAGGAGATTCGTAGGCTGGTCCGCTGGTATTCGATCGCCGTAACCACGGCGCTGCTGATCGCCACGGTTTACCTGGCGTATTGGGGAGTGATCGGCATCCGCACCTGGGCTTAGCTTCTGTTTTGCGCTTGCATCTACTTTATGAATCCACGGCAAATGCCGTAGACTTCATAACACGGATGCAAGCACACATTGAGAATCTCGTAAAGCTGCAAGCGGTGGAGCTGGAGCGCGCCGGCCTTGCGCAAGCCGCGCGCGCCCTGCCGGCTGAAATCGCCCAGGCCGAGGCCGCCCTGGCCGCCGCCCAGCGCCAGGCCGCCGAGGCCTCCTCCGCCCTCAGCCGCGAGGAGTCCCTCCGCATACGCCTGGAGCGCGAGATTACCACCCACCGCCAGAAGGCCGCCCGTTATCGCTCCCAGCAGAACACCCTCACTACCGACGATCAGGCCAAGGCCAGCGAGCACGAACTCCGCTTTGCCGAAGCCGAGGCCGAGCGACTGGAAAATGAGGCCTTCGCCAGTCTGGAGCGCTCTGAAGCCCAGGAAGCTGCGCTCGTCGCTGCCCGCGCTCAGGTCGAGTCGCTCGCCCGCGCCCTATACCAGGCCCGCGAGCGCGTCCGCCTTCGTCAGGCCGAGATAGACCACCAGCAGGCCGGCCTTGCCGCCCAGCGCGAAACCCTCCGTCCGCTCATCGAGCCGGAGTGGCTCACCCGCTTCGACCGCCTCTGCGCCTCTCGCGGAACCGGCATTGCCCGCGCTGATAATATGCAGTGCACCGGCTGCCGCATGGGCGTCCGTCCACAGACCTGGAATCAGCTCCGCGATGGCCAACTGCTCGCCTGCGACAGTTGCGCCCGTCTCCTCTACTGGGACCCGGCCTTTGCCCCCATCGCCGATCCCCCGCAACAAACCGCCAAGCCCAAACGCAAGATCTCCAGGCCCCCCGTGGAGGAGTAGCCGTGCTGCGCATCTGTGTGGACATGGATGAGGTCATGGCGGACACCCTCGCCGAGCACATTCGCCGCTACAACCAGACCTTCGACGAGGATGTCACGCCCCAGGACCTGGCTGGCAAGCGCCTGTGGGAGATCACCCCCCTCGAGCGCCAGCAGCAGCTTCGCGCTTTCCTCGATGCCGAAGACTTCTTCGAAGACCTGGCCGTCATGCCTGGCGCTCAAGCCGTGCTTGAGCAGCTCTCCTTGCGCTTTGAAATCTTCATCGCCACCCAGGCCATGGCTGTCCCCAACTCTCTCGGCTCCAAGTACCGCTGGCTGCAGCGCCACTTCCCCTTCATCCCGCCCACCAACTACGTCTTTTGCGGAGACAAGTCCATCCTCCGCGCCGATTATCTCGTCGACGACCTGCCCAAAAACCTCCTCCGCTTTGACGGTCAGGGCCTGCTCTACTCCGCCCCCCACAACCTGGCTGCCTCCGGCTTCATCCGCGTCAATAACTGGGAAGAAGTAGCCCAATTCTTCAGCACCGTTCAGGCTTGAGCTCCGGTCTCGTCATGCTGCAACGCCAAATCCCCGGCAGGGGCGCGTTTCGCGCCCCTTGCGCGCCGATTATCAGGGAATCCTTCCGTGGCCGCATGCGAAATGCCATCTGCCATCCTAAAAAGAAATGGTTATTTATTCGAAGTGACAAGAATAGTATCTTTTCTGCTAATATAGCTTGCATTCATTCCGCGGTGTTAAACAGCCCTGTCGAACCTGTTCGCCAGTTCTGCGACTTTAGGGTGATATGAAGATGGAACAATTCAAAAGGCCGGCGTCGCGTTACTTCTTCACCAACAAGCAGAGCGCGTCGAACAAGATGCCCCGGCAGATCAATCGATACCTCATCTTCAATCAGATCCGCTCCCGGCAACCGATCTCTCGTGCTGAATTGGCGCGTGTCTCCGGACTTCAAGGCAGCACCGTCTCGATCATCGTCGAGGAACTGCTAGCCGATCAATGGATCGTCGAGGGATCGATGGGACAGCCTCCTCGCGGCCGTAGGCCCACCTTCCTGAATTTGAATGGTCAGCGAAGCGTGCTCGCGCTGGATATTCACCCTTCGCAAACAACCTTGGCCATCATCGACATGGGCGGAAAGATCATTGCGCAGAATCTGATCGCGCTTCCCGCGAATCCTCAAAAGGTCATCCCCGCCATCATCGATGCCATCCAAAAAATGATTGCCGCCAATCGCGACAGGTCTTTTCAGGGCATTGGCATGAGTTTGCCGGGGCGCTTTGATCATCAGCGCGGAAAGTCCATTTTTGCGCCTAACATCAACTGGCCCATTGAACGCATCAAGACGCGCGTTGAACAGGCGATTGGACTGTCGGTTGTTGTGGATAACGTCGCTAACGCATGTGCGTTATCCGAAGTCTGGTTCGGCTATAGCGACGGCATTCATGACCTGGTCGTGGTTAACGTCTCTGAGGGTATTGGCACGGGCATCTTTGCCAATGGAAGGATACTGCGCGGTGAAGGCGATTCTGCCGGCGAGTTCGGTCATGTGCAGGTGGACCCGGATGGTTTGTTGTGCGGCTGTGGAAGTCGAGGGTGCTGGGAGACTGTCGCCTCCAACCGCGCCGGAATGCGTTACTACTACGAACTCTCCGGCCAGCCCTCGCCGGCCTTTGAAGTTCTTCTCAAGATGGCTGAAACCGGAGACTCTGTTGCAAGGCAGGCGATCGACAAGATGTGCGTCGAGCTCGGCAGGGGAATGCATATGATCGCCAGTGCTTTGGCGCCGCGAGAGATCGTCGTAGTGGGCGATATCACCAATCTCTGGTATCTGGTTGGCCCCCTGGTTGAGGCTGAGATGCGCAAAAATCCCCTGGCCAGGGTTCCCAAACTCCGGCCCGCCCGCGAAGGGAACAAGGCTCGGTTGTGCAGCGCCGTCGCTCTCGTGATGAATGAGAATCAGATCTGACGGCGGCTCAATTTCTGAAGCTCCTGCCCTGCATTTTGTTGCCTGGATTGAGGGTCAGCGTGATGGCATACATCCATCTGAAATCGCCGGCGATAACGTCTTTAATTTGAGCTAAATACCTTTATTTCGCACTTCGAACATTTTCGCTTGACAGGTAATCTCGGCCTACTGTAAAGTCGCATCGCTGTTAATACTTGAACAAAATGTTCATTGTAACGGCAAATCAGTTCTTCATTGGAGGCTCCAAATGACGCTACGTGGAATATTGAGACCTCTGTTAGGGTCCATATTCGTAGTCTTTATGCTTGCTTTTTCACACACCCTGCTTGGCCAGGCAGTCAACGGCACTCTGCTGGGAACGGTGACAGACTCCACAGGCGCGGCGGTTCCCGGCGCCAAGGTTACGGCAACAGAAGTGGCCACCGGCGCTCTTCACCTGTCGGCCACCAACGAGAGCGGCAACTACGCCATTCCCGACCTGCAACCCGGCCCCTATTCGGTAACCGTCGAGGCCAAGGGTTTCAAGAAGGTAACCCAGCAGAACATCAACCTGCTCAGCAACTCTGCCGTTCGTGTCGATCTCATTCTTGTACCCGGCAGCGTCAGTGAAAGCATTACGGTTACTACCGAACCGCCCGCGCTCCAGACGGATCGCGCCGACATCAGCACCAAGATCGAGTCGGTTGTGCTGGAGGATATGGCGCTGGGCACTAACCGCAATTTCCAGTCGCTCCTCAACGTGGTTCCCGGAACCGCGCCGGCCGTCTTCCAGCACTCGCAGTTCTTCAACTCGGCGAGCGCCCTGCAGACGGAACTCAACGGCCTGCCGCGCGAAGGCAACCTCTACCAGATCGAGGGCATCGACGACGACGAGCGCACCGGCCTGCTGCAGATCATGATTCCTCCGGCAGAGGCTATTGCGTCGGTTGACATCTCCACCAACAACTTCGAGGCGGAGCTGGGCCGCGCCATCGGCGCAGTCACCAACGTCACTCTCAAGTCCGGCACCAACAAATTCCATGGTTCGGCATACGAATTCCTCCAGAACAGCTATGTCAACTCCCGCTCCTACTTCTCGGGGCCTCTCGGGCACCTCGCGTATAACTACTTCGGCGGCAGCGCCGGCGGTCCTATTTTCAAGGACAAGCTCTTCTTCTTCGGCGACTATCTGCATACCACAGATCACGAGAACATCAGCAACACCTTCACCGTCCCGGATGCCCGCTACTACACGGCGAACGGAAGCGGCTTTGTCGATCTGAGCTCGCTGCTTGTAATACCCTCAGGATCTGGCATTACATCCTGCTCGACCAGTGCCGCCCCATATTGCACCGGCCAAATCTTTGACCCGACAGCCTACTCGGACGGCACCGTGCACGCTGGGACCTCTGCGGATCCGCGCAAACCCTTCGTGAACAATCAGGTGCCAGCCAGCTTGATTAACCCGATCTCGAAAACCATCCTGCAAGATATCGACACCGAAGCGGCCGCGCTCGGGACATTTAAATCGCCCCTGCCGGCCTTGCTCTCCCCGACAAACAATTACACCTCCAACCTGCCCTTCACCAAGACCACGGACAGCTTCGATGCAAAAATCGATTACACCATGAGAGAGAAGGACCATCTCAGCGGCCGCTTCAGCTTTCAGCGTGTCGTCACCTTCCAATCGGCTGCCTTTGGCGCCTTCCTTGGCGGGCCCGCCGGAGGCGGCTTTGAAGGCAATGGCGAACAAAAATCCTATAGCACGGGCGCGAACTACGATCACGTCTTTTCACCCTCCTTCTTCACCGAGGCGCGCCTTGGCGTCGCCCACCTGCGCAACAACGCGCAAACCAACGACTACGGCTCAAACGATGCAACCACACTCGGCATCACCGGCGTGAACATTTCCGGTCAGCCCTTCACCACCGGCCAGGCTGGCGTCTCCATCTGCTCCAGCGCCCCGGCCCCTGGCACCGCCTGCTCAACCGCGGCTTTCTCCAACCCTCTGATGGGCTACTCCGCATCCGAGCCCTGGATCAGAGGCGAGGCTAACATCGACTTCATCAACATCTGGACCAAGATACACGGCAATCACACCTTCAAGGCCGGATTCGACCTTCGCCGCATTCGCGACGACCTGCTGCAGGACCAGACCTTCAGCCCGCGCGGAGCGTACACCTTTGCGGATGCTCAGACCTCCGACGCCGCCCTCACCTCCGTTCCGTCCGACAAGGCCACCACCAACATCGCAAACTATTTCACCAGTTTCCTCATCGATCAGCCGGACCAGGTGGGCCGCGACCTCAACACCTTCTTTCCCGCCTTACGGCAGTGGTGGATCTTTGCCTTCGTTAGCGATAAGTGGCAGGTTACTCCCAAGCTAACCGCCGATCTTGGTTTGCGCTGGGAATACTATCCCCCTGCTACCCCCAAGAGCGCCGGTGGCTTCTCCAACTACAACCCGACCAATAACACCCTCGTGATAGCCGGCGTCGGCAGCAATCCCTCCAACCTCGGCTTGTCGAAGGAATTCAAGTACATCGCGCCACGCACCGGTATCTCCTATCGTCTGCGCAACAATACGGTCCTCCGTGCCGGCTTCGGTATCAGCTTCACGCCCTTCCCGGATAACACCTACGCCTACGATTACCCCGTGCGCGCCAACCTCAGCTATGGGCTGATCGGTACTTCCTCCTATACGCCCGCTGAGGAACCCAATTCCACTTCCACTGTCGCTTGCCCTGCCAGCGGAGGTTATTCCATAGCCACCTTCCAGTGTGGTTTCCCGGCGCCGGTTGCGGTTACCATTCCCGCCAACGGAATCATCCCGGCCAATACCACTCAGCTCATCAGCCAGGCTTACAACGTCATTGGCACCATGAAGTTAGGGGGCTATTCTTCGAATTACATCAATCCTTACGTCGAGTCATGGAATATTGCCGTGCAGCAAGGCTTACGCGGCAATTTCACGGTGCAGGTCGCCTATGTGGCTAACCATGGCACGCGTATCGATACCAGCCAGAACATCAACTATCCCAGCACCTATGGCGGCGGCACGGCTTCGGAACCTGAGGATAACACTACGTTTACCGGCGGCACCATTGGGCGCACCGCGGTAACCTCTGTCTCCTTCCTCGGCTATTCCACCAACTACCAGTCGCTGCAGGCACAGCTCACAAAACGCGCTTCCTATGGCCTCACCTTTACCTCTGCATTCACATGGGGCAAGGGACTGAACTATATGAACGACGATGACGGCGGCGGCGGAACAAGCAGCGGCCTCCAGTTCTACATCGGCCAGCGCAGAAACTACTCCTACACCGACTTCGACCGCAAAACCAACTTCGAGCAGACCCTCACCTACGAACTGCCCTTCGGCCGCGGTCACAAGTGGATCAACGACAACAAGGCAGCCGACTACGCTATCGGCGGCTGGAAGCTTTCAGGTTTGGTCTCTATCGTCTCCGGCATGCCGTTTACCGTCCAGGCAAGCACTTCCAATCTCAACACCCCTGGAAATGCGCTGACTGGAACTCTGACCGGGAATTATCAAGTTAGTCACAACATCGGAACTGCCTCGCCGTGGTTTAACACGTCGGTCTTTTCAGTGCCCACCGGCTGCGTTGGACTATCGCCTTGCACCTATCCGGTCCTCGGCAATACCGCAAGAAACCAGTTCCGTGGCCCTGGCTACATTCAGGACAACGCCTCTCTCTTCAAGAAGTTCAACGTCTACCGCGAAAGTGCGCTGGAATTACGCATCGACGCCTTCCAGTTGAGCAACACGCCGCAATTCGGACAGCCTGGCAACACCATAGGCTCTTCAACTTTCGGCGAAGTCACCAGCACCCTGGGCAGTGGCCAGGGCAGCGTGAACGGCGTCGGAGGCGGACGCACCCTGCAGGGATCGCTTAGGTTCACCTTCTAAGGCCATCCCTGTTAACCTCACTTCCACCGGCCGGTCACGCTTGCAGGCGTGACCGGCCTCTACATCAGTAATTCATTTCAATCGGCCCTGGGCCGCCCGCAAAATCAAAGGAGCAATATGAATTGCATTTCAAGACGCGGCTTTCTTGCCGGGGCAGGCATGACAGCTGCGGTCTGCGCCATCCGGCCGCTCTTCGGCATGGCTCAGGCATCAAAATCGCCCTTCAAAATTTCCGTCATCAACGATGAGATATCCCAGGACTTCGACCACGACTGCTATGTCGTTGCCCATGATTTCGGCCTGAGCTGGATTGAGCTCCGTTCCATGTGGGGCAAGAACGTCACGGATCTGAGCGATACTCAGATCGCCGACGCGCAAAAGATTCTTGCCAAATACAATCTCCAAGTCACCGACATCGCCAGTCCGCTCTTCAAGACCGACTGGCCGGGCGCGCCTAAATCTCCCTATGGCTCCGCGGGTGATTTGCACGGCGCGGCTGAGGCTGCCTTCAAGCAGCAGGATGAGATACTGGAGCGCTCCATCGCTATCGCCAAACAGTTCAATACCAATAAAGTCCGCTGCTTCGACTTCTGGCGCCTCGACGATGTTGCCCCCTTCCGGGAGGCCATTGACGAAAAACTCCGCGCCGCTGCCGAGGCCACCGGCAAGCAGGGCCTTCTCCTTGTGCTGGAGAATGAGTTTGCCTGCAACACCGCCACCGGACGCGAGGCCGCCCGAACCATGAATGCTATTCGAACGCCGCATCTGGCGCTCAACTGGGACCCCGCCAATGCTGTCATGCGCGGCGAACTCGATGCCTTTCCCGGCGGCTGGAATGCCATCCCCAAGCATCGCATCCACCATTGCCATTGCAAGAATGCCGTCAAAAACGCGGAAGGCAAGATCGAGTGGTCGCCGGTCGATAAAGGTTTCATCGACTGGACAGCCCAGTTCCGCGCGCTCAGGAAGTCAGGTTTCCGCGATGCCGTCAGCCTGGAGACTCACTGGCATGGTGGCGGCAGCCCGGAACAGTCTACCCGCATCAGTTGGGAGGGCATGAAACAGGCCCTGAAGAATTCCGATACGCTCTAAACCGTAGACAGAATGATTTGCAATCTGCTCCACGATGGAATAACCCTGCCTTGTTTGGCGAACAGGAGAAACAACATGGTGACTCGACGTGAATTCCTTGACACGCTCGCGATAGGCGCTGCCGGTTTGGCGATTGGATCGACCGCCAAAAGCTATGGCCAGATTCTCGGCGCAAATGATCGCATCAACTTCGCTATCATCGGCCTCCATGGGCGAGGCTATGCTCATCTTGCCGCGCTCAAGGCAAATATGGATACTGCCCGAGTCTCGCATGTTTGCGACGTAGACGGCGACATTCTCAAAAAGTTCGCCGCCGACGCCGAGCGGGAGTTGGGCTATGCCCCAGTCACGGAAAAAGACTTCCGCCATCTCCTTCAATTGAAGGAGGTGGACGCCATCACCATCGCCACCCCCGAACAATGGCACGCTCCCATGGCCATCGCCGGCCTGCAGGCGGGCAAGCACGTCTACGTTGAAAAGCCATGCAGCCACAATCCCGCCGAGGGCGCGCTGCTGGTTGAGGCTCAACAGAAGTACGGCAAGCTCGTCCAGATGGGAACGCAGCGGCGTTCCAATCCCCTGGTCATTGAGGCCGTTAACAAAGTTCACGATGGACTGATCGGCAGGCCCTGCTTCGGCAAAGGCTGGTACGGCAATACCAGAAAATCGATTGGCGTAGGTAAGATAATCCCCGTGCCGCCGCAACTTGATTGGGATCTCTGGCAGGGGCCCGCCCCGCGCAGGCCGTATACCGACAACATTCACCCCTATAACTGGCACTGGTTCAAGCTCTACGGCACCGGCGAGACGCTCAACAACGGCACCCACGAGATCGATGTCTGCCGCTGGGCGATGGGCGTCGATTATCCCCAGCGCATTGCCTCCTCCGGCGGAAGATACTTCTTCAAGGATGATTGGCAGTTTTATGACACCCTGGTCACCAGCTTCGACTACGGCGACAAGTTGATTTCGTGGGAGGGAAAATGCTGCTCCGGAATGCAATACTACGGCCGCGACCGCGGATCGACGATCATGGGGACCACCGGCTCCATGCTCATCGACGGCGGCGGCTATGAGGTGTACGACCTCAAGGGAAAGAAGATCAGCGAGGTCAAAGCCGGTGAGGCAAACGCATCCTCCGACCTCACTGGCCGCGACTCCATGACAGATGCGCACTTTGCCAACTTCATCGCGGCCATCCGCAAGGGCGATAAGCTCAATGCTCCGATCGAAATTGGCAACGTTTCCGTCACCATGCTGCAACTTTCAAACATTGCCTGGGATGTGAACCGCGAACTCGCGATCGACACCGCCAATGGAAAAATTCTGAACGATGCTAAAGCAATGAAGTTCTGGAGCCGCGAATACGAGAAGGGCTGGGAACCGCATCTCTGAGGCACGTAACAATCAGCAGTACACGAGGAGTATCCGACCCATGAAACAAACACTCTCACGCCGCAACTTCGTACAATCCGGCGCTCTCCTGGCCGTGGCATGCGCCGCGCCGAGCGCCGTCCCAGTCTTCGCCGAGCCCAGGCCGGCCTCCGGAAAGCCTTCGCCCATACATCTGGGCCTGGCTACCTACACCTTCCGCAACTTCACCCGCGCCCAGATGATCGGCTTCCTCAAGCAGCTCAACCTCGCGGACATTAACGTCAAGGACGTCAAGGATCATCTCCCCATGGACCCCGCCGAAGAGGCTAAGGCGCTTGCTGATTACGCCGCGGCGGGCATCAAGCTCCACGCCGCCGGGGCCATCTACTTTCGCAACAATGAAGACGCTGATATTCGCGCCAAATTCGAGTACTGCAAGCGCGCCGGCATCTCCGTCATCGTCGCCGGCGACCCCACCCCGGAAACCCTGCCCCGCATCGAGAAATTCGTCAAGGAATATGACATCCGCATCGCCATCCACAATCACGGCCCGGAAGACAAGCTCTGGCCCTCGCCGCTGGATGTGCTCAAATCGCTGAAGAATACCGACCCGCGCATCGGTTGCTGCATCGATGTCGGCCACACCGTGCGCGCCGGAACCGATGTTGTGCAGGCCATACACAAGGTGGGGCCGCGACTCTTCAACGTGCATATGAAGGACCTGTCGAATTTCCAGAGCAAGGAGAGCCAGGTCGCCGTGGGAGAGGGCATCATGCCGGTGCGAGAGATGTTTGCCGCGTTGATTGCCATCAAGTACCAGGGCTTCGTCGATCTCGAATATGAGATCCACGCCGACGATCCCATGCCCGGCGTCCAAAGCAGCTTTGCCTATATGCGAGGCGTTCTGGCGGGCATGGGTTACGTCAACCACGGATGATGCGACGGCTTTCCTCGATGTCGGCTGGCGCCCGGTTAACTCACAAACCTCATGCTCACTAACAAAAAAGGGCGCCCAGAAGGGCGCCCTTTGTGCTGGCTAGTGGTTGTGGCGTTAGAAGACCAGCTTCAGCGCGAACTGGCCGAAGCGGCGTTCGTCGTGATTACCGGTGACGGGGTACGATCCCAGGCCGCCCTTCAGCTCTTGGACCGTAATCGGCGTGAAAGGCGTCCCGCTGTAAGCGTAAGCGAGTGCGAAGTCTTCCACGTAATAATTGTGATGGTTAAAGACGTTGAATCCCTCGGCGCGGAACTCCATGTTCACACGCTCGGTGATCGGGAACTTCTTGTCCAGCGCCAGGTCATCGTTCCATGCTCCGGGGCCACGGAAAGCGTTGCGGTGGGTCATCGCGGCTGGGAACGGCCCAAAGTCCGACATACCCAGTCCGGTTGCGATGCCTGACCCGTTGATGCTGGTGATGGGATTAAGAGGCGCCGTAGACGCCGGCACCGGCAAAGTCATGACGTTGAACACGCCCGCCGTGCCGGAAACCTGGGGCTTGCCGACTTTGTACTGGGTAATCGGCGTGGCCGGCGTCAGACGCGGCCAGGTGTATTGGTTTTCTACGTTGGAGTCGTCGTACACCGAGAATGGAATGCCGCTGCGGATGGTGAAGATGCTTGACAGATTCCAGCCTCCCAAAGCCTCACGCTCCACAAGGGTTCCATCGTGCTTGAACCAGGGCAATTCCCAGATCGGGGTAACCGCAAAGCGCTGCCGGATGTCGAAATCCGAGCTTCCCCAGTCCAGCTTAGGATCAAGCAGGTTGGTGTAGCCAAGAGAGCCTATGTACCCGGAGCCACCCTGCAGGCTGTCGCTGAAGGTCGAGCTCAGCACATCCAGCGAGTGCGACCAGGTGTAGTTAGCCACCAGCGTCAGGCCTGTATTGCGAATGTTTTCCGACTGCACATTCAGGTTCAGAGCGTTATAGCTGCTTACCCCGTTGCTGCCACGCCGGTTGATGTTCGAATACTGGCTGGTTGGCCGGGTAAGGCATGTGTAAGTCGGATTCGTGTTGGTGACCCCGCCTACGTACTTCGAGCCTTCATCAATGAACCCGGTATTCGCGCACAAGGAGCCTGTACCTGTGCTAGTTTGCAGCGCGTCGCCAAGATAAACCTGTCCGGCGCCGGCCTGATTCACGTTCTCCATGTCGTACAGGTGAATGCCGTGGGCGCCGCTATAGCCAGCTTCCGCAACCGTGCTGCGGGAGAGCCGGTGCTGCAGCGTCAGGCTCCAGAACTGCGTCTGCGCCACTTCGATGTTGGGATCCATAAAGCGCAACTCAACCGGAGCCAGGGCCATGGCGGGACCGGCAACCCCAAGAACGCCAAGGTCTTGATTGGTGACCGCTATCGGGCAACTGGCGTCTCCAGCCGAGCAGATCACATTCGGCACAGCGCTGGCCGGCGGATTGAAGCTGGCGTTGAAGGTCACATTGCCGAAATTGCGCTCGTAGCTGATGCCGACACCGCCGCGAAGGCTGGTCTTGCCGTCGCCGAAGACATCGTAGGCAAAGCCGACGCGTGGCGCCAGCGTGCCCCACCGCGGCTTCCAGAAGCCGCCAACCGGGCTCTTGCCCGTAACGTAGACTTCGCCGTTGCGGACCTGCGTTTCCAGCGTGGTGCCGGTGCCGTAGTAGAAGTTGGAGTCCAATGCCGGGTTGTTGTTGTGCTGCACGCCGTAATGCTCCCAACGCAAGCCGTAGTTGAGGGTCAGCTTCGGCGTCACCTTGTAGCTGTCCTGACCATAGATCGCCCAGTCCTTGTAACGGTAGCTGCGCTCTGGGCTCGGAGCCGTCAGTGGCGGAGTCACCAGGCAGGACGAGGGGTTGATTGCGACGCCTTCGGGAGTGGTGTAGCAGGGCAGTTTCCCTTGCGGATTGACTCTGGTGGAGAACGTGGTGAGCTGGCTGCCCAGCGGGCCGCCAGCGGCGTTAATCAGGTCGTTCATACTGTCCAGGCTGGTGGAACCAAGCTGTTCCAGGGCCTGTTCGTAGGCGCCATAGCCCAGGTTCATTTGAATGTAGGTAAAAGTAGCCCCAAAGCGCATGGAGTGCTTACCCCTGGTCCACGACACATCCGGCACGAATTGGATGGTGTTCTGCGGGCCGCCGTAGGGAAGGCCGCCCTCGCCTGGTTGATTGGTGTTTTCCAGGCCCGGCGTGGAGATGGTTCCGCCGGTATAGGGATCGGTGGGTGTGACGAACATCAGGTTCGGAGTGTTGTTCAGCGCATGGTCATAGCTCGTTGCGTTGTTGAAGCGCGTAAAGCTGGCCTTCGCATTGGCAAACAGGGTGTTGCTGAAGGTGTGGGAGAGCGAATAGAGATAGCTCTGGTTCAGTATGGCGGTGCCGGTATCGTACTGCGGGTACGCGCTGTACGAGTTGGACCCGTTGAACTGGTTGTTGTTCTCCCGGCCGGCGCGGAAAAACATCTGCGTCTTGTCGGTAACGTTGTAGTCGACGCGTCCCACCAGCATATATTGATTCTCGGGAAGGCCGCCGCCCGCATCGAAGGGCGCCTTGATGTTGACGGCATCGAAGACCGGCGTCGTGCCGGGTACCGTCGTCGTGCCATTGATTTGGGGGAACGGCAGGCATGCCGTATTGGCCACATTGGTCCCAAAGAAGCAGGTATTGACGGTGGCGGAGGTCCAAGTGCCGACGATCTGGTTAGCTGTGGCAGCCACTCCGGTAGAGGCAACGGGGGTAGTGGCGTACGTGTTGAAGAAGCTCTTCGCGTTGGCCGGCAGCATGGCAATAAAGGCTGGGTCGAAGATCTCCTCCGGCTCCACAGCCGCGCTCCGCACCCGCGTCCACTCCGTGGTCTCAGAGATAAACAGCTTGTTCTTGAGGATGGGACCGCCGCCCTGGAAGCCGAACATATTGCGGGTGTACTTGCCCTTCGGAACTTCGTTTACGTCGTTTTCGAAGGTATTGGCTGTGTACGCCGAGAGGCGGTTGAACTCCCATACTGACCCGTGGTATTTGTTGGTGCCCGCCTTGGTGGTCACGTTCACCACGCCGCCCGAGGCGCGTCCGTACTCGGCGGAAAAGTTGTTGGTGATCACGCTGTATTCCTGCACCGCGTCCATCGGAATGTCTTCGCCGACGGCCACGCTGAAGATGGAGACGTTCTCTACGCCGTCCAGCAGAATTTCCACGCCTGACTCGCGCTGTCCGTTGATGGCGTAGCCCACGCCGCGGGGGGAAAGGCTCTGGCCGTTGGTGCCGTTGCTGTTGGAGGTGTTGTCGCCGTTGCTCACGTTGCCCGACATCGCCACAAAGTCATAAGGATTGCGCGTTAGGCTGGGCAGCTGCGCCAGTTGCTGCGTATCGACCACCGTCGAAAGCTCCTGGGTCTGCGTGTTCACCTGCGCGCCGCCCTCGGCGATGACTTGCACTTCCGTGACGTTGGAGCTCACTGAAAGCTTGGCGTTGACCGTAATGGTCCTACCCACGGTCACTTCCACGTTGGCGCTGTACGGCTTGAAGCTGACGGAGGTCACCGTGAGTTGGTAGTGGCCAGGCTGCAGGCCGGGCACACTGTATGTGCCGATCGAGGATGTGTGCGTGCTGCGCTCGGCATTGGTGTCAAGATTCTTGACAGTGACGTTCGCGTTGATGACCACCGCTCCGGATTGATCCAGTACGGTCCCAACAATCTGTCCGCTTTCGACCTGCGCCATGGCAATTGTACCGCACACAAAGAGTGTGACAAGAGCGCAAATGAGATGTTTCAATAATGTGTTGCGCATTGATTTCCTCCAAAAACTGCGTACGTGTCGGAAGCCCTGCTCAGAGAACTTCTCGATTCGGCTGTGACACTAAAGCGTCTCGGCTGGGCGTGAATCCAGTCCGCGGTTGGTTAACCGTACACGATTGATAGGCAAAATGGAATGTGGCCATAATTGGTAAAAAGTCTGTCTGTCTTAACCTCCAATGCAAGGAAAAGAATGCTCGATACAGAAAGTAAGACACGACGTGTGATGGATAATTTGCACGATGGTTGCCATTCCTGTTGCAGAGAATAAATATTTGCTTGTTATTGAAAATAAATGAGTTATTGACGCAACCCTGCTTGTGTGAAATACTGCAAAATAATAAATATATGAAAATGCGTAGAAAAATCCATAACAATTCCACAAATCATCAATAATGCGCTAGCTTGGTACACTCTAATGCGCTAGCTTGCTACACTCTGGCCTGGTTGCCGCTGGCCTTTGCGCCGCCCGGATCTGGTAGAAAATCTGCCTTGCTGGAAATCGAAGGAGGTCTGGATTTGGAGAGTCGGGATTTCACCAGGCTGCTTTTCTGTTGCGTTGCCCTTGCCCGCCTTAGCCAAACCCCTGCCTACGTCTTTCCTGCAATCTTTGTGCTCACGGCTCGCATCGCCACCGGCCCCTGGTGCAGCGTCACGATGATCGCCCCGGCCGGTTTCCTGCCCGTGCACAGGTAGGCGTGTGGCGTGCTCGAGTCAAAGTACGCCGCGTCACCCGCTCCCAGCATGTACCCCTGCTCCCCGTGGCGAATCTCCAGCTCCCCCTCCAGCACATACAGAAACTCGCTCCCCGGGTGCATATGCGCTTTGGGCTCCATCTCCTTGGTCAGCGGAACAAACTCCGCAAAGTATGGGTCCATCTGCCGGTCCGGAACCATGTAGCCCAGGCTCTCAAAAGAATAGGTCGGTACATCCACCCCCGTCTGCGGCATCCGCACCCGCTCTTTGCGCCGGTGAATCCGGAAGACCGCCGCCGGATCGCTCTCGAAGAAGTACGACAGATCCTTGGAAAACACCATCGCGATCCGCGCCAGGTTGCGCAGCGTCGGCACCACCCGCCCCGTCTCCAACTGCGACAGAAAGCTCGCCGATAGCCCCGTGCGCTTGCCCAGCTCCACCAGCCCCATGGATTTTTTCAGCCGCAGCCGCTTGATCCGCTCGCCGATCCGCTTCTCCGCAATCACCCGCGACGTGGTCTCCGTATCCACCTGCGACTTGTGCGTTTCGTCGCTGCGAACTACCGCCTTCTCCGCCATCAGCCCTCCAGCCCGCACGCAATCGGCTCTGGGAATTGTTGCGCGCATCAAAAACTATTCTCATCCTACTAAATCGGCAGTGCGGTCGCAATCCCTGGGCCTTCCCGCCAACCGGATTCCCTGTCCCAATGAAGTCGAAGGATCTGCTATTGCATCCGCATCAGATTCCGGCAGAATTTCCGATTTGCGACTACCTTCGCGACCAGGAATATACTGTTGTTCATGATCCGCGAGAATCTTGTAAGAGTAGCGCTATTCGTTGTCGCTGTCGTGTTGGGAAACTCGGCTTTGGGCTCTATTGCTCTTACTGAATCTTTCGACAAACCACTTCGAGAGACGGTCGTAGATTTAGGGCCGTCTCCCTATCTGATGCCCAATAATCCCTCACACATTAAACTCTACTGCTCCTATTACCCGACTTTCATGATCAAGGAACTGGATAATCCAGGAATGAAAGGAACGCGATGGGTCACCATGACTCCTATTCTTGATGGACAGACACCTAAATGCCACTTGTGGCATGACACAAAAGAGCTATTTTTTGCAAAGGAGTGGTGGTCTTTCATAGGAGTCAAGGGATCGCTTTTGTTTTTGGAAGCGGCAGATGGCGACAGCAACGGCGGCATGCCTTTCCGCATCCTGGATTTGAAGACCGGAAAGAAGATATTCGAGGATTCAGCCTGGTGGAATGGTCATCTGGAGTTTGTGCACACCACGGATGAAAATGTGTCGTTGAGATATTTGCGCGTAGTTGGCGGAGATTGCTCTATACCCAAGGAAGGAATGAGTTGCTGGAGCAAATTTAGGAGACATTATGGATTAGCGCTTGCAACGGTGCCGAAGTGCACGGGCTATCGCCATAAAGGGGATAAGGAATGGGTTGTAGGCGACAAGGGCATGCCACCCGAAGAGATAAACACGCCCTCAACGATTGCTTACCCGGTTGAAGTTGAACTTCTCCCACGACCATCCATTCAAGTTGTTCCCGGTCCGGTGAAGTGCAGCCCAATTGAATAGAGTGCTGGGTGCTCCACCCTCGCCGCGTATTTGTTTTTGTGGCTAGGGTAGGATGCGCCCTCTCAGTCAGGTCGTCCCCGCACCCCACACGCGCTATCCTTATCTGTCCGGCTGTTACAGCCCTTTGAGGTGCCCTATGCCCGAAGACCCAACCATCAAGGCGGCGCAAGCGGCGCCCGCCGCACCGCAGGTGCCACCGCCAGTGGCCACCATCGCCACTATCGGCCAGCATGAAGGCCAGTCTGTCATCCTCCGCGGATGGCTCTACAACCTGCGCGAGAGCGGCAAGCTCCTCTTTCCCATCTTTCGCGACGGTACCGGCACCATCCAGGGCGTGGCCCACGTAAAAAGCGTCTCCCCTGAGGTCTTCGAGGCCCTTAAAAATCTAACTCAGGAGTCCAGCGTCATCGTCACCGGCAAAGTTCGCGCCGACCAGCGCGCTCCCGGCGGCTACGAACTCGACGTCGAAGGCCTCCAGGTCGTCCAGCGCGTCCCCGAATCCGACCCCTACCCCATCACTCCCAAGGAGCACGGCGTCGACTTCCTCATGGAGCATCGCCATCTCTGGGTCCGCAGCCCGCGCCAGGCCTCCATCCTCCGCATTCGCGCCGAAATCATGCGCGCCGCCGCGGAGTATTTCGATTCCAACGGCTTCATCCGCACCGACCCTCCTGTCCTCACCCCCGCGGCTTGCGAGGGCACCTCTACCCTCTTCCCCGTCGACTACTTCGGCGACCCCGCCTACCTCACCCAATCTGGCCAGCTTTACATCGAGGCAACTGCCCTCGCCCTGGGCAAGGTTTACAGCTTCGGCCCCACTTTCCGCGCGGAAAAATCCAAAACCCGCCGCCACCTTACTGAGTTCTGGATGATCGAGCCGGAGGTCGCCTTTATGGACCTCGACGGACTCCTCGAGCTTGCCGAAAATTTCATTTCTCACATCGTCCAGTCCGTCCTCAAAAATCGCGCCCCCGAACTGGCCGTCATCGGCCGCGACCCCGCCAAGCTCGCATCCGTCACTCCGCCCTTCCCGCGCCTGCGCTACGACGAGGCCTGCAAGATACTCAATCAGTCCCACAAGGACGGCCACCTCGAAGCGCCCTTCGAGTACGGCAACGACTTCGGCTCTCCCGACGAAACCTGGCTCTCCAGTCAATACGACAAGCCCGTCATGGTTCATCGTTATCCCGCCGACGTCAAAGCCTTTTACATGGAGCCTGATCCGCTCGACTCGCGCTATGCCCTCTGCGTCGATGTCCTGGCCCCCGAAGGTTACGGCGAAATCATCGGAGGCTCGCAGCGCGTCTCCAGCTTCGAGTTGCTCAACGCCCGCATCGATCACCACAAGCTGCCCAAGGAAGCCTTCCAGTGGTACCTCGACCTGCGCCGCTACGGCTCAGTTCCCCACTCCGGCTTCGGCATGGGCATCGAGCGCGTCGTCACCTGGATCTGCGGCCTGGACCACGTCCGCGAGACCATCCCCTTCGCCCGAACGCTGCACCGCATCTACCCATAAAACAATTCAGGCGGAGATGTGAAGCCGCTGGTCGTACAATGGTTTCGCAATTGGAAAATAAGGAGTCCTCCATGCGAATCAACCGTACCTTTCTTCTTGGTTTGATCTTCTCTGCCGCTGCCCTGGCTATTTCCGCCCAGGCGCAAACCGATACCGGCACGCCCCACCTGCAAAAGCAGGGCAACGCTACGCAACTGATCGTAGACGGAAAGCCGTTCCTGATCGTCTCGGGAGAGCTTTCCAATAACGCCGCCACCAGCCTTGAGAATATGGAAACCATCTGGCCCAAGCTGGTCGCCGCCAACATGAACACCGCGCTGGTCGGCGTCACCTGGGCGCAATTCGAGCCGGAAGAGGGCAAGTTCAACTACGTTCAGATCGATGGCGTCATCAACAGGGCGCGTGACAACCACATGCACCTGGTCATCATCTGGTTTGGCTGCTGGAAGAACGGCACCTCCAGCTTTCCGCCCTACTGGGTCAAGAAGGACTACGCGCGCTTCCCCCGCATTCAGGTCTATGACGGCAAAACCGTCTCCGTCTCCGGCCCCGTCGAGCTGCTCAGCACTCTCAGCGACACTACCCGCGACGCCGACGCCAAAGCCTTTGCCGCCCTCATGCGCCACATCAAGGAGGTCGATGGCGCGCAGCACACTGTGCTGATGATTCAAGTGGAGAACGAAGTCGGTGTTCTGCGCGATTCCCGCGACCGCTCGCCCGCCGCCAATAAGGCCTTCGCCGGACAGGTTCCCGCCGAGCTGATGAACTACCTGGTAGCTCACAAGGACAATCTGATCCCTGAGCTGCACGATGTCTGGGCCGCCAACGGCTTTAAGACCTCCGGCACGTGGGAGCAGGTCTTCGGTCCCGGCAAGCCGGCTTCCCTCATCGTCCCCATTCAGACCAACGGCGAGGCGCTGGGCCTGATGCGCCATGAGACCGACTGGACAAGGCTCAACTGGCCCTCCGATGAGTTTTTCATGGCCTGGAACTACGCCCGCTTCCTCGGCAAGGTTGTCGAGGCCGGCAAGGCAGAATACAACATCCCCATGTATGTCAATGCATGGCTTCAGCAGCCCAATCATGCCTGGCCGGGCAGTTTTCCCAGTGGCGGACCGCTGCCTGAGGTCCATGACATCTGGCGCGCCGGCGCTCCCAACATCGACATCCTTGCCCCCGATCTCTACGTCGAGCAGTTCGACGATGTCTGCGCGCGCTTCAGCCGCAACGGCAACCCGCTCTTCATTCCCGAAACCAGCACCAACTACGCCAATGCCCTCATGGCCTTCGGCAAATACAACACCATCGCCTTTTCGCCCTTCGGCGTTGACGGCAACCGTCCCATCCCCCTGGAGCTGGCCAATACCTACAGTATTCTCAACCAGTTGACGCCGATCATCACCGCCCACCAGGGCACCGACTCCATCACCGCCGTGCGGCTCCGCCAGGGTGAGGCGCCCAAGCACATTAAGCTCGGCGACTACATGCTGACCCTGACCTATACCGGCCGCGCCATGCACATCCCCCCGCAGAATGCGGGACAGAGGCTTCCTTCGCCCATCTTCCCGCCGCCAACCACCACCGAGCCGCCGCTGGAAGCCGCCGCCATACTCATCTCCACCGGCCCCGACGAGTATTACTTCGCCGGAAGCGGCATGACCATCGACTTCGCCCCCAACACCCCCACCGGCCCGCAAAATGTCGGCCTCGGCGACGTGCAGGAGGGCAAATTCGTCGATGGCAAATGGGTAGAAACTCGCCAGATCTCCGGCGACGACGATGCGCAGGGTGAGATCCTGATCCTCCGCAACTCTATCCTGCGCGTCAAGCTCTATCGCTTCCCATAGGGCGAAACTTTTTGTGTGCCCCACCTTGCCGATGCGCGTCTTTCGCGCGTTGGTTAGAGTGGGGCGCCACATTCCCCGCAAAAACATCGCAAAAACCGATTTCCTGCCAGACCACCCCTGCCGGTCGTACAATGGTTCGCAAAAGGAAAGCCACGGCAAATCGCTTCTGAAAGCTCTCCGCTGATAAGGAAGCGTCCTGCCGTCGGCCTTTACCCTCGAACCATCCAACAGGAGTCATCCATGCGAATCAACCGTATCTTTCTTTTTGGTTTGATCTTCTCTGCCGCTGCCCTGGCCGTTTCCGCGCAGGCGCAGACCGATACCGGCATTCCTCACCTGCAAAGGCAGGGCAACGCCACGCAACTGATCGTGGATGGCAAGCCGTTCCTGATTACTTCGGGAGAGCTTTCCAACAACGCGGCCTCTAATCTTGAGCTGTTGGACCCCGTCTGGCCCAAGCTGGCCGCCGCCAACCTGAACACCGTGCTGGTCGCCATCTCCTGGGCGCAGTTCGAGCCGGAAGAGGGCAAGTTCGACTACACCGCGCTCGATGGCGTGATCGCCAAGGCGCGGGAGAATAACCTGCGCCTCGTCGTTCTCTGGTTTGGCAGTTGGAAAAATGGCACCTCGAGTTACCCGCCCGCCTGGGTCAAGAAGGATTATCAACGCTTCCCACGCATTCAGATCAACGAAGGCAAAACCGTTTCCATCGTAGGCCCGCTCGAAACACTCAGCACCTTCGGCGAAGCCACCGTCAATGCCGACGCCAAAGCCTTTGCCGCTCTCATGCATCACATCAAGGAAGTCGACGGAACTCAGCACACCGTGCTGATGATGCAGGTCGAAAACGAAGTCGGCGTTCTGCGCGATTCCCGCGACCGCTCGCCCGCCGCCAACAAGGCCTTTGCCGGTCAGGTTCCAGCCGAGCTGATGAAGTACCTGGAAGCTCACAAGAACAAGCTCATCCCTGAGTTCCGCGAAGTTTGGGCCGCCAACGGTTACAAGACCTCCGGCACATGGGAGCAGGTCTTCGGTCCCGGAAAACCGGCTTCCCTGGAACTGCCCGTCCAGACCAACATCGAGTATCTGGGCCTCTATCGCCATGACGCCGAATGGCTCAAGCTAACCTGGCCATCGGACGAAATCTTCATGGCCTGGAACTATTCCCGCTTCCTTGAGAAGGTCATCAAGGCGGGCAAGGCTGAATACAACATTCCTATGTTTGTGAACACCTGGCTGCAATCCCGCGATGAAGCCTGGCCGGGAACTTATCCCAGCGGCGGTCCGCTGCCTGAGGTCCATGACATCTGGCGCGCCGGAGCGCCGGATATGGAAATCCTCGCTCCCGACATCCATATCGATTATTTCGATGATGTCTGCGAACGGTATCTGCGCAATGGCAATCCGCTCTTCATTCCTGAAACCAGCACCAATGCTCCCAATGTCCTCATGGCGGTCGGAAAGTACAACACCATCGGCTTCTCGCCCTTCGGCGTTGACAGTGTTCGTCCGGTTCCGCCGGAGCTTGCCGCCACCTACGGCATCCTGAATCAACTGGCCCCGCTCATTCTCTCGCGCCAGGGCACCGATGGCATCACCGCCGTGCGCATGAGAAAGGGCGACGCGCCCAGGAAAGTCAATATCGGCGACTATACACTGACCCTGACTTATACAGGCCGCAATTTGCGCCTGCCTGTGCAAGCCAAGGGTGGAGTGGCTGTTTCGCCGCGCCTGGGATCATCAGATGCCTCCAACCTGCCGCCGGTTGAGGCGGTTACCATGATCATTGCCGGCGACCGCGACGAGTTTTACTTCGCCGGCGGTGGCGTGCGCGTTGACTTTGTCGGCAACTTCCCTGGGGCGCAGAATGTCGGCATGGCCGATGTGGAAGAAGGCAAATTTGTGGACGGCAAGTGGGTCATCACCCGCCGCATCGCCGGAGACGACGATGGACAGGGTGAACTGCTGGTTATCAATCCGGAGAAGATCGAGCGTGTGACGCTCTATCGCCTCCCATAGGCTGAACCAACCCATCGCGGCTGCCGGAGTAGTTTCCGGCAGCCAGATGGTCTCTTAATTTTGTCATCCTGAGCGACCCTGAGCGCAGCGATGGGGAGTCGAAAGCCTGCCCTGAACGTAGTCGTAGGGGATCTGCATTTGCTTTTCGAGCTTTGAAGGGACGCGGCTGGTATGTCAAGGATTCAGCACTGACAGAATCATTCGTTCTGTTTGCTGAATCAAAGATGGTGCCACTCATCCTTTTTTACGGAGTTCTCCCCATGACCCTCTCTGCTCTGGAAGTCAATCAACTAAAGCAAGCTCCGGCCGTCGATGGCGTCTTGCCGGCGGTGCTCGCTCGCTGGAGTCCGCGCTCCTTTGCCGGCCGTGACGTGAGCCCCGCCGACCTCAGGAAAGTCTTCGAGGCCGCCCGCTGGGCCGCCTCTTCCTTTAACGAACAGCCCTGGCGCTTCCTGGTCGGCCTCCGCAACACATCGACTCATCAGAAGATTTTCTCGTCGCTGGTCGGCTTCAACCAGAGCTGGGCCGGCGCCGCGCCGGTCCTGATTCTGGGCGTGGCCAGCAGCAAATTCAGCCACAATGGAGCCCCTAACGCTTACGCGCTCTATGATTTGGGCGCAGCTTCCGCCATTCTCTGCCTGCAAGCCGCATCGCTCGGCCTGTCCACACACTCCATGGCCGGCTACGACCAAGCCACTGCACGCCAGGCCTTTGGAATTCCAGACGATTACCTCCTCGGCGCCGTCATCGCCCTTGGCTATCAAGGCGAACCCTCCGCCCTCGGCCACGAAAATCTGATTACTCAGGAAACCTCTCCCCGCACGCGCAAGCCCTTGAGCGAGTTTGTCTTAGCGGCCTGGGGAAAGCCGGCAGGCCTGGGCTGAAGGTAGCGGAGAATCCCCACGCCCCGCCTTAAGCGTTACAGTTGATGCTGGGAATTGATCGTGCCCAAAACGCGCCCAATCCGCGGCAAACCCCTCCGTCGCGCCAGCCTCAAGCGCACCCCTTTGCGGTGGCGGCGGCTGGGCTGGCGGAGCCGTCTGATTCTGGCCGCTATTCTGTTGATTCTGAGCCTGTTGGGCTGGGGAGTGGTGGCCCGCTTGCTGGCCCCCATCTCCAACACCTCGCTCACCCGCTTTGACGCCATTATCGTGCTGGGCACTTCCGCCGACCGCGACGGCAACCCCTCGCCGGAGATGCTGGCCCGCGTCACCGAGGGGGTCCATGAATATGAACGGGGCGTGGCGCCAAGGCTGATTCTCACCGGAGCAGCCACGCGTTACGGCTTTGTGGAGGCGCGGGTGATGGCCGCCACCGCACACGCGCAGGGCATTCCCGAGTCGGCCCTCTTTGAGGAGCCGCAGGCCATGGACACGATTCAGAACGCCTGCTACGCGGCCCGCATCATGAACGCGCACGGCTGGCGCTCGGCGGAGGTGGTTTCCAGCGCCTATCACCTGCCCCGCGCCGGCATCATCTTCAGCGAACTGCCTCTGGAGTGGCGAACTCACGCCGCTCCGCCGCTGGAACCTGAGTTCGCCCCGGAGCCTGCGGCCTACCCCTGGGCCGCGGTAACGTCCGAAACCCTGAAGACCGTGCGCTACCTGGTCTGGGCGCGCTGGAGGGAGCGCTGTCAGCCGTAGCCCGAAAAAGTGGCCTCCCTGCCGTTGTCCCCTGCCGGTATCCTCCTGTAAGCTGAGAACAATGCGTATTTCAGTGAGTTTTTCCGCCCTTCTTGCCGCCGTAGCCTGCCTGGCTTTGTCCTTCGGAACCCGCGCCCAGGCGCAAAGCACCGCCACTCCGACAGCCGGCAATGGCACCTACATTGCCACTGACCCGCTCTCCGGTGTGCGCTACAACAACCGCTTCGATGCTTCACTGGGCATGGCCTACGACCACATGAAGGCCGGAGCAAATGTCCTGCAAGGGGCCAATCTGGGAGGGCTCGATCTCTCCGCCTCCTATTGGCTCATGAAGCACTGGGGCGTCGAAGGCTCGGGCCGCGCCTATCTGGGCAGCAGCGGCGCAGGCAGTACGAGTCCTTCGGTTGTCCATGGGCCCTTCGTCAGCCAGTACTTGTTTACCGCCGGCCCCGAATGGCTGGGACCGCACAACAAGCACGGCGCGCTGATTGCCCACGCCATGTTTGGCGGCGCCTATTTTGACGCGCATCTGGGCAATGTCACGCCGCAGGTGGAAAATTTCTATTACAACCAGATTGCTCCCGCGGCCATCATCGGCGGCCACATGGACCTGAACCGGTCGGCGCACTGGGTCTTCCGCATCACGCCCGACGCGGTCATGACCCACTACACCATGCCCTCCACTCCCGCGGTTTCCCAGTTCGACGTCAACTTCGCCATCTCCGTGGGCGTCGAGTACAAGTTCAGTAAGAAGCGGTAAAAGACCGCCGCTCCCAAAAGGCAATCTTCCCGAATTAGGCGTCCCAGCGGCCAGAATATGCCGGCGGCGGCGCCCGTTTTTGCCCATGGGGAAGCCAACTTCGATAAAGTGAAGAGTGCCGCCGGGTTAACGGGAGATTCCCCTCCCCTCGGCACTGCCTGTTGTAGAAGTATTCATGGGGAATATGCTGTAGTGGATGGCAGCGCCTTATGCCAAGGTAAAGGACTCCGGCATAGGCAGGGGTTGAACAGCTATGAAAGACACACTTGGAGTTTTGCTTGCCGGCGGCGCGGGGGAGCGGCTTTTTCCCCTTACCCGCGATCGCGCCAAGCCGGCCGTGCCCTTTGGCGGGCACTACCGCATCATCGACGTCACCCTTTCCAACTGCATCAACTCCGGCCTGCGCAAGGTCTTCATCCTCACGCAGTACAAGGCGCTGTCGCTCAACCGCCACATCCGCGAAGGCTGGACGGGCATTGTGGCCCAGGAGCTGGGAGAGTTCTTCGAGCTCATGCCGCCCATGCAGCGCACCGGCGCCAACTGGTACATGGGAACAGCGGATGCGGTTTACCAGAATATCTACTCCATCGGCAGCGAACAACCGAAGCACATCCTCGTTCTCGGCGGCGACCATATCTACAAGATGAACTATCGCCGCATGCTCGCGTACCACGAGGAGACCGATGCTGACGTCACTCTGGCCACGCTGCCCGTTGCGCCAGACCAGGTGAAGCAATTCGGCGTGGTCGAGGTGGGCAAGACGGGCGAGATGCTGGGTTTCCTGGAGAAGCCGGCCTCCACCACCTTCCGCTCGCCGTTCAATCCCGACACCGTGGACGCCTCCATGGGCATTTATATCTTTAACACCGAGACGCTGTTGAAAGCGCTCATCGCAGACGCCGAGAATCCTGACTCCAGGCACGATTTCGGCCACGATATTCTGCCCAACATGCTGGGCAAGAAAAAGATGATGGCCTACAGCTTTGTGGACGAAAACAAGCAGCAGGCGCTCTACTGGCGCGACGTGGGTACGCTCGACGCCTATTACGACGCCAACATGGATCTCTGCGCGGTTTCGCCGGTCTTCAACCTCTACGACAAAGATTGGCCCATCCGCACCCGTGTGCGCCAGTATCCCCCCGCCAAGTTCGTCTTTGCCGAGCCGGGACGCTCCGGCATGGCCGTCGATTCGGTCATCACCGCCGGCGTCATCATCTCCGGCGCCACGGTCTCCAATTGCGTGGTCTCGCAGGATGTGCGCATCAACTCCTACTCCGCCGTGGATTCCAGCATCATCTTTTCCCACGTCAACATCGGCCGCCATTGCCGCATTCGACGCGCCATTATCGACCGCCATGTCCACATCCCCGAAGGCACGGTCATCGGCTACGACCCCGTCGAGGACAAGAAGCGCTACTTTGTCACCCCTACCGGACTGACCATCGTCACCCGCGACGCCTCGCTCTTCGAGAACCCCGTCGATCCCGAGTTCCAGCAGCGCTATTAGCGCACCAGATGGCCACTTACCGCAATTTGAAATAATGGCAGAATGGAATTTCAGGCCTCAACATTGTGATTTGAGCGTCTTTTTCTGTGGGTAAGGACTGTACTATAGTTCTCCCGCCCAGAAGAATATTTACGATAATTTGCATTATGGATAGACTTTATCCAAATAGTTTGATACTATCCCCATATACGTTCCCCGGGATTGCCTGGCGAAGGATCCCCCCTCGGCAGGCCCGAGACTCATCCCAAATCAACAATCTGGAGGTTAAAGATGAAGAACGTGTCGATAAAGCGCGGTTTGATTCTGCTGGCCGCTTGCTTGTGCATTGCCCTGGTGTATTCAACCTCTTCTCTCACCCACCCTGTTCATGCCATGTCATATGGCCCATGGGAACCGGTTCCCGATCATCCTGGCGTGGATTTCCGGTTGAAATGCGACTGCGGCCCCGACTCCGTCAGCGGTCGCCATATGTGGTGGGTACAGTTCCGCAACCAGTACGATGAAAAAGTCATGTTCAATTTCCGCATCACCAGCCCTGGAGGGCGTTCCGCTGGATTTGGCAGTCGGGTCACGATTAATCCAATGTGTATGCAGGAAGGCGGGAGCCTGGTTGTGGTTCCTCGTGGCGGAAAGGTCGAGGTCTCGATCGATAACTGGAAGACTGACGCAGACGCGGATTATTTAGCTTCGGCAAGGCCATAACCGGTGCTTTACACTGACGGTGGCACGGATTTTGTGAGCCGTAACAAAAGGTGTATCCCAGGTCTTGATTTTGAGACCTAGGGTCGTTGTGCTACACCTGAAAAATGCCCGCGCCCAGCCTACCCCCGCAAATGCTCTCCCTGCTCTCCCGCATCCGCGAGCTGGCCGCTGATGCTCCCTCTCTCACCGCCCTCCAGAAAGCCATCGTCGAGGCCATCGCCAGTGAGCTTCCGCATTACAACTGGACCGGTTTCTACATGCTTGACCCCGGCGACCCGCAGACCCTGCTTCTGGGCGCTTTCACCGGCGAGCCCACCCCGCACATCCGCATACCCGTCTCGCAAGGCATCTGCGGCGCGGCCGTTGCCTGCGGAGAGACCGTTATCGTGGACGACGTGAACTCCGACCCACGCTATCTTTCCTGCTCCATTCGCACAAAATCAGAGATCGTTGTCCCCATCCGCGCTCATGGCCGCGTAATAGGCGAAATCGACATTGACAGCCACACTCCTGCCGCCTTCTCCGCCATCGACCGCAGCTTCCTGGAACAAGCCGCTCTCATCGTCGGAGCTTGGGTCGAAAATCACTCTTCCCCGGCGATTACTGGCATCTGATCAATACGCTGCAGCATTGTTGAAGATACTTGAGATTCTCATCGGTCGGCGCGTAGCATCTGCGGCTCTTGCTGGCGTCGCAGGTGTTGTTCAGGCAATCGTATGTGGCCCCTGCGGGGCAGCAGTGCGTATTGTCCGAGCAGATGTGCATCCCTGCCGGACAGCCGTCGCCGGCATATACATGGGATGTGGTCCCGTTGAAAATCCCCGTTTGCGCCAGCGCCAGGGAGATCAGCACGCCAAAAATTAACGCAGTGGCGCCGCCCAGAATCCTGATGAACCATCGACTTTTCATTTCAACCTCGCCTTCTGTTGTTATGGTTTGTGATTTGCGATCAGCTTCATGAGTTCCCCGTAAGACACAGATCCCTCATGCCGCTTGTTGTCAATGAAAATGGTGGGTGTCGCCGCGATTTGCAGCTTATCGGCTTCGTTGGCTTCGTCTTGAACAACGCTTCTGAACCGCGCGGAATCAATGCATTGCATCAACGCGGCCGCATCGGCGTGTATCCCTTGCGACAGGGAGTTGAGCTCCTGGTCGATGGCCTTCGATGAGGCAATTTCGGCCTGGCTCGCATAAAGAGCATCCGCGAATTCCCAGTATTTCCCCTGCGCCCCCGCGCATTGCGCGGCTTCCGCTTCCCTGAAGGCAAACTCATGCATGGACAGCGGATAATCCCGATACACCCAGCGAATCTTGCCTTCGCTCGCCGCCGTGATGAGCGTCGCGTGCAACTGCTTGCAATAAGGACATTGAAAATCCGCGTATTCAATGATCGTGACTGGCGCATTCGTGCTGCCGCGCACGTGATCGTTGGAGCCGATCGCGAGGGGGTGAAGCAGGCTTAGTTGAACTTCACGCCACAAGGACGGATGGTAGATGCGCAGCGCCAGAATCACATTCAGGCAGGCGCTGCACAACGAAAACACAACCAGAAAACCGAGAAGAAAATCCCGCCGAATCAGCCGATTCATATGCCCTCTGGACTCCCGCGATGCTGGCATTGCCCAGTCTTAGCATTATCGTTTGCTCCAGCAACCGGTTGTCAAGTAAAAGGATGAAGAAGTGACTCTTGATTGCTTATGGCGCTAAATCTATATTTTCCCCGGCGTAATCTGAGTCCTCCGGCCAACGAAACGAATCTGGATATACATGCGCACTAGCGCAATACGTCAGGCGTGGGTACATTACGTTGGAGCGAGAAACGCGGATTAGCCCTTGAGGGATGGTTCTTCAAACTGTGCCACGGCCATTTTTTCAGAAAAGGATTCCCCTATGAACAGTCGCGATCAACAGCAATCACACCCCGAAGAAGCCGCCGCAAGTGCCCGCGTTCAGCGCCTGGGCAGGCGCGCCTTCATCGTTTCAGCGGCAGCCGCAGTCAGCGGAGCGGCCTTCTGGCTCTTGCGCAAGTCCACTCTCGTTGAGCCGCAGCCGGTGGACGCAGCGAGTGCTCCGGCGAATGTGACCATCGTGGAATTTGCGGCCAATGGCCAGAAGACCGGCAAGGTGACCGTTCCTCGCATCGTCAAGACTGACGCCGAGTGGAAGCAGCAACTCTCGCCGATCTCCTTACTTCAAAGAATCTATTTCAAGACTGATTGCAAATATGCGATTGCTTCCTGCGTCGTCTTCCCACTTATCTTTGAAGTACCAGACAAAGCAAAACTCACAAGGTCCTCAGTATCAGGTACTGCTATGCCAGTACTCACATCCCACCGTTCTTGACAATAATAGACGCCGCCAGGATGTGATGGTCCTTCAATCTGCATCAGGTAAGTATGTCCGGGTTGAAAATAATACTTGTTCGGAGTAAGTAGCCATGACACAATATCTCCGTTTGGTTTCTTGATTCGACCACCTTCAAAATCCATGTCAATTGACATACCAGGAGTCAGGGAAGATGAACTGGGCTGGTATACGACCTGGTTAATCCTGAAATTGATCTCCGTGTAGAGCAGTTGGAAATCAGGATCAATGGGTACAACCAAAAAATGATCAAATGTAACGATGACCCAGGCTTCTTCAGGCGTAAGAAATAGTTCGACAACCGGTGGTGTCCCGCCACTATAGGCCCAGGATCCATGGGCATTTTCTATATCTCGATATGGCTGTAGTTTAGTTTTCCAATATTCATTCCGTACAGCTCGTATGTCGGGCGCCACTGTATCACGTTGCGATTGATAATCGACTGTGGTTAATCGCCAGCGATTATGCGCATTCGCGAATCTTTGTTCAAGTTGTTCATCAGACAAGGACTGTGAAGTAGTAGAACTCTGCGCTTGAAGAGTCTGCGTAGCACAGATTGCCAAGGAGATAGAGGCAAGTGAGAAGATAAACAAACGACAATGTTTAGGATTCATAACGGTTCCTCCAATTTGTAGAGCGACCTCAAAGCCTTTGCTGTTGACTGCAACCTACGTTACTTTTTCTCAAAATGCGCTCTAAGGTCACAATCAGTCTTATTACCATTGGCGATTGTTTTGTCAAGCAATATTTTTCATTTACTTTGAAAATTTACTATCATGTGACCTACATCACTCGGGATGGTGTGTAGGATCTTCCGGCCAGCGAAACGAATCTGGATATACATGCGTACTAGCGCAATACGTCAGGCGTGGGTACATTGCGTTGGAGCGGGAAACGCGGATTAGCCCTTGAGGGATGGTTCTTCAAACTGTGCCACGGCCATTTTTTCAGAAAAGGATTCCCTATGAACAATCGCGTTCAACAGCAATCACACCCCGAAGAAGCTGCCGCAAGTGCCCGCGTTCGGCGCCTGGGCAGGCGCGCCTTCATCGTTTCAGCGGCAGCCGCAGTCAGCGGAGCGGCCTTCTGGCTCTTGCGCAAGTCCACTCTCGTTGAGCCGCAGACGGTGGACGCAGCAAGTGCTCCGGCGAATGTGACCATCGTGGAATTTGCGGCCAATGGCCAGAGAACCGGCAAGGTAACCGTTCCTCGCATCGTCAAGTCGGACGCCGAGTGGAAGCAGCAACTCTCGGCGATCTCCTACCAGGTGACCCGTCACGACGGCACCGAGCGCGCCTACACCGGCGATACCTGGAACCTGCACGATAAAGGCATCTTCCGCTGCATCTGCTGCGACACCGCCCTGTTCAGCTCGGAGACTAAGTTCGAGTCCGGCACAGGCTGGCCCAGCTTCTGGCAGCCGATTGCGCGCGAGAACGTGTTGGAAACCAGCGACTCCAGCCTGGGGATGGATCGCACCGCAGTCTCCTGCCGCCGCTGCGACGCGCACCTGGGCCACGTCTTCAATGACGGACCGCCCCCAACCGGCCTGCGCTACTGCATGAACTCGGCAGCCATGCGCTTTGTGAAGCTGGCCTAAGCGGAGGGAGTTGCGCTAACTTCCGGTTAGGCGACCGACCGTTCGGATTTCGCAAAGATAGCCCAATGGAACCGATTTCTATAGCAAACTGTGATCTGAATGTGGTTACTGCTGAGATTGCGGCGATTCTTCCAGAATGTTTTCTACTACTGCCTGTGCGGAATCTGCTAACCGGTTTTGCTTTTGCAACAGCTGTACCTTCTCTTTGAACTCCGCAGCTACATCGGGACGGACGCGCTTCATCGCCAAGATCGTCTCGGCCAAGAGGATATGGACTACGGCATTGGAAGGACAGGATAGGCATAATCCGAGCATTCCATCTAGAATTTCACGCGTACCGCTCAGAAAATCTGGGCCGTGACTTTCCATCCCCGCGCATCGCGTGGCAAGCAGTTGCTCGATGCGAAGAAGGTAGTCAGAGAACAGTATCCCACTAGGCACTTGATATAAAGTGGAAGGCTTATTGGCCATCGTCTTTGTCTGTTGTGCGAGCATTGCCACCAAACGCTTTGAAAGCCCGGACAAACCCTCTTCCGGATCAGAGGGTGAGAAGGAACTGTCTAAAGTAGCAATACACTCAGCATCACCTGTTCGAATCAGGCGAAGTTGAATTTGCCATGGGGTGGTCCTGTCCACAGTCTCGGCTATCAAGTGAGTCAAGACCACAAACTGATTCCTTGGCTGGGCTATCTTCGAGTATTTTGCTGCATCGGTATCTGGCCAGATTTTCCCACTCACCATGAACGCGCCGCGTTCTTCCTTGATCCACGGGAGCAGCGTTTGAACGTGAATATCTATGTGAAAGTGAACCTGCTCGGCCAGATAAAGTGGCACAGAACGACTCAAGCGTCCGGGGGCGTCCGAGAGCTGCAAATGAACCTGATCGGACTCTCTTAGCGCGGTTACACTTCCGCCGAGGAAAGAGATAAATATCTCGTGCATGTACTTGTGTGGAAAGAGGGAATTGGCAGGAGACGATGGCTTCAACCAGACGGGACCGTCAATCATGAGCATTGTAGATTCAGTTGGGACTTTTAGGCCTGCGTTGCTTTGTGCGATCTTCGCCTTAGCGATAGCAGTATCCCAGAAGCTGAGTTGCTGCTTCCAATCGGGTCGATGAAGGTCGTAAAGCTGTTCGAGAACCTTGGAAGCGGCTTCAATATGCCCCAAGTCTAAATGCGCCTTGATGATATTGTTCCCAACGAGGAGACCGTGGAGCTTTGGGACAAATTCTGGCTCGGCCATTTGCAATAGCTCAGCTAGATGTCCGTGATTACCGAGATCTCCACTCATCTGCACCAGGAGATCTGTGGGGACAGGCTGTCCTGCATGGGACAGGCTTATACGGTAAAGCGCAAGAGCCTTTTCATAATCCTGCGTTTTTAGCGCGGCACGAGCTAACCACAATTGCGCTCGCCAACTTCCTGGCAGTGCGGCGATGCGTTCCAGTTCTCTAGCTTCTGCAGATTCTCCGCCACGTTCCCGGTGGATTGCTTGGTGCCAGCCAAGCGCATTCTCCATATTTGGATCGACTTCTAATGCATGCCAGAGAGTATTTTCTGACTCAGTTTTTTCATTGTGGTCGGCTTGGAGCTTGGCGAGATTCGTGAGTACCGTACCATCGTCGCCATGCACTTTCAGATAGGAGCGGAAAACTTCTTCTGCCTGATTGAGTTTCCCGACCTTCATCAGAACGATTCCGTATACGGTGGCCCCTCTCGATAGGTTAGGGTCGGTGCGATAAAGATGGGCCGAAGCATTGAGTACATCAGCAAAAAATCCGTCATGCAGAGCCATAACTATTATTCCGTAGAGCTTGTCGGGATCATTCCAATTCAACTTGAGGGCTCCAGGCAACGAGTTAGTGCGCCACTGCTCCTTTGTGACGAACATTTCACGCCCAAAGCTATCAAAGACTTGAATGTAATTAGGATCCTTGCGATATTCTTCCGCAGTTCGAGTTGGAATTGTGCTCGGGTTGGCTGGCACGGAAGGTGATGGTTCGGACTTCTTGCCAATTAATTTGCCGAATAGAGTCATGGAGTGTTCTCAAATCGTATCAAACATAGTCTTGTACACGATGAAGATACACCCAGAATACACTGAAGGAACGCCAAACTTCTGTGTCTCGGTCAAGTAACCGGCAAATCGGAAGCTGACCCGTTTCTTGAGCAGGAATATGCTTCACTTCCCCTTGTAATCCTGAAATAGCTCCGGAAACTGCGCCTTGAGCGCTTCGATCTTGGGCCGGTCGCAGACCTGGATGTATGGATTATCGGGGTTGTGCAGCGCGTAATCCTGATGGTATTGCTCGGCGTCATAAAAGCCCTTTAACGGCACAACCTGGGTCACAATCGGCTTGGGAAACACGTGCGCCGCGTCGAGCTGCGCAATGTAGGCCTGGCTGATCTTCCGTTGTTCGTCGTTAGTGTAGAAAATTGCGGATCGATAGGATGTTCCGACGTCGTTGCCCTGGCGGTTGAGTTGGGTGGGATCGTGAGCGACAGAGAAGAAAACCCGCAGTAGTTGTCCATAGGTGATCTTCGACGGGTCGTAGACCACGCGCACCGATTCGGCGTGCCCGGTCGTCTCCGTGGTCACCTGCGCGTAGGTCGCGGTCTCCGCCGTGCCGCCGGCATAGCCCGCCGTCGTCTTCAGCACGCCTTTGACGCGCTCAAACACCGATTGCGTGCCCCAGAAGCAGCCGCCGGCAAAGACCGCTGTCTCCCTTCCCGGCATTTGCGCCAGTGGGGCGTCGCTGGCAGCGGCGGGGATGGGCGGTTTCGTCGCCGCTCTGCACCCCGCGGAGAAGAGTGTAGCGATCAGCAGAGAAATATAGGCGCTGCGCACTGCAATTGTTCTGAACATGAGAGTCTCCTGGTGTCCTGAGTTAGAAATACGCAGCATAAAAATTACTGTCATCCTGAGCGAACGGGGCCCCAGGCGTTCTCTTCAGCCTGGGGGTGGTGAGTCGAAGGATCTGTAGTAGTACTTCAATGAACTTCTGACTCACCACTCTGGGCCGTTTCGCTTCGGGCCGGCAGTTATTTGATGCATCTCAGAGACATAGAGTCGCGCAATCCGGCTTCGCTGCTTCGCAGCGCGCCGTGAGGAATGGAAATGGGTCTCCTGGGAACTAACCCGGCAAATCTTGCGTACTAGCGCAATATGCCAGGCGTGGGTACATTAAGCTGGAGCGAGATAGAGCTGGAGACCCCGGCTCTCCACCCCACGAACAACCTGTCCGCGGGGACCCCGGCTCATGCGCCAGCCGTCCGTCGGTCGCGCGGGGAGGCTGTTTCTCTGGAGATCGATTGGTCTCAAATCGTCCGCCGCTGCATGGATGGCGACTCCAGCGCCTGGGCTGAGCTGGTCCGCGCGCAGCACCGGCGTGTCTACGGGCTTTGCTACCGCTTCACCGGCAACCCCACCGACGCCGAGGACCTGACCCAGGATGTTTTCCTCAAAATTTACTCCAATCTGGCCAGCTTCGACACCGGGCGCGGCTCCCTTCAGGTTTGGATCACCACCATGACCCGCAACCTGCTGGTGGACAACTTCCGCCGCACCCGCAACCAACGTGCAACTTCTTCATTAGATGATGGTTGGGAGTCGGCTGAGGAACTGAAACCGATTGACCGGCTCACCTCTCGCGGCATCTCTCCCCACGAGGCGGCGGCCAGCAACGAACTGGCAAAGATGGTGCAGGATGCCCTGGCCCGCGTCTCCGTCGATCTCCGCGAAGCCGTCATTCTGCGCGACTTGCAGGATATGGACTACAAGGAGATCGCCTGTGTGCTGGGAATTCCCGAAGGAACGGTCAAATCCCGCATCAGCCGGGGCCGCGCGGAACTTGCGAGGCTCCTGGAACGTAATAGACGGGAGGTAATGTAATGGCAGAGCGCAATCACAATCCGAACTCCCTCGCCTGCGGCGAGTGGGAGATGCTTTTAGCGGACTCTCTGGATGGGCTGCTGAAGCCCGAGGACGAGGCTCTCTTTAACGCCCACAGGGCCGTCTGCCCGGCCTGCTCCGCGCTCTTTGAAGAGGCGCGCCGCGGCCGCGAGTGGCTGGAGTTTCTCTCCCCCGAGCCGGAGCTTCCGGCTGGGCTTCTCGATAAGATCCTGGCCCACACCGGCCCCGGCCACATGGCTGGGCCCAGGCTGGCGACCGCCGGCGGCAACGTAATCCCCATCCGTCCAATCTCTGTTCTTCCTTGGCAACGTCCCGGCCTGGTGGCCCGTGTACAGCGCTACGCCGAGCCGCGCCTGCTGATGACGGCGGCCATGGCCTTCTTTTCCATCGCCATGACGCTCAACATCACCGGCCTCCGGCTCAGCAGTCTGCGGCTTTCTGACCTGCAGCCCAGCTACATTCGCTCGATCATGGAACGTCGTCTCACCGCGGCCTCTACGCCGTTCATCCGCTATTACGACAACTCGCGCCTGGCCTACGAGGTGCAGGCCACCGTGCGCGAACTGCGCCAGACCTCCGGGATTGGCGAGCAGGGTGAAGGCCAGGAAAACATGCAGAAGAAGCTGCAGGACCTGGCGCCCGGCGAGTCGCGTCAGGCTCCGCTGCCCGGCAACGGGAATCCGCGCACAACCCCTCCGCTACAGCCTGACAGTCTGGCTGCTGGCTCTCCTGTTCAACCCGCTTTCAACCATTCAGAGTTTTTTGTAACTTCCCTGATCTCTCAGTACCGGCCCGCGCACTCCGGCGGCTCCCCAAGGGACATACGGGAAAGGAGCATTCTATGGATTGCGTAAATCACAGTGGCATCAACGCGACGGCTTATTGCCAAAGCTGCGGCAAGCCGCTATGCGCCGGTTGCGTGCGCAACGCCGCTGGAGGACAGCTTCTCTGCGAATCTTGCCTGACGGCGTGGCAGAGCTATCAACAGCCCTTCATTCCGCCTCACGCGCGTAGCGGACCCCACCCTGCCGCTGCGGGTTGGCTGGGATTGATTCCCGGCGTGGGCGCCATGTACAACGGCCAGTTCGTCAAGGGATTTATCCATGTGGTCGTCTTCGCTGTGCTGGTCAGCTTCGCCGGCTACTATGGCGTCTTCGGCTTCTTCATCGCTGCATGGATCTTCTACCAGTGCTTTGATGCTTACCACACCGCCAAGGCGCTTCGCGATGGCCAGCCGCCGCCCGACCCATTAGGCCTGAACGAATTATGCAGTTTGCTGACACTGGGCACGCGGACGCGGAATCCGGGACAACCCCCCGCCGGTCAAGCTGCTCCAGTGCCGCCAACCACGGGTTTTCAGCCTAAGTCGCCTTATCAGGACCCTTATCAGGTCCCGTCCACGCCGCCCGCAGCCGCACCCATCGATCCTGCTGCCATGCCTCCGCCGCCGCCCATTTATTGGCGGCGCAGGGAGCCGGTGGGCGCCATCGTGCTGATTGCCCTGGGCGTCTTGTTCCTGCTCGGGCAGTTGGATGTCTTTCGCAACCGGTTCTTTGGGTTAACCTGGCCGCTGCTGTTGATTGCTCTTGGCGTCTGGCTGATTGTTCGCCGTATCGAAGATTCACGAGGAGGATCCAAATGAGCCGTTACATCATGATTCACCGCCTGCGCGGCCCTGCTGTTCTCTTGCTGCTCGGAGCCATTGCGCTGCTCTATGAGACACGCGTGATCCACCATTTCTGGGGTTGGTTTTTGCCGCTCCTGCTGATAATGATTGGCGTGTTCATGCTGGCTGAACGCATAGCGCTGGCCGCCGAAGGCGGCTATCCGCCGGGCTCCTGTTGCGGCCAGCCTTACCCCGGCGTTTATCCGGGCGCATATTATGGCTCCGCGCCGCCGCCTCCACCGGCCGATACTTCGGCCAACGTTTCTGCCAGCTCGCAGGAGTTCGAAAAGAACTCCCAGGGAGGACAATCATGAGCAGTACACCCCCGAATATGCCCCCAAACACGCCGCCTAATTCGCCTCCAGGTGGCGGCGCGCCGCCCCCGCCCTATCCGCCCTACGATCCACGGACCCAGTGGCGGGTCTATCGGGAGCAGCAGAAGGTCGCATGGCGCGCGCAGCGCGATGCCTGGAAGGCACAGCGTCAGGCCCAGCACTACGCATGGAAGGCCAGCCGCGTGGCTGCGTACGGCCCCCGCATTCCCTCCGTCGTCGGCCCCATCATCTTGATTGCTATCGGCGTGATCGCTCTGCTGATGGTCACCGGCCGCATCAATTCCGGCGAGTTCTGGAGCTGGTATGGCCATTGGTGGCCGCTGCTGCTGATTGGCGCTGGACTGGCCCTGCTGGCCGAGTGGGCCATTGACCTCAAGCGCGAAACCCCGGTGCGCCGTAGCGGCAGCTTTGTCGGCATCCTCATTCTGCTGGCCATTGTGGGCTTGTGCGCGTCCGCTGTGAATTCCGCAGTGAATCATGGGCGGCCCTGGTTCCAGTGGAACGGTGACGGCGATGAATTCTTCAACGCCTTCGGCCTGCCGCAGCACAATATGGACCAACAGGTGCTCAGCCAGCAGATTCTCGCCAATGCCGCCATTCAGATCGAGAATCCGCGCGGCGACGTGAGCATCACGGCGGGCGACAGCTCAACCATCACGGTGCAGGCGCACGAAGTGGCCTACGCAAACTCCGACACTGAAGCCAAAAAAATCTTTGATTCCGAGGCGGCCCGGCTGACCGCAAGCGGCAGCGACGTGCTGCTGAAATCGGAGAGCAACTCCTACGGCCTGGTCAACCTCACTGTCACCGTGCCCAGGACCGCCAAGGTGACAATCAATAACAGCAAGGGCGATGTATCCGCCTCCGGACTGGGTTCGGGAATCACCGTTACCGCCCGCGGAGACGTGCAGCTCAACACCATTAGCGGCCCGGTCGAGGCGCACTTCCCTCATGGCCATCACGACTTTTCCGCCCATGATATCCAGGGCGACATGACCACCGACGGTGACATGAGCGACATCACCTTTTCTGAGATCAAGGGCAAGGTCACGCAGAGTGGCGAAATCTTCGGTGACGCGCATATGGAAAGCATCCATGGGCCGCTGCATATGCACACTTCGATAACCGACATAGAAGTGGCGGAGCTGCCCGGCGACCTGACACTCGACTCCGGCGACCTGCGCATCAATCAGGCCAGGGGGCAGGTGCGCGTGGTCACCCACTCCAAGGACATCGATCTCAACCAGATCTATGGCGACAGCTATGTGGAAACCCGCAATGGACGCATTGCCATTGAGCCCGCCGGCGCCTACTCGGTTGAAGCAAGAAACGATAAGGGCGATGTCGAGGTGACGCTGCCGCCCAACGCCTCCGCCACCGTGAACGCGCGCACCCACAACGGCGAAATCCTTTCCGATTATCCCATCCCCGCAACCGAAGGAGAGAACAAGCTGGCTACATTCACCATCGGTTCCGGCGCATCGAAAATAGTCCTGAGCGCCAGCAACGGCGACGTGCACATCAAAAAAGGCCCGGGCTTCCCGTCCGCGCCTGCTCCCGCTACTCCCAAGGCGCCCAGCCCGAATGTTTCGCCCGACCACAAGGTTCCGGACATGCTGAATGTTCCGCCCTACCATAGGATTCCGCCGGGCTTCGAAGGGAAACAGTTGAAGGAGCCCAAGGTGCCGCCACCGGCGCCGGTCAAACAATAACGTTTCTA
>Ga0326728_10004226_pt1 | contig 43030 bp, 38 predicted proteins | sample MB3enrmetagenome_FD_207602 | JGI IMG/M metagenome (GOLD analysis project Ga0326728, IMG submission 207602) | Lab enriched peat soil microbial communities from McLean, Ithaca, NY, United States - MB31MN | ecosystem: Environmental > Terrestrial > Soil > Wetlands > Peat | place: USA: New York...
TTGAGAATTTGAGAAGAAATTCTGTCCTGTGGCACCGGTGAGTAATGTGCCAGGCGAATCCGGGCAGAAAGTACCTTTTGGCTCTGGGCATAGGCTTCATCCAACCTTTGCTTAGAGTGCCATTTTCGATGCCGAAAACATCACTTTAAGGCGAAATATCGGCATAAAGATAACACAATGTCAAGGGATAATAGTGAGTTCTCTCGGCCCGACCCCATCCAACTCTGCCCGACCCCATCCACGCATCCACGGGATAATGTATCACGAGTGGTGACAAGGCTCCTCTATATTTCTATGTCTCTTTACACTCATTAAGTCTCTCAATCCAATCGTTAGCCGAACTAAGTGTCAGTGGTCGGGTAAGGACTGGATTAGCAAGTTCATGAATAAACTCACTGAGGGTAGTCTCGCAGATGCCCTCGAAATCTATGTCGTCCCGACCTTCTATCGCATTGGCCCATTCCTCGACTTCATTTTTTGCGAGCAGGCCCGTAACAAAGCGCTGTAAGATGGAGATTGCATGATCCTGTGTTAGGAATACCAAGCAGTGTTTGCTGTCCCAACCAAAATCGAGAAGCTCAGCGAGTATTTCACCTACGGGCTTGTCCAATTCCAACAAAGATGTAAGTAAATCAATTCGTTTTCTTATCATGGAAATTTCTGCTTAACACTGACGATACTCCCATCCGGGGCAATCGTCGTCTTTGTGTATTGTACGGTATTACCAAAAGCATCGACCTGTTTTTCGTAAATTGCGCTGGAACCGGGAACCCTCCCAGGCACCTCTGATTGAAACGCTTTGCCACCAGATGGCAAATCACAGATCTTTGTTGGCTTTGCTCCATTCGGCAACTTTGCTTCGAAACGAGCGAGGTTTGCAGCTTGTTCCGTATTAAGACTTTCGATAGCAGCTTCTGATAAACCAGCTGGTCCCGGTACAGGGGCTGTCGCTTCACCAACAGCTTGAACAGCAGACATAAGCAGAGCCCCTCCCTCTACAATGTCTGCGGCCCTATTGGAAGCATAGGTTGGCTCGTTCGGGCTTGTAGGAGCATTGGCTATATCATAGTAATGCAAAAGCAGATATGCAGCAACCGGTACGATGAGCCATGCACATTCGCCATCCTTATCGACATACCTCCCTGGGCCGTTCAGGCCATAAGCATAAGGGTTGAGCCTTTGCGGCTCGGCTAGAATTGTAGCATTAACTTTCCCCGTTTTAGCATCGACCGGCGCGACCGGGTCTGGGGCCTCAAATCTCCCCAGCTTGCTGTCCAGATACCTGGCGCCGAAATAATTCAGCCCCGTTTCGTCGTCCTTCATGTTTCCCGCAAACCTGATGTCGTTGCCGATCGTTCCCTGTATAGCATATTCATTTCCGAACGGTTCGTAATATCCTCTCCATACAACAGCACCATTCGAGCCGGTTACTGCAAGGGGCGTCCCCGCAGGGTCGGTGTGGTAATAGTATATGCCGGTGGAGGCGGGAGGAGCCCCGTCCATCCTGCCCACAATGTTCTTTCCGAGGTAGATGTAGTCGCAAATCGCGTTCCCGTTTGCTTCCGATTCTGACAGGAGCCGCCCTTCCTTGTCGTAATGATAAATCGTGCGTACGCCCCCGGACAACTTGGAAATCCTTTTTCCATCGCCATCATAGCTGAAAGTGGCAAGATTTCCGCCTGGAGATTGAGAGATACCGGTCAGATTGCGAAAATAATCGCATTCATACATGTTTGCAAACTGGGACCACGTGGCCACTGTAGAAGAAAAGTCTAATAGTGAAACTCTTCCGTTATTTGTTGATCGACCAGTTGACTATACCGATCCCTATAGAAATTGAATAGATTTACTCCACACCACGGACAATATGCTATAGGTATACGCGCTGCTATTGTGACTGGGATATCGCTTGGAAAACAAACCTTATTAATTTCTCCAAGTTTGTCTCTGTCAACACAACGCATACCCATCCAGAACAGCACACTATCAGTTACGGCACTGGGTGGTTCAGCAAAAATAAATATAGTTCGATAGTTCCGCTGCCCGAACCAATGTGCAATACCCTTACAACACCATTTCATAGTGGAGCTGATCCTTAGTAGACTGGAAAAATGGAACAATGAACTGTGTGATCGTCGCATCAAACTTGAGTTCTTTTCCAACATTTGATCCCATTTGAGTAATATATTAAGTAACTAGACTCATACTTTCAACTTTATTTATATAATGGCCAATCGAGTCTATCTTACTTTCTGCTATCAGGACGTTATAGATTTCTGAGAATACGTTGTCAGAAGTACAAAATCACCAACAGCAGGGTCGAGGGAATAAACAACAAGATCAAAACGATGAAGCACCAAGCTTACGGATTGAGAGATCCGGGGTATTTCAAGCTCCGTCTCTATGATCTTCACCACCAGGGATTTTCCCTAACCCCCAAGCACTCGTTTGCGCGATGAGCCTCTTTTTTGGGGCCGCTTCTTCCCGTGATCCGGCCCACCATAGAAATCTATGGACAAATCAATTCTAAGTTCAACCAACTTAGACATTAGCTCAACGTCAAACGTTGAACCTGAATTCGTATCAGAAAACCATCCAATAAAGTACTCTAAAGATCCGCCTGTCGACCGTATTTCCTCGAAATAATCTTTGAGGGCATAAAATCTATCGTTACAGTTTTTCAAGAAATCAACTAACTGGTCTTCTTCAGCATGTTCCAAGTCGAAAGAGCAGTATGTTGTTTCATTAAAACCAGGTAGAGGACTGCCCTCTGGATTTTCTCTACGCGTACCCGCCGTCCACTTGCGTCTAGGTTCACAATCCAATCTATTGCAGATTGCTTCAGCAGTTATTCTTGGATGCCAAATCCGTAATGAAACTACGTATCTGAAAGGATACATATTGATACCTCACACTTCCCTGAGCGATCAATTTGTTTCTCTAAATAAGTTCATCAGATAAATAGAAGCCATTATCGGTACTATTGGCACTTGTTGGCCTTGTTAAGCCAGACAAAGACCGAAATCAACGCAGATAAGGCTTGAACGGTCCATTGTTCACGGCGTTGCCATTCGCATCGCCTGTTATTACATCTCCATCAGGACTTATACCTGTCCAATCTTGAGGGCCAGCACCAGCACCTTTCTTTATATCGTGGACATCATCCTTGTCAAGGCCAGGATATTTGTTTATTGGCTTTGTTCCGGTAGGACAGTTCTTCGGTTTGGACCCTGGCTTAGGCCTGCTTGCCTACGTCTCCGGCATTGGGTCGGGCCGAGAGAACATTGCGAAATTTATAGATAAATGTTCATAAATTGGGTCTATTTAAGGCTTAGAAGCACGTTTTATGCCTTAAAATCATTGCTCTAAGCCGGCCTGAGGTTCGCGAAGTGTGGATTCGGCATCCGATCCCCAAATGGTGCGGCCTCTCGCCCTGGCTCCGAGCTTGGTTTTTACGGCTTTTACGAAATCCGCGCTCCCTACGGCGACGCTCTCGGTCCATTTACTTTCCCGCACCTGCTCGCACCTGGCAAGGGCCCGCTCCACCCGGTCTCTGTGCGCCCACTGAAGGGCCTCGATGGAAGGTATGCCCAGTAAATCCATTAACGCTCGGTGATCTATAATTGAGTACCTTTCCCGTGGACGCTGCAGTTCGGCGTAGCCGCCGGAGGGCCACTCGGAGGGGTGAGCCACCACTCCGGCCCGCACCATGTTCAGGTCAATGTATGTCAGACAACTGACGAGATGATGGTTCGTCTCCACTGCAGTCGCATGATAGCGGTCCTCCCAGAAGGCTCCCTTCCTCTTTTTTCTAAGGTTGTACTCCTGAGCGGTCCGGCCGGCAATCAGTTGCATCGACCTTGGGATGGCGCCCTGTTTCCCGTTGTCGAATACAAGCAAGTGAATGTGGTTCGACGTGGCCATGTAGTTGAGGACCCGCAGTCCGTATCGCTTCTTGGCTTCAAAAAGCCAACTCATCCATGATCTACGATCCGTTGAGAATTTGAGAAGAAATTCTGTCCTGTGGCACCGGTGAGTAATGTGCCAGGCGAATCCGGGCAGAAAGTACCTTTTGGCTCTGGGCATGGCCTTCATCACTCCTTTGCTTAAAGTGCCATTTTCGTTGTCAAAAACATCACTTTAAGGCGAAATATTGGCATAAAGATAACACAATGTCAGGTGATAATAGTGAGTTCTCTCGGCCCGACCCCATCCACACACTCCCGACCCCATCCACACATCCACACGGAAGGAAGACCGGAGTTTATTCTTTTTCCCTTTTCAAGGGCTGACCCCTTGGTCTTTCCTGCGTAGCGGATGATTCTTCGGCACGCGGCTCTCTGCGGAAACGTAAAAGAACATTTTGTGTTGCTGATGATCAGGCGTCCTCATCCCTATCTCCATCGGTTTGTCAAACAATAACAGTGGGATGAGTATACATTAAAGAATCATTTTGTGCACGTATATTCGACCTTTTTCAACAGCCGGCTAAATAATCATGTTCACATCGATTGTTTCTAGTTTACCCGATATAGGTTAGAATTAACACTGTTGTAAAAAAGTAAACTAATATTCTTATTAACACAAAAAAATCCTCGCGGCTGCTTGGAAATATAAATGATTTAAATCCAAAATGCTTTATTCTATGAAGAGTTGATTCTTTAATATATGATGCCCCGATAACTAGCGTGATACATGGAATCAGAAACAACGCTATTTCACTTATTATTTCAATAGGCAATGTCACATGTATTGAATACCTTTTCGTTATATAGTTCATACATATTACACCACATGACGTGATTCCACCTGCCATAACTGCTGTTGTCAGATTTACTTTCATTACTCGTGACCTTAATTCATATATTATTGAGTTTCATTTTGATTCACATGTTCTGGCGTTTTTGGATAAGAAATAGTCGGCATTCTCTTTTGATCTGAGTATAAGTGAAAAAATCCCCAACCGACACCTCTGCTTGCAATGTCAAATGTCATAAAACCAGATGTGCTAATACTCACGCCAAATGCTCCCAATTGAAGTCCATACGTTTCAGACCTGCTGTCAAAATCACTGACGTTTTTGTAGGGCGATATCGAGAGTGAGGCGCCAACAAGACTCATTGTCCATCCATAATAATTACCATCTTCAGAGGATCGTTCCAAGGGGTTCAAGCTTTTCGTTGTGTGTTCGTAAGAGAATAGAGAACCCTTTTCTATCCCGTGACCATCCTCTGAAGTACCAAAATACCTCCCAACAGCTCCACCGACGTATATATTATCACCCAGAGGATGCACGATACCACCGACAGCACCGCCAACATTTATTGCCAGAGCCCAAGAACCTTTTTCGTCCACATACCTCCCTGGGCCGTTCAGGCCATAAGCATAAGGGTTCAGCCTTTGCGGCTCGGCTAGAATTGTACCATTAACTTTTCCGGTCTTCGCATCGACCGGCGCGACGGGGTCAGGGGCATGAAATCTTCCCAGCGTGCTGTCCAGATACCTGGCGCCGAAATAATTCAGCCCTGTTTCGTCGTCCTTCATATTTCCCGCAAACCGGATGTCGTTGCCGATCGTTCCCTGTATAGCATATTCATTTCCGAACGGTTCGTAATATCCTCTCCATACAACAGCACCATTCGAGCCGGTTACGGCAAGAGGCGTCCCCGCAGGGTCGGTGTGGTAATAGTATATGCCGGTGGAGGCGGGAGGAGCCCCGTCCATCCTGCCCACAATGTTCTTTCCGAGGTAGATGTAGTCGCAGATCGCGTTCCCGTTTGCATCCGATTCTGACAGGAGCCTGCCTTCCTTGTCGTAATGATAAATCGTGCGTACGCCCCCGGACAACTTGGAAATCCTTTTTCCATCGCCATCATAGCTGAAAGTAGCAAGATTTCCGCCAGGAGATTGAGAGATACCGGTCAGATTGCGAAAAAGGTCATACTGGTACGTATAGGACGAACCGTTAGCTGTTTTCGTCACAACATCCCCGGCATAGTCATAGGTGAACCCGGCTGTTGCGGTCCCCGTCACCGAGGCCAGTCTGTAAGTACTGTCGTATTTGTAGGTATTGCCGGTAGTGCTGTCAGTAAACAAAACCGGATTGAGATTGTCGGTAAACGTAAACAGGTTCCCGGCAGCGTCGTATGTATAAGTCAAATTCAGCACGGACGGAGAGGATACAATTGTGCTAATCATATTCCTCGGCACATATGTCAGAGAAGTGGTCACCCCATTCAAATCGTGGAAGCTCTTGACAAGCCCCGTGTCTGTCCCGCTGGCGTAATACATAATGCTATCAATTTTCCATAGGTTGTCGTCATCGTAGATACTCGTGACTTGGACTGGAATTTTTTTGCTATAAATATAGTTGATATGTCTTCCGGATGGATAAACTATTTCAGTAACATTATCATTTGCGTCATATGTAAGCAAGAGGTCAGCCCTTGAAAAAGGAAAATTGCGGAAATCGGACAGTTTCTGCATGGATTCGGCCAAGGAGCATGGACGGCAGCTTATGGATTCATATTTAACGGGGTTTTCCATGGTGCACTCATGACTGCAGGCGAAGCGGGCGGTGGCAGTACAAGCTTTTGTGATACGACCAGTCCTGATGGGGATCCGGCCATGGACGCCATCGGGAAAACGTGGAACGCACTCGCCTTAACGGTTACGGTAGGAGGTGTTGTCTATTCTGGAGCCTATATAGGCGGCCTTGCCTACGTATACCCGGAGGCGGTATTGATAGGGGCTGGATTCGCAGAGGGAATCACGCCTCCGCTATCCGGGGTTTCCGTAAATGCATATGGGTATGCGGCTGGCGTGGCTGCCCCCAATTACCTCCCTCAAAGAATGGCCGGGCCATGAATTTCCAGATAGGGCCTTTCATCGCGGGAGCTTTTGTATTTATTGAGGGCGTCCGTATCATTCTTAACCCGAAAGTGTACAACTGGCTCTATAGGTATACCTGGGATCTTAGTGGCTACAATGTATCAATGGGCACAGCGATAGCTGTAGCTGGGGCTTGGTTGATCTGGGCTGCTTTCAAATGGAAATCCAAACGGGATGAGTGAAACCTTGAATATGGGGCCGAACTGAGTAACCTGACGCAGCCGGGGCACTGCCGTTGCTGACTCGGGCAAGTATTTCAATTCCACGATCGGCGTTCGAAAACGCTGCCCGCTTTTAGTTGGTTTAATGAAAAAAGCAGGCCGATGATAAACATCACACAGACTTATCTCCATCGTTTTCCGGAACGGTTTCGGAATGTGTCCCCCTCTCATTCGCCGGAATCACCCATGCAACGGGTTGCACCCCGTTGAATGGAAGTATGACGAGAGGAATTCATCGATTCATTGATTTTACTACTAAATCTCGTCTACTTCCGTAGGAAAGACGCGGTCACCTTATTCCGCAATTACTTATTCGTTACGTATAGTCTTGCGACGGCACTGCGGGATTTCATTTATGCTTCCTGCCCGACAGGCCGATCATAAAAATAACGGGTATGGAAAAGTTACTGAGTATGGCCGTCCCGTTTTCCAACTTCGGTGACGGCCTCTCGCGGAAGGTCCGGCGCAAACGGCGGCCTTCGTGCTCCGCGAAGTACATACGGAGGGTATGCGCGACAAAGGGGCGCTCATTTCAGGGCGAATGCATGTTTGCCTCATGAGGAGAAACATTGGATACTTATCTTGAAGCCAGACGACATGTCCGCTACAAGGTCAAAGCCGGAATGCTTGCGGCCCTTTCCGTGCCGGGAACGCTCAAGGTTATTGTCGGCCAGATCATAAACATATCCGAAAACGGGCTTGCGCTCAGGCATAAAGACGGAATCAAGAGGTCCCTTGCCAAGGCCGAGCTTATCCTGATGGGTCACGAGCAGTCCGAAGAGCCTGCCTTCGAGGTCCCGGTCAGGTTGGTTTACGAACAGGAACAAGGGGAAGGCTATCGATCCGGCTTTCAATTCAGCGAATTATCGCAAAGACAGATGTCTAAGTTGGCCTCATTCATACAATCCAACGTCGAATCGATTGCCGTCTAGAAGACGCAAGCGGTCTGCCAAGAGTCCCGCCTCCGATAAGCCGAATAAGGGTTTTAAGGCCCTAACGGCGCATGAACTCCGATCAGTTGTGCCTAAGAGTATCTCCATCACCTTCAGCCGATACATTCGACATTACTGTCACCGGTTGGTTACGATCTTTTTACCGCCGTCATGCGCCAGCAGCCGGTATTTGAAATCGGGATGTTTCGAAAGAAATGAATCGAAAGGGTCTTTTTCGCTGAAAAGGAAGATCTTTTGGCCGGATGCCCACTCTTTGAGGAACTCATCGTCCGTGAGGCTCAGCTTCGGGGCTGTCGGGTCCTGGAGGCCGTACCACAGGACCCCGAAGTCCCCGTTCATCACGTAGACCTGGAGACCGGTGTAGTAATTCAGGGTCGAGCCTTTCTCATAGAAGTCGTTTATGACTATTTTGTCTCCCGGCCGATAGTAGTACTCGACGACTTTGGCGAGGCTTTTGGAAGAGAGCACGGGTTCGAAGGCGATCATCCCGCGGTTGTAAAAATGGCACAATCCGATCATCATGACCGCGAGAAACAGAAAAGAGACCGTCCATTTTTTCCATAGGGCGAACAGAAGAGCTACCAGGGGACCGACGATCAGGAGAACGGCGGCCCCGCGCACAAGGGGAGCAAGAAGGCGTAAGGTTGCCGGGGTGAGGTCGTGCATGTGGCCGAAAGCGAGTTTGTATTGCTCGGGGTTTACGGTAAGGGTCGTTGAAAGGGTATATGCCTGTTCGGGATGGTCCGGCCGCCATGCAAGCGCTATCAGGGCTACGCCCGTGGAAACCGCGAGGGCCGCCGTAACCCCGAGGCCTGTAATGGCCCATTTTGTGGAAGTTTGCGGTGAGTCCAGGTCCGCCATGGCCTTGCCGAGCAGGAGCGCAAAAGCCGCCAGAGTGGGAAAGGTATAATATTCCTGTGTCGAGCCGACCGTATAGAAGGCAAGAATCAAACCGATCCATATGAACAGAAAGAGGCACACCCGCTCCGTCTTCTCCGTCGGGTGGATGGACCTCGGGAAGTTTCGAACAAGACCCCATATGAACGCGCTCCAGGGGAAAAGCCATACGAAGTGAAGGCCCCAGAAAAGGAGGCGGGGGACGGAATCGGAATCTTTGGGATATCGCATGCCCAGGTAGCGTAAAATGTGCTCGCGGACAAAGTAGAACCAGAGGAAATCGGAATTGGCGAGGGCCGCCGCAATATGCCAGGGGGCCGCCACGACCAGAAAGATTACGGTCCCATACCCGATTTGGAGTTTTTTGAGGACTTTCCACTCACCTGTCACCAGGATATGAACGAAAATTATCATGCCCGTAAAGACGACGCCGATCATTCCCTTTGTAAGCACGGCCAGGGCAGTGGAAACATAGAGTGCGGCGCACCGCGGGTCGATGGGTCCGATCTTCCGGGGGCTTTCTTCTTCCAATGCAACGCGCAGATACATATAGAGGGAAAATGCGATGAAGAAAGACAAGATAACGTCAGGCAAAAATATCCGCGTGAATGCGTAAAGTCCGAGGCAGCTTGCAATCACCAGCCCCGAATAGAAGCCCGCTTTTTCACCCCGGAATCGCGTCCCGAACCGGAAGACCAGCAGTATCAACAGGATGGAAAAAAGCGCCAGGGGCAGCCTTATGGCCCATTCGTTCTGTCCGAATGCGATGACCGAGATGGCGGCCAGCCAGTACATGAAAGGGGCTTTTTCCAGGTACCTGATGCCGCCGTCTATTTTTAAGGTCACCCAGTCGCCCGACCGGACCATTTCCCGCACCGCCTCGGCATGGAAGGAATCGGCGTCATCGAAAAAAGCCGGTCGTGAGATGGAAGTCAGGAAAATTGAAGACCAGAGCGCTATTAGAATTATAGGGTAGAGGAATTTGGGCGAGCCCATGTGAATGCTAGACCTTCCTCGTGGAGCTTTCCTTGTGAATCAGGTAGAGATTCCGCAGGTAAACCACGAGCCCTCCTGCCTGCCCGAGAATGAACACGGGGTCCTTTTTCATTATGGCGTAGACCAGAAGCAGCACGCCCCCGCCAATGCTGAAGTACCAGAAGGCGAGAGGGACCACGCTTTTGCCTCGCCTTTCGCTTGCTATCCACTGGACCAAAAACCTGCCGCTAAATAATCCCTGTCCAAGGAAACCAATAATTAGAAGATAATTGTCAAGAAAATACCTGATCGTGTTCTCCTGTGTCCGGTGAGTTTACAGCCTGTCCGCATACGAAAAGAAGCGGCCATTATGGCCATAAAGGATGGTCTTGGGAAGAACAAATTCCAAAACCGGTCCGGGAAACGAGGATTTTATGATTTCGTGGTCATGGGATTGACGATGGCGGGCGAGGACCACAGTGCCCTGATCTCCGTGCCGATTTCGCTGGACTGGATTTGAAGGGAGCCGCCGGATAGCTTCGCTCGTTCCCTCATGCCGGAGAGTCCGGCGCCGACGCCGGCGCTGGAAATGGTCCGGGTTTCGTCGATGTTGAATCCCTTGCCGTTGTCGATAATTCTCAGCTCGACGACGTCGTTGGCCTTATCCAGCGATATGGAGACAGAATCGGCGGCGCTGTGTTTGGCTACATTGTTGAGGGCTTCCTGAATAATCCTGTAGATGACTATCTTGAGTACGTCGGGCGTGTCGTCTTCCTCGATCAGAAGGGACCTTTCGACATGAATAGCGGGATAGTTTTCCTCGAATTTCCTGCAATGCCAGTTGATCGCCGTGATGAGGCCGAAATCACTCAAGACGGAGGGCCATATGTTTTGATGAATTCTTCTTACATCTTCGACCATGTTCTGCAGCATCGCGATAACGCCGTCGAAAAACTGCAACCGCCCGGGGTTGGAGGGCGGCTCAAGTTGGCCCAGGGCGTATTCGATTCTAAACTTTATCGCGCTCAAAGACCCGCCGAGGCTGTCATGTAGTTCCATTGCAATTCTCTTGCGCTCCATTTCCTGGGCATGAAGCAGACTCAACGATAATAAACGCTGCTCTTCTCTGGATTGTTCGAGGTTTTCCTGCATGCGCTCCCTTGCAGCAATTTGGAACTGAAGCGCCTCATTGCTCCGGGTAAGCTCGGCCGTCCTGATCCGGACACGATCTTCCAGTTCATTGCGAGCAGCGATCAACTCGGTTTCAATGGATTTTCTATCCGTAATATCGATTCCGAGCTTCAAAACGCAAACTGAGTCGTTCATGTCCCGATAAGGGTACTCGTAGATCGCATATGTCTTTCCCTTTATAACACCCCAATCCCTTTGCTTTGGCAAACCGGTCCGGAGTATTTCCCTGGTGGGGCAGACGGCGCACGGTTTATCCGCTTCCTTAAGGACCTCAAAGCAGGTGAGGCCCTCGGGGTCTCCGAAAAGAGTGCGAAAAACACGGTTTGCATACTGAATCCTGCAATCGGAGGCTTGGACGAATACAAAGGCGGGAAGCCCTTCGAGCAAGGAAAAGAGATTTTTTTCACTGAGGCTCAGGTTCCGGAAAATCGTGTTGAATGGTGCAAAAATCCCCGTCTTCAGGAAGACTCGATACAGGAGGTATGTTGCGATCAGGCGAAGGAAATGGCTGGACCCGTCCGTCGGCCACGAATAAAAAGCGTGAAGTGCAAATGCGACTTCCGCAAACATATAGAGTGATATCGAAACGCCCAGTGCCCTGATCGCGCCTGCTTCGAATTCGCGCCTTTTGAAAGATAATGCGAAAATGGATGCTGCAAGCAACAGGATGATGGCGGTTTGGCTCATCTTGGCGAAGCCGGTCGGCGCCATCTCCGCGGTAAGGCATGCGGGAAAAATTCGCCAGTAAAAAACGGAAAGAAGCAAAAGGGCCGTAGACACCGAGAACGCAGCGAACGCATAACGGTGTTTGAGTCTTTTGCCCTGAAGCAACGGAGCGATCAGGAGAGAGACGGATTGCATGCAGCGGGCGATTATCTGCAGTTGCGAGCCCAGGCCGGTATCGTAGGAGAAAGAGCTGATGTTGTTGTACGAAAGGACGTGCAATAAATCGACCAAGCCGACGAAAAAGAAAGCATGACCGACAAATGAAATGTAGGAGTTGCGCACGATATAGCGTGAATTCCAGGCTGTGACGAAAACGCCCCATGTGGCTACTACGGTGATGATTTCTATTATGGCATGAAATACGAGGTAATCCTGGACGGCAACCCAGAGCAAGCCGGCCATCAACACCAGCCCCAGGCTTAGGGTATATCTGTCAGGCAGGATGCTCGAATCGAACATCGGTGACCTTCGGGTTGAATCAGTTTCGTAAAAAGGTTTTGGGCCGATGAAACAGGCCCTTTTGCCGGGATGTATGCTAAAATAGTGTGACGCCGTTTTAGCCAAGGGTTTTCCTACTTGATAGAGTGACGGAACCGTGTTGTCAAGTTAATAATACTAATGAGATAGGAATGGTCATTGATAATTCTCGGAATTGAGTCTTCCTGTGATGAAACGGCGGCCGCGGTGGTCAGGCATGGCAAGGAGGTGCTGTCCAGCGTGGTTGCGAGCCAGGTCAAGATACACGGCCCTTTTGGAGGGGTCGTCCCGGAACTGGCGTCGAGGAAGCACCTGGAATATATCATCCCGGTAATCGGAAGCGCCCTGGAAAGAGCGGGCGTTTCAGGCGAAGAGCTTGACGCAATTGCGGTTACGCAAGGCCCGGGGCTGGTAGGGGCGCTTCTGGTCGGCTTGAGCGCCGCCAAAGCCATGGCTTATGCTCTCGGCAAACCACTGATCGCGGTAAATCACCTCGACGGGCACATCCAGGCGGCTTTTCTTTCGTGCAGCACACCGGAAGGGCCCTTTATCTGCCTGGTGGTGTCCGGAGGCCATACAGCTCTTTACAGGGCGGATCGGGACGGAAGCAGCCGGCTGCTCGGGGCCACACGGGATGACGCGGCCGGGGAGGCATTTGACAAGATAGCCAAACTGCTTGGCATCGGCTATCCGGGAGGCATCGCTATCGATAAGCTCGCTTCGGGCGCAAACCCCATGGCGATTCGATTCCCGCGCTCACGGATGGAAAAGGAATCTTTCGAATTCAGTTTCAGCGGCCTGAAAACGGCCGCCGCAAACTATGTCCGCGCCCACGGGCTTCCCACGTACGATGCGCAAGCAGGGTCGGTCACCATGAGAGATTTTGCGGCGAGCTTTCAGGAGGCTATCGTAGACGTGCTGGTCGAAAAGAGCCTGAAAGCGGCGGAACAGTTCGGACTTACCGACATTGCCGCTGTCGGTGGGGTTGCGGCAAATAGCAGACTCAGGGAAAGACTGGCCCGGGAAACAGCGTCAAGAGGTTTTCGTCTTTATCTTCCGCCCGTTCGGTACTGCACCGATAACGCCGTGATGATAGCGTCCGCCGCATACCGGATTTGGATGCGCTCCGGCCCCTCGCATGAGATGCTGGAACTGGACGCATATTCGCGCTGAAAAGGAAACATTTAATTCAATGTGGAAATCCGCGCCCTGTGGGCGTGGTAATGTGGACAGGCTACGCCGGTCCCGGATGGGCTTGGCCCGGACAACTTGTCGTCCGGGCGGAAGGATAAGAGTAATGGAGACAGTGGCCTCTTGCGCTTCGCGCACGGATACAAGTATCCGTGCCCCCCGGAACCTACATAACCATGCACCCAAAATGGAGAACAAATCAACAAACACCCTTTAACGGCGGACTTGCCATGGCCCCCTTGCCGGATTTTCTTTCACCCAGCGAGTATTTTCACGAGAAGAGTTCTCGTCCGCGAAAACATTTCGGTCAGCATTTCCTTGCGCAACCGGCAACCGCTCTCAGAATAGTCAGAAGCGCGGAGCTAAATAACACCGATGCGGCCGTTGAGATCGGTCCCGGGCTTGGCGCGCTCACCCGTTTCATTTTGCCGGAAGCGGGCAGGCTTCATCTGATCGAAGTGGATGCGGAGATGGTCGAGTACCTCCGTGAAAGATTGCCCGCGCAAAAGGCTGTGATTTACCAACAGGATGTTCTTTCATTCGATTTCGCGCGCCTGGGCCGAAGTGAAGGCAAGCGTCTCACAGTGCTCGGCAATCTGCCCTACAACATCAGCGGACCTCTGATGTTCCGCCTGCTTGAAAGTTTCCCGGCCGTGGGGCGTGCCGTTATCATGGTCCAAAAAGAGGTTGGAATGAGGCTTACGGCCTCTTCGGGCACCAAAGACTACGGGGTGCTTACCGTCCTTCTCGGAATTTTCTCGAAGGTCAGGGCTCTTTTCAATGTGGGGCCGCATCAGTTCTTTCCTCCCCCCAAGGTCGATTCGATGGTGCTTCGTATCGATTTCAATCAGGAGTCGCCTGAGGGGCCCGATTTCCCGTTTTTGAGAAAACTGGTCAGCAAGGTCTTTCAGCAGCGGCGAAAGACCCTGGGCAACGGCCTCTCGGGGGTCTTCGGCCTGGATCCGGACTCCGTCAGGGCCGGCTGCGCGGAAGCAGCCATTGACCCGGGGAGGCGAGCGGAAACCCTTTCGATTAATGAGTTCCTGGCGCTTGCAAGATCGATCCAGCGGCGGACTCCAACCGGCAAACGGTTGTAAAATTCCGGAGTTGTGCTAGTATACCGGCTTTGGATACGTGTTCAGCCGGGGGCACAAATGCCGGAATCCACTAATTATTCAATTTGATTGTGAGTCTTGAGTATCGGAATGGGAAATAGTTTTTTTGGGGGGAAAGCGGCCCTTGTCACCGGAAGCTCGAGGGGTATCGGCCGCGCTATAGCTCTGGCCTTTGCCCGGGCCGGCGCCGACGTGGTTATAAATCACACGAAAGCATCGGGGACTTCACGGAATAAGGCAGACGAAGTCTGCGCAGAAATCGAAGGGTTGGGGCGAAGAACTTTCGCCGTGCCTGCCGATATCTCTTCGAAATCATCGGTAAAAGAGATGATCGGTATGGTCTCCGGCCGATTGGGCCGGCTCGATTTTCTGGTCCTCAGCGCCGCCAGGGCGCCTTTCAAACCTATCGAAAAGCTGTTTGAAAGGGAAATTCGACAGCTCGTGGAAATCAATTTCATGGGCAATATCTTCTGTATCCAGGAAGCCTTGCCGCTCCTGGAGGCCACGGAAGGCAAGATCGTTTTCATATCGAGCCTGGGGAGCCGTTTCTACAATCCGTCCTATCCTCTTGGGAGCATGAAAGCGGCGATGGAGACGGTGGTGAGGGACTGTGCCGAAAGTTTCTCCGATAAGAATGTTTCGATCAACGGCGTCTGCGGCGGGGTGGTCAGGACGGACTCGTTCAAAGTCCTGCGACAGTACATGGAAGAGCTTGAGTATATGCCCGACGAACTTTGCGTCAATCCCGAAGCGATTGCCGACGTGGTCCTTTTTCTCTGCAGTCCCGCCGCTCGCGGGATTCGCGGCCAGACCATCGTGGTTGACAATGGTTTGAGCAATAGACTATACCGCCCCGCATGGGCACGAAATCAAACAACAAAATAGAGAGGTTGGATTGATAATGAAGCAGAATTTGATTCCCGAACAAAAGGTTCTGGAGGAAGTGATAAAATCGATTTCGGAGGGAATCGATATTAATGCCGCACTTATAAAGCCGCAAAGCTCCCTGATTAAAGACCTTGGCGCTGAATCGCTGGATTTTCTCGATATAAATTACAGATTGGAGCAGACTTTCGGGATCAAGATGGCCAGACGCTCCGTGCTCGATCATATGGAGGAAATGTTCGGGGAAGAAACCGCAATCGATTCGGACGGCAAGCTGACCGGCAAAGCCGCCAAAGTGTTTGCCTTTCGCTACGACGGGTCCGGGCATCAGATCCAGGCTGGAACGGACATGGACGAATTGCCTTCAATGGTCACGGTCAAATCCATCACCGAAGTGGTGATGAATCTGCTCGATACTCTGCCTGAAAAATGCCCCGGCTGCGGCGCTTCGAACTGGGTACTGCAGGATGAAACCCACATACAATGCGGGGCCTGTGGTGAACCGGCCACCTTCACCAATGGTGACGAGCTCACCGAGATCTGGCTGAAAGGTGTGCAGGACAGCGAAAAGATCTTCTAATCAACGGCGGCATAAGATTCAGGACTGATTGGAATATGGCGAGAAACGGAAGACGGGTGGTTGTCACGGGATGCGGAATGATCACCCCCATAGGTAAGAACAGCCGGGAAACCTTTGCCAATGCTAAAAACGGGGTCTCGGGGATAGACTTCCTTAGATCTTTCGAAACAGAAGGTTTGCCGTGCCGTATCGGTGGGCAGGTGGACGATGCCTGGCTCGAAGCCGCCCCGGTCATTGGGCCTCATGGCATGGAAAAATGCAGTTCCCGGGGGTTGAAGCTCATGATATCGGCGGTTTCCGAAGCCGTCGAATCATCCCGTCTGGATCAGGTGGAAGACAGGGATAGAATCGGTGTAAGCCTCGGGTATCATGGCGAAAACCCGTCCGTCGAAGACATGCTTCTGTTATACCGCTACAGCGGTAAAGATTTCTGGGACATCAGCGGCCTGACAACCAGCGGCGTTTATTCATTTTTTAACTTCTTCCGCAGAAAGCCCGACGTAGCTACCTCGATATTGTCGATTTTGTTCAACTGCAAGGGCAGCGGGATTACGACCGTTTCCGCCTGCGCGGCCGGGGCGCAGGCGATAGGCGAAGCGTTCGGCATTATCAGGGATGGCCGGGCGGAGGCGATGATCGCCGGAGGCTGCGAATCCAATCTCAACTTTGCCGGTTTCGTCGGTTTTGTCCTGATTCGAGCTCTCGCGGAGAGGTATCCGTCTCCCGACAAAGCTTCAAGGCCGTTCGACAGAAAGAGGAACGGCTTCGTCATGTCGGAAGGGGCCGGGGCGCTCGTTCTCGAAAGCCTCGATCATGCCCTGAAACGAAAGGCCCCCATTTTTGCCGAAGTGCTGGGCTATGGTTCATCGGCCGATGCATTCCGGATAACGGACATCCATCCCAAGGGGGACGGTGCCGTTTTGGCCATGCAGGGGGCAATGGCCGACGCGGGTGTTACTCCGGGCGACATCGAATATATAAACGCCCATGGGACTTCGACTCTCCAAAACGATCAAATAGAGTCACTGGCAATCAGGAGAGTTTTTGAAGAGGGGGCGAAAAAGGTCCCGGTCAGTTCCAACAAGTCGATGATCGGCCATACGATAGCAGCCGCCGGGGCGATAGAAGCAGGCCTTACCATAATGGGGATCAACGGTTCCGTGCTTTTGCCGACGATCAATTACGAATTCGCCGATCCAAAATGCGATCTTGACTACATTCCAAACGTGGCCAGGCAAGTGGAACACCGGATTGCACTCTCGAATTCGTTCGGTTTCGGCGGACAAAACGCATGTTTGTGTTTCGGTAAATTTGTCCAATGAAATCCTTCCCTCGGAGTTGTTCTTATCCATTGGCCGATGAAATCGTAATAACCGGCACAGGGGCCGTTTGCTCACTGGGAAATTCCGTCCGGGAAATCACTCTGGGGTTATTATCCGGGAAATCCGGCATAAGTGAAATTACGGACTTCGACGCCGGTGGGTTCGGCTGCCGGGCCGCCCGGGTGAAAGATCCTCCGGCAATCAAGACCGATATTCATCCTCACCTTGCAAAAACAATGGGGAAGCATCTGTCGCTCCTGTTGATTTCCACTCGGCAGGCGCTAATAGAGGCCGGAATAGGTTCGGGCAATTTCGATCCCGAAGACATGGGCTTTTTTGCGGGGATGGGGACCGTCGATTACCGCCTGGATGACCTGCTTCCGGCCGTTGCGAAATCGCTTGGTCCGGACGGAGAGCTGGATTACGGGAGATTCTTTTCGGCCGGCTACCAGGAAATTTATCCGCTGTGGCCCCTTGGGATGCTGAACAATGTCGCTTTTTGCCAGGCCGCCATACATTTCGGATTGAGAGGTGAAAACGCCGTTTTCGCCCCGCATGGGGACGCCGGGGTCAAGGCCGTGGCGGAGGCGGTGAAAGTTCTGGATGAAGGTAAAGCAAGGGTGGCGATCGCTGGGGGCGTGAGCGAAGAAATATCGCTGCAAAGCCTCGCGCGGGCTGGATTGAAAGGGTTGATTCGGTCGGCGAAGTCGCTCTCCGTCGATCCGGCGGCACAGGGAGCGGCCACGGAAGTCTTTCTGGGCGAATGTGGGGCGATGCTTGTCCTTGAGCCCATTTCAGGCGCAACCGCCAGAAAAGCGAACATGCTGGCCAGGGTTGCCGGGTTCGGGTTTTCGTGCCACAGGGATGGGAAGAGCGGTTCCGCTTCCACACGGGCCATATGCTCCGCAATGGAGGGATCCCTTTCTCAGGCGGGGATCGGTCCCGGGCAAGTCGATGCGGTCATGCTTGGAGGCTGCGGTCGAAACGAAATCGAAGCCGTCGGAAGAACGTTCGGCACCGGCGCGAAGGCCCCCATTACTGTTTCAACCGTCGGATCGCTTGGCGAAACGTTTGCCGCCGGTCCCATTTTGAATACGGCGATCGGGCTGGAAATTGCGAGCTGGGACAAATTGCCGCGAGGTATTTGTCCGTCCGGAGGCTGTTCGCCGGTTGACCGTTCAAAACCGGCCCGGTTCATGGTTAACGGGATAAGCTATGAAGGCATGTGCTCGTCCATGATCATCGAAAAAACCGCGGGTAAATCCATATGAGGCTTCTTCTCTATGACGGCGTAACCGATCTTCGGCCGGGCGAATCAATCAGGGGGACAAAAAGTTTTTGTCTTTCCGAGGAGTGTTTTCGCCGGCATTTCAGCAAGGAAGCCATAATTCCCGGTGTGATGTTCATTGAGGCCATGGCCCAGCTCCTTGGCTGGCTTATCATTCATACGCATGATTTTCGGCTCTCCGCCGTAATGTCGCTTATCGAGGATGTAAGAGTGGCCCCGGACCTAAGGCCCGGTTTTATTGCCGAGATTTCCGGCCGGCTGGTCTCGACGTCGAGGAGCGATTCGCTCGGTTCCGCGTCGATGAGCGTTGATGGCCGTGAAATCGCTTCCATCGGCAGAATTATCTATGTCCACTCCCCGATGGCGGACCCGGACTCGTTGAGAAAATTATTTCACTATTATGGAGGCCGGCAGGGGACCGAAAAAAGCTGAAATGGGCAACAGAAAGGTAGTCATAACGGGTCTGGGACTTGCCACGGCGCTCGGGCTGGAAGTCGAGGAGAATTGGCGCAGGGCGCTGTCCGGCGCCTCGGGGGTCAGCAAAATAAGATTACCTGTTGCCGGGAAATCGCTCGTCCAGGCGGCCGGCCAGGTTTCAGCCGAAGATTGGGGCAGGCTGTGTGCTGAATTTCCATCGGAGGCCGAAGCGGGAGCGGAGCGCCGGACTCTTTTTGCTCTTTGGGCCGTTAAGAAGGCATTGAGCGACGCGGGCCTGGCGCCGGACCGGGGAGACCGCTCGAGGTTTGGCGTAATGCTGGGCGCGGGGCTGGGGATAAACCGGCTGGAAGACATTCATAACTGGTTGAGCCCGGAGAAAAAGTTCGATGCAAGACGTTTTGCGGAGGAACTGGACCGGGTCAATCCGGAGTCGATAATTCGCAACAACGCGAACGGGGCAGCCGCCGCTATATCCGAAGCCTACGGTTTGAATGGAATGAACGCGACGGTCACTACCGCCTGCGCATCCGCGACTCAGGCCATGGGCGCTGCCTACAGGGCGGTCGGAAGAGGGGAGGCCGACCTCATCGTGGCTGGAGGCGCGGACTCGATGATTAACGCCGTGGGGCTTATTTTTTTTGTGCTGCTCGGGTCCGTTGCGGTGTCGAAAATGCCGGCCGAAAGCCTCTGCCGTCCTTTCGACAAAAAAAGATCCGGATTGGTGATGGGCGAGGGGGCTGGTGTGGCAGTATTCGAGGAGGAGTCCCACGCGCTCGATCGAGGGGCTGAAATATATGCCGAGGTTGCCGGATACGCTTCGACCATGGATGCATGGAGGCTGACAGCGCCGCACCCCGAAGGGAAGGGGGCGGAGGCCTGTATGATGCGGGCTTTGGCCGATTCGGGGATGGAACCGGGCCAAATCGATTATATAAACGCTCACGGCACATCGACCAAACTGAACGATGTTGCGGAGACGTTGGCGATCAAGAAGGTTTTCGGCCCCGGCGCAAGCAGGCTGGCGATAAGTTCGAGCAAGTCTCTGTTCGGTCATCTGCTGGCGGGGGCGGGCGGGCCGGAGTTCGTTTTTACCGTGCTTTCGACGGCAAGGAATGAAATCCACCCGACGATCAACCTGTCTCACCCCGACCCGAACTGCGATCTGGACTACGTCCCAAACGTCGGGCGCCGGAAGATCGTGCGCGCAGCCCTGTCTAATTCATTCGGCTTTGGCGGTCAAAATGCCGCGATTGTGGTGAAAAAGTATTCAGTCGAGAGGTAAAATGAACCTGGACCTGAGCGGAAGGACCGCCCTCGTGAGTGGAGGGGCCCGTGGAATCGGCGCGGCGATAAGCCGGGCGCTTGGCTCCGCCGGCGCAAAGGTTTTCATAAATTTCAACAAATCGGGCGAGAAGGCCGAAAAAATTCGCGATGAGTTGCGATCCGATGGATTGGACGCGGAGATTTTCCAGGCCGATGTGAGCGAACCGGCCCAGGTGGAGATGCTTTTTCAGTTCATAAGAAAGTCCGCCGGTCAACTCGATATCCTGGTCAACAACGCCGGTGTGATCCGGGATACGCTGTTGCTCACGATGAGCGTCGGGGACTGGGAAAAGGTGCATAACGTAAATCTCACCGGGGCGTTTCTTATGACGCGTATGGCGGCGGAATTGATGGTGCCCAGGCACAGCGGGAAAATCATCAATATTGCCTCTGTTTCAGGGATTCGCGGGGGCCGCGGCCAAACCAATTATGCATCGGCAAAAGGCGGATTGATAGCCTTTACCCGCGCGTGCGCCGTGGAGCTTGCGCCGAAGGGCGTTCAGGTGAATGCGGTGCTGCCTGGTTTCATAGAAACCGAAATGAGCGTTCGCGCGATGCGCAGGGCCGGAGAAACGATCCTGGACCGCATACCTGCCCATAGACTCGGCGCCCCGCGGGATGTGGCGAACCTCGTTGTCTTCCTGGCGTCGGACTTGTCGGAATATGTTACAGGGCAGACGATATGCGTTGATGGAGGCTTGAGCGTCTCATGATATTGCAAGGAATCGACATCGTTGCGGTTTCAAAAATGAAGAAGATCATGCTCGCCCGTCCCGAATTCGCATCTGAAATATTCTCCGCGATGGAGCGGGAATATTGTTTCAGCAGGCCGAACCCCTACGTTCATCTTGCCGGGAGATTCGCGGCAAAGGAGGCCTGCCTTAAGGCGCTCGGCACGGGGTTGTCCGGGAACGGCATAGATCGGGCGCTGCATGAAATAGAGGTAGTGCCGGGGCGGTCCGGAAAACCCGAGCTTTCGCTCAGCGGCTGGACTGAAAAAATTGGACGCCGCAGGAAAGTCTATCAGGTCACGGTCTCGATTTCTCATTCAGGAGACTATGCCATTGCTTCTGTAATCCTTGCAGCAGGAAAGCCGGATGAAAATCCCGGCACGGAGTCAGCATGAGATACCTTCTGGTTGACCGAATAACTTCGCTTGAACCCGGCAAAACGATAACCGGGGTAAAAAATGCCGCCATGAGCGAAGACTTTCTGGAATTCCATTTTCCGAAAAATCCGATCATGCCGGGCATAATGCTCCTTGAAGCCCTCGTTCAGTTAAGCGGCTGGCTTGAGGCGGCGTCTTCGGATTTCGAGAAATGGTTTCTGATCTCAAGGGTTTTGAAATGCAATTTCTACGGTTTTGTCCTCCCGGGGGACCAGGTGCGTTTAAAAGTGAGCGTGGGCGACGCTCCATCCAATGATCTCAAAATCTATAGCGGGTCGGCCGAGGTCGATGGAAAACGCAAGGTCAAGGTGGAATTCCAGGGTAACCTGCTCAACCTGGAGGCAATCGAAGAAATTAACGAGCAGAAAAGATTTTTCGAAATACTTACCCGGAAGATTCGATTTTAGGATTTGTCTTCTTCTCAATATAGGCAGTGATGCATTCACCGTATTTTTCAACTAACTGTTTCGAGTATGCAAATGTCTTCGAAAGAACAGGTTGTCGTAACTGGAATGGGGCTGGTAACGTCCCTGGGAAATGGGGTGGAGGCCAACTGGCGTGGTGTTCTGAGCGGCCGGACCGGTATCGAGCACCACGAGCGCGAGGGCCGGCCTGAATATCTGAAGTTTTTCGGAAAAGTGAAGGACCTAGATCGGCTGGATGGTATTCCAGCGAACATGGCAGGCCAAGTGCGGTTTCTGAATAGGGGATCGATCCTCGGATTCGAGGCCGCGAGGCAGGCGGTCGAGGGATCGGGAATCGAACTATCGACTGTTCCAAGGGAGCGCCGATCGCTGTTCATAGCTTCGGGAGACCTCACCAAGGTCGGCTATGAGTTCATGCATCCCGCGCTGAAAGACTCGATCAAGAACGGCGCGAAGAAAACGGATTTGCGCATTCTCAACAAGTCCACCATGGATAAGGTAAATCCATTCTTCCTGCTGGAGTCGATCAGCAACAATCTGTTCAGCTTTCTGTCGGCGGCATTCCAATTCATGGGTCCGAATACGAGCCTGGGGAGCCTTTCGCCTTGCGGCGCACACGCACTCGAGCTTGCCTGCCGCAAAATTCGAACCGGACAGGCCGATGCGGCGCTCGCCGTGGGCTGTGGAAGTTGGGTCACGGAAATCCCCATGTATGAAATGGAGGGACTTGGGATACTGTCCAGGTGCAGGAACGGTGAAGCTTCCTTCAGACCGCTTGACCGTGCAAGGGATGGATTCATCCCCGGAGAAGGTGGAGCGGCCATATTGCTCGAAGACGCCGAAAAGGCGAAGGCCAGGGGCGCAAGCATACTGGCCGGGATAAAAGGGACGGGCAATTGCATCGAGTTCCCACGGGGCAAAGGTTTGAGCGTTCCGGAGCGGGTTTCGAAAAGCTCTATCGAGGCCGCACTGGATGAGGGGGCGATGGACCCTGAAGACGTTGCTTTCATCTGCCCCCACGGAAGCGGGACCCGAAAAGGAGACCGTTCCGAGCTGAACTCCATCGCCGAGGTCCTCGGCGCACGGAAGAACATGGTCCCGGTTTGCGCCCTCAAGCCCTATACTGGGCATATGGGCGCAGCAAGCGACATCTGTGAAGTTGTCCTTGGCATTAAAGCAATAAACGACGGCATCGTGCCCGGAACGCCCAACTTCTCGAAATCTGAAGCCGCATTTGAGGAAATGGCTATTTCCGCCTCGATCCGGGAAGCCGGGGGCAACAGCTTTTTGTCGATCAGCTATGGAATAATCGGGCAGTCCTCATGCATCCTGGTTGAGGGGCGCGGGCGCTGAAAATGGGGAAGATCAGGAAAACCAGGGCCTACCATATTCTCGAATACGTCGGCTTCACTATCACCGTCAGCATCGCGAGGTCGATTCCCATCCGGGCGCTACGGGCCGTCTCAGGACTGTTGGGGCGCCTGCTGTACGTTGCGATACCGCGGAGGCGCGAAATAGCCCTGCAAAATATCAGGATCGCTTTCGGAGATCGGATTACCGAAGATGAGATAAAGCAGCTTGCGCGTCAGAGCTGCAAGGCGTTTTTCCTCACCGCAATCGAAATCATAAGATCTCCTTTTAGTTTCGACGGCGCCAACATAATTCGGGACTCCCGTTACAAGACCAAACATCTCGAACATCTTTTCCAAAAGGCGAAACGTATACATGAACAGGCCGGAGGCTGCATATTCGTTACGCCTCATCTCGGGAACTGGGAATTGCTGCCGTATGTCAGCGCCCTGATAGGCATTCCGCTTGCGATAGTCATGCGCCCGCTCGACAATCCGTATCTCGAACGCGCCGTGTTTTCGAGCCGAATAGCAAGCGGCCACATCATGATACCCAAGACGAACGCGATGTTTTCACTGGAGCGCCTGCTGCGCAAAGGCAGATCGGTCGGCATGCTTCCGGATCAGAGCACGAGCAGGGGGCTAAGGGTCAAATTCTTCGGGGCGGACGCAACAGTCACTCCGATTCCGGCCCTGCTGGCTTTGAGGCATGAGAGGCCGGTCGTTGTTGTCGCGGCCTGCCGTACGGATGACCCGTATTATTTCGAAGGGTTCGTTTCGGACCCGATCTGGCCGGATCCCGGCCGGACCGACGAGCGGTCGGACATCGAGCGAATCAGCACCGAAATCAATCTAAGAATGGAAGAGATAATCCGGAAATTTCCCGAACAGTATCTATGGATGCACAACAGGTGGAAACAATCCGGCAAGAAGCCGATTTTTGGAAATACAAAGGCCAAGCTTGTCTAAAGTTTCCACCGGCGCCGATCCAAATGCTAAACAGCGGGTCTTTTAACGATCAAAGATCGATCCCTGCTTTTTTCTGAGTCGCCATCCTCTGAATAAGGACATCGAAAGACTGGCTTCTTAAAAAGCGGTCGAATGAATTCTGGTAGTTTTCAACCGTGCTGACCCCATCTATGATCACATCCCTGATCATCCATCTTCGGCCGTTTTGCTCCACTATGTAATCGACCGGGATATGCTCATTGGTTCTCATTATTATGGTGCGCACTTTAGTGCGTTTACCCTCCGGGATTTCCCCCGGGTATTCAATAGTCTCTCTTTTCAAGAAGTCCAGGACGCGCCGGGAATAAGCATCGACAAAAATCGCGGTGAAAAGTGGCAGGTATTGGCTGCGTTGACCCTGTGAAAGCTTTCCCCAGTGTTCTTTCAGCGAGTCCTTTGCCATTTCCGTAGTCATGAAATTTTCCGCCATCACCTTCTGAATGAGCTCGGCGCGAGCTTTACGGTGTTCAGTCCCCTGCAGTTGGGGATTTGTCTGAATGTCCATGGCCTTGTCGAGTACCGAGCGCACGAGGTCCGTGGCCCCCGATTGCGCCTGAACCGGGGTTTGGACCCCAAGCATCATCAGCAAGGCGAAAAAAATACACCAGATCTTGAATCTTGCCATTTGTATGCTCCTCGTGTGAACAGACTTGACACCAAGAAACTATGCAATCACTTCATCAGGCTCCGGCAGGGCATAACCCGGGAGTGTGCCTCGCGTGAAGCGGAAAGCATCCAGCTCGGCTCGTCCGTTATACACGCCGGGGCCTGGTCAGCGGGGTGTCTTCCGGACCGGGTCCTTTATCAAAGACAGAATTGCAGGCAGGATCAGCAGGGCTGCGGCAAGCACGCAGATGCTCCCCACCCAGGCCACGAAGCCCAGGCTGAAAATACCCATGTGGTTGGATATCATCAAAGTGCCAAACCCTATGGTGGTGGTCAGAGCCGCGAGGATGACCCCTTTGCCCGTACTGAAAGGAAGGCGTCCAAGGCCCACCGCTTTGTCTTCCCTCCACCTCTGGATGATGATTACCCCGTATTCCACCCCTGCTCCCACGACGAGCGGCATGAATATACTGTTTGCCAGGTTGAAGTCAAACCCCGCCGCCCCCATTATACCGACAGTCCAGATTGTCCCTGCCGCCAAGGGAATCAGGGATATTAGCATAAGTCGCAGGCTTCGCAATGTAAATGCAAGAAGCAGCGAGATGGAGATAAGCGCGTAGATCGAAGCGTCGATAGAGGCTTTCTTGAATGCCGACGCGAAAACGTAAAGGGCAATAGGATCTCCCAATACGTCGGGGTCCACCGATTCGATGTCTTTGACGTAGCGCGTGAGCGCTCCTTCATTCCATATGGACTCTTTGGGATAAATCCTCAGCAGGTACAGATTCTCATGCAGGAACTGGTCTCTCAGCTCCGCGGGGATATCCCGCACGGTCATTGGAGAAGCCGAAGAACTCTCCTTTATCCGGTTCCATTCTTCCACGATGTCGTTGTCAAAAAGGCCGCGATATTCCACGAGCCTTTGGGCCGCCGAAGGGCTCTTATCAAAGGATAGAACAATCTCGTCTATGAATTTTTTGACTTGCAGCATCTGGTCGATCGTGGGTCTGGAAGCCCCCCATTTTTCGGCCTGGTCTTCCTGCATTTTGAACCTGATCCTCTGTAGAACATCTATCAATTCCGCCTTGTAGGCGCCTGCCTCATTCGAGGAACCGAACCCGTCCAGGTTCGCGTACGCCGCCAAACGTGGAGCCACCGGCTTCAAGTCGGGAACCTTGAGAGCGATATCTCTCAAAAGCGGTATTTTTTGTTCCTGATTTTCAGGCAGGAGCGTAAAAACGTTATCCACGTCCGAAACGGTCGGGAGAGCTTTGAGCTTTTCAGATTCGCTCCTCGCCTTCTCCGGGGAATCCGTTACCACGGCCGCTGAAATAATGGAATGAGTGGAATTTTCGACCAGGACTTTTTCCCAATAAACGGATTCGGCGTTCTTTGCCTGGAGGCGCAGCGGGTTGAGATCGAACTGTACGCGCGAAGCCAGAACTAAACCTACCGTACTGAGAGCCACGGCCGCGGCGAGGACGATTCTAACGCGGGCCGGGCTGAGACTGAGGAGATATCTTTCGCTTTTTGGCTTCTTCGATATCCTCGGGGAAGGCTTCTTGACGGCCAGATAATTGCTCAGAGCCGGAAGCACCGTGAAATCGGCAAATACGGTGAGAAGAATTCCCATCCCGGTAATCATGCCGAGTTCCATCAGTCCGCGGAAGCCCGTGAGAATAAAGGGCAGGAAGGAAAAAGCCGTGCTAAGGCCGGCGAGCATGATTCCCGGGCCCGACTTATCCATGACTCTTCTGATAATATCGATGCGGCTTCCGTCGAAAAGGTCCCTTTCCTCCTCATACCGGGCGAACCAGTGGATTCCGTAATCGACCCCCAGTCCGCATAGCATCGGCGCAAATATAATGGAAAGGATATTCAGGTGGCCTATGAAAAGGGCCGTCCAGCCGAACGTCCAGCACAGGCCCACCCCGAGGGATATGAGAATTATCAATGGGTGGCGAAAGCCTCGAAGGAACGCGACCATTATCAGCAGGACCCCCAGCATCGACACCCAGGTCGCCTTCGTCATGTCGATCATCGCGGTGTTCATTTCATCGTCGTTGAGCGCCGCCTGTCCGGTGACTCCCGCCTGGACGTCGGCGAAGTCGGATGCCCGAAGTTCCTGTATGTATGCGCGCAGTCGGGCAAGTGATCGCTGGGTCTTGCTGACCCCGCCCAAAACTTTGCGGGGCATTACCGCGGCTATAAGAAATTTCTTTTTGCCCTCCCAAATGTAGCCCTCTTTTTCAAGGTCCCATGTCCCACTCTTGAAAAATGAGGACCATGGAGAAACAAACTTTGGTGTTCCTGAAAGATATTGTGAAAATCCCTGGAGCAGCTTTATCAGGAATTCCAAATCCATCGGCTTGGATTTGTCTCCATCCTTTTTCACCTCGTCATCGAGGAAGCCGGTGAAAAGCTCGCCGACCATCCGGGACGCCATGTCCTTGTTCACCAGCCTGAAAAAGGTGAGCAGGTCCGGGTCTTCGGCCATGTTGTGAAGCATCACCGAATGTTCCGTGAGCGTATCTTTGATCTGAACCAGGTCGTTTTCATCGAGATAATAGAGAAGCCATTTTTTAAACTCGTTTGGATCGATCCTGTAGAATACGTCCTGAAAATGCTCGGTGTCCTCGTGGATCTTTTCGACTATGGCGTTCATGAAATCGACGGTGCGGTCCTGTGTGGGACCCTGGACCACGAGGGCGAATGTGGTCTTGCCGTGGAACCCGAAGTCGTCAAGGATATCGGATTTTGTTATCAGAGGCAGTCTGGTGGAGATAAGCTCAAGCTGAGCTGTCCGCACTTCGAGTTGCGTTGCTGCAAGCCATAGCGAGGCAACCACGCTCAATAGAGTGACAGCCAGAATAAAACGTGGCCTGGGAAGGACCCAGACCACGAGTTTTTTTAAAAATCTGATGATAAGATCCATTTTTACTCTGATTAAACTCTATTGACTATTCCAGTCGGGTCAACCATGCACCCCCCGATGCGCTCCTTTTAAGGCAACTCGGAACCATGGCCCACAGCATAGTCCAGGCGCGCAAGGGCTACGTGGTAACCATACAGCGCCTGGAGATAGTCCCCCTGGTTTTTACCGTAGCGGTCTATGGCGTCGAGCATGTCGCGGGCTGTTCCAATTCCCAGGTCGAAGTTGGAAAAAGCCGCCAGAATCCACCGGCGCGCGCCGACCACCGCCTCCTGGTAGGCCACATAGGATTTTTGGGCCTCAACAGCGTCCTGATAATATTTGACTACTTCGACGGGGACATTTCTTTCCGCGTACTCTTGAGTATCGCGCATTTTCTGATACTCCGCCCTCGCTTTGTCGAGCCTGCCCTGTCCGATGCCAAAGTCGAAATGCCAGTGCGCCCCCGCATAAAATCCGCCGTAAGCATGATTGAACTCATCGGTGATGTAAGTGTTATCGAACCTTTCACGGCCCGGGGCGCCGGCGACCGATGCCACCGCAGCGGCAAAGAAGGAAGGGTACAGGTCTGATTTGGCTGCATCGGCAAGTTTTGCCCTGGCGTCAGCTCCTTTTTTCACCTGTATAATCTCCGGCCTGTTTTCCAGCGCGCGCTGCACATATTCGCTCTCGGTTTGAAGGCTTGCGGGGTTTCTGGACAGCTCGGTCTCCTTTGATCTGAAATCTTGATCTTCGGGGAATCCGATTGCTTTTTTTAGAGCAAAGTAGGCGGTGCGAGATCCTGATTCGGCTTTGGCCGCAAAGGCTCTTACCTGGGCAGCGAAAGCTTCGAGCCGGTAGAGGTCGCTGGGCTCGGCATTTTTTGCGTGCAGTTCGATCAAACGCTTTATGCGCCTGCTTGCGTCATTTATATAATCATCTGCTTCGCTGGCCGCACTCTTGCCCTGGCTTGCTATCAGGTAGGCGTAATAGAGTTCCTTGGTATTGAGAATGACCTGGTTTCTGCGCTGGACCCTGCCGGCCTGCTGGGCTTCGACGCCCAGGGCGGCGGCGTCCCTGCGGTTGGATATTTTCCCGAAAGTATAAAGGGGCTGAGTCAGAGCAAAATCAAGCCTTCCAAAAATATTGATTGATGATTCATCATGGCCGACAAGTACGCCGGTGGTAGGAGTTACCAGTTGCACGGTTGGAACTTGGGCATCACATACCGGGCCCGTCACCCCAACGAATTCCACCTGGGGCAGTTGACCGCCCTTCGCCTGTAGCAGGTCGCTTTTGGCCACCAATAGGTCCTGATCGGCCATTTTCAGCTCGGGGCTGGTCGCCAGGGCCATTTCGACCATTTCATCAAGAGTCAAAACCCTTTGTTCGGAAGCTTTCGCAACCCCATAGCCGACCGCGATTAAAAAAAAGCACAAAAGCAGTTGTACGAGGCATTGTTGAAGAGCCACTCTTCCTCTCATAGCGCAACCTTTTTAGAATGGGTTAACTTGGTTTGCAGCTTTATACAGTACATGCCCGCAGATTTAAAGAAATAATGTTTGTTTGCTGAACTTCTTTTCTGAGCAACAGGAAGGGAAATAGGAGGGATTATTCAATCATTGATTGACCCTTGCAAATCTATCGCTTAGGTTTACCGGCTAGCGATGACCTTCAGCTTCGGACGTCTTTTGTCGATGGCGAATACGCAAAGCAAATTGAGAGGGGCTTCCGGCCTGTGGATTCGAGGCGAAAGTTAATTATAAATGCCGACGATTTCGGATTGACCAGGGGGATCAATCTTGCCGTCTCAGAGTGCGCGGAAGCCGGGATGCTTCGAAGCGCCACATTGATGCCAAACGGCGAGGCTTACGAGGACGCGGTAAGAGCGGCAAAAGAGCTTGAGGGGTTCGGGACTGGAATTCATTTCGTCCTGACCGGTCTGAGGCCGGTGCTGCCTCCGGAAAAACTGCACGGACTTGCGGGCGCGGACGGTTTTCTGCCTTCCGGGCCGGGCGAATTGGTGAAGAAAATCGCCCGGACGAGATCACTCGGAGATGATATCAGGAGAGAGCTTTTTGCCCAGGCCGAAAAGGTTTTCGATTCCGGATTGAGAATCACACACTTTGACAGCCATAAGCATGTTCATATCATCCCGGACGTTCTCGATGTCATGATCGAAATAGCGGGGCGATTTTCCGTCAAGGCAATGCGCAATCCTTTCGAAGCCGAGGGAGCGTGGAGATTTTTCAATGACATAGAAAAGAGCGGACGGAGCAAATTTTTGAAGCAATATGTCATGGCGCGAGCATCCAGTCTTTACCGGTCTTCTTTCAGGGCGCGGGTCCGGAATGCTGGAATTCGAACTCCCGCCGTGCTATATGGGATTTCTCCCACCGGCTTCATCAATGAGAAAATAATTCGGCGAATCTGCGACTTGATGGGGCCCGGAACAAGCGAGTTTATGACTCATCCGGGTATCGTGGATGCGGACCTGGAGCGCAGCAAAACACGGCTCACGGGTTCTCGCGCAAGGGAAAGAGATCTGCTCCTGTCCACAAAAGTCAAAGAGTTGTTCGAAAGACACAACATCATGCTCAGCCATTTCGGAGAGGTGAATCAGTGAGCGCGCCAGGATTGAACAGGTTTGACTATATCCACGATCCCAACGAGGCGGACCCGCAGATTTCGGTGGTCATTCCCCTGCATAATGAAGCCGCCACGCTTAGAGAACTCTACGAACGTGTGAGGGTCTCGGTCGATGAGATCGGTTACTCCTGGGAACTTGTCCTGGTAAACGACGGGAGCACGGACGATACGCCGGCTATATTGGATTTGTTATACCGGATGGACCCTCGAATCACGGTCGTGCATCTACGGAAGAACTACGGGCAGGCCGCCGCGCTGATGGCCGGGTTTAACCACTCCCGAGGCGAATTGATCGTATCTCTCGACGGAGACCTCCAGCATGCACCGGAGGAAATCGGCAAGTTCATCAGCAAGATCGAGGAAGGCTACGACATGGTCTCCGGCTGGCGTACCGCCCGCTCGGATGCATTTCTTACCAGGACTTTTCCCTCCAGGGTAGCCAACTGGCTCATTGCCAAAGTGTCCGGGGTCGATCTGCACGACTTCGGGACCACCTTCCGGGCCTACAGGCGCGAAGTCCTGTCAGGCCTGCGTCTATATGGAGACCTTCACCGTTTTGTCCCGGCGCTGATAGCACTGGACGGCGGAAAGATAATCGAGATTCCCATAAAGGACATGGGGAGGAGCCAGGGCAAGTCCCATTACGGCCTTGGAAGGACCTTCAGCGTGGCCTTCGACCTTATATCGGTTGGTTTTATGCAGCGCTATATGACTCGCCCGCTGCATTTTTTCGGCATGCTTTTTCTGGGTTTCTCCGGAGTATCATCCCTTATAGGTCTATTTTTATGTTACCGAAAATTCCTGCAGGGGGCACGGATCTTCAGCGAGCATGGGCCTCTCGCGCTGCTTGCGTCGGTTCTCATGCTTGCGGGGATTCAATTTCTTGTCATCGGGCTTGTAAGCGAGATCGTGATGCGGACTTATTTCGAATCACAGCACAAGCAGATCTATTGCGTCAGGAAGGTCTGTAGGCGGGGACCAGGCGAAAAAAAAGACCCGGGCAAAGCTCCCAAACTGAAGAAATGAAATCAAATTACCGGCTCATCAAGCATACTCATTTTTCAAACGGCTTCAAATGAACATGCCTTATCTCCTCGTTGAGGAAAAATCGGCTTTCCATGACCTTCTTTTCCAACATGCCCGTAGTGAAGATAACCTTGTGTTCCGCGGCGAAACTGTTCAGACTCTTCACGGCCGGCAGGCTGACGAGGGTGTCGAGACATATCGCGTAGATCACCTTGTTTTCACTGTCGACGGCGATCAAATCGACAGGCCTGTCCACTATTCGCGGGGGCATATAATCGGCGACAGGCCTGAGGCCGAGTTCCCTGAGTAAGTTGAAAAGATTGCATTGGAGAGTCCTGTGAACGGCGCGTTCGCTTCGGAAGGGCTTGGGGATTTTCAGCCATGCCTTTTCGAGTTGGGTTTTCCACAAATCCAGATTACGGTCAAGTTCCTCACTCATTGAAACCTCCAGCTAAATTATCACGAGGTCTTCCGTGGCTGTATTCAAAGATTCGATGCCGTCTCTTGTGACGAGATATGTATTTTCAAGACCGGCGATTCCTTCGTCCGGGATTATTATTTTGGGTTCAAAAGCGAAAACCATCCCTTGCTCAAGCGCCAATTTTTGATTTTCGGCGATAAAGGGAAATTCGTCCACCTCAATTCCCAGGCCATGTCCGATGAAGGTAATCCTTGGATCGGAATGACCCATGAACCATTGGCCCCATCCGGCTTCTTCAGCCCACTTCCAAACGGTGTCGTAAATTTGGCCCGTCACCGAGCCCGGACGCGCCAGGTCCCTCAAGCGATCATGCGCCGATTTGACGAATTCGTAAGCTTTCGCCAACATCGGAGGAGGGGGGCCGATGCAGAAATTCCTGGTCTGGTCGTTTGCATAGCCGCTCCGGACGATCATCGTATCCACGCTGACCATTTCGCCCATGCCTATTTTCCTGTCTCCCGCCCCTTGCCCGAATGCGGATGATATGCCGGGGCCTCCCGTCGGGGCATCGGTATAGGACGGGACGGCGGCATTGGGTCCCGAGAGGATATGCCCGAACACCATCTCCATGTTGAAAGCCCTTATGCGAATCATCCCGGAATCTCCGGCCTTGCGTGAGACGGCCTCCAGGTCGGCCGCAAGCTCGATTTCGGTCTTTCCGGGCACAAGCAGGCGCGGGACCGATTCGGCCACCAGTTTTGATATCTCCGCCGCCTGCCTTAGCATTCCGACTTCCCAGTCGGATTTGGTCATTCGAAGCCGGCGTATCGCTCTGCTTATATCAACGATGCGCTGTTTCGGGAAAACCTTTTCATCATAAGTGAAAAATGCGTTGGCCGGGAGAACATCCAACTCGAAACCGATTATTTTCGGTTCGCCGGTCCCGCACGCCTCGAAGGTGGCTTCCCTCAGGTCGGAAAGGGTCTGCATGGGGATTACAGGGCGCAGTGGCGACAACTCCCGCGCGCGCGCAAGGCTTCGCCGCACGAGAAACACCGGGGTCCCCGATGCCGGCACAACGAGATGTGAGTCCTGGACCGTGCCGGTGAAATAGAAAAGGTCCGCATTTTGACGGATAATCGCGGCATCGATTTCGTTTTCCGTCAGAAACGCCTGGAGTGCGACAATCCTGCTTGCAATCTCTCGTGCCGGTACTGTTTGCAAATTGTTTCCCCCGGATTTGTTTAATGGATGCCTGTGCCGGTAGAGGAAGGAGCGCCCCGGCTTCTCCTGTTTAGCAGCAAAGCGAGTGGAATGAGTATGGCGGTCGCAATGGCGAGAATATAAAAAGCGTCATTGAACGACAGCATGCTCGCCTGGCGTAAAACCTCCTGGTATAAGAAGGCAAGTCCTCCCGTCGAAGGAGGCGCCGCCGATTGATTCATGCTCAGTAAACCGTATGCCCGCTGATACGCTTCTCGAAAGGCCGGATTGAAAGGCGAAATGTTTTCCGAAAGAAAGGTCTGGTGAAACTGGGAGCGTTCGGAGAGAAGCGTGGTGCTGAACGCGGTGCCGAAACTGCCTCCGAGGTTTCTCACAAGGTTGAAAATTCCGGATGCGTTTCCCGTCTGCTCCATTTTTATATTGACGAAAGAAGCACCCGCCAGGGGAACGAAAAACAAACCGAGCCCCATACCCTGGATAAACCGGGGCAAGGCTATCGAGAAAAAATCCCCCTGGAGGTTGAAATTGGACATCATGGATAAGGCACAGGTTGAAATACAAAGCCCCACAACTACAAGGTAGCCCGGTTTAATTCCCTTTTTCATCAAAATGCCTGCAATAGGCATTATGATGAATGTCGATATGCCTCCCGGGCCGAGAACCAGCCCGGCCCAGAATGCGGTGTATCCCATAAGCTGTTGAAGGTACAGGGGCAGAAGAACGATGCTTGCGAACAGGCAAAAGAAGCCGAGAAACATAATCATGGTTCCGACAGTGAAGCTTCTATCCTTGAAGACCCTGATATCGACGACAGGATGTTCCGTGTGCAGTTCCACGATAACGAAAAGTATGAGGGACAGGGCGGCCGTGATTGAAAGGATAATGATGAACTGAGATGCAAACCAGTCTTCTCGCTCGCCTTTGTCGAGAACGATCTGAAGGGCGCCGAGTCCAAGGCTGAGGAAGAAAAGTCCCCATTTGTCGATCTTGAATACTTCCCGCTTTATATAGGCGGGATCGTGAATGAAAAGGCTTATCATAAATATGGCGAGAATACCCGCGGGTAGGTTGATGTAGAAAATCCATCTCCAGGTCCACTCATCGGTGATCCACCCGCCGACGATCGGTCCGACTATAGGGGCCATCACCACGCCCATCCCGAAAACGGCCATGGCGATGCCGTGTTCGCGCCGGGGAAATGTTTCGAGCAAAATCGCCTGAGAAAGCGGCTGCAACCCACCTCCGCCGAGACCTTGCAGAATCCTGGCCACAATCAGGACGTGAAGAGAGGGGGCCGCGCCGCACAGAATAGAGCTGGCCGTGAAGAGCAAAAGGGAAAATATCAGGTAGCGCCTTCTTCCGAAAACGCTCGCCAGCCATCCGGTAATGGGGATTATGATAGCGTTGGAAACGAGGTAAGAAGTGAGGACCCATGTAACTTCATCGACCCCGGCATTCAAGCTCCCCTGAATGTGTGGAAGCGAGACGTTGACCACGCTCGTATCCATCACCTCGATGAAGGTCGGAAGCATGACCGAGAGGGCCACAATCCATTTATTGGCCCCGGGACTTTCTTCGGACTGAGGGGTCATGGCTGTTGTGATGTCGACGACAAAGTCCTCACGGGGACAGTCGGCAGAAGATAGGCGCCGCTTTTGTCCGCGATCTTTATGGTTACGTCCAGAGACGCCCCGACCCTTAGTGGATGGTCATTCGGTGGAGGCTGTTCAAGTTCGATCCTTACCGGAATCCGCTGTACGACTTTTATCCAGTTTCCGGTGGCATTTTCGGGCGGAATGAGGGAAAAGGCGGCGCCGGTCCCTGCCCGGATGCCGGCCACCTTCCCTTTGTAGGTGTATCCGGGATAGATATCGGCCGATATCGAGGCTGGCTGCCCCAAACGCACGTTTGTAAGCTGTGTTTCCTTAAAATTGGCCTCTATATAAATCTTTTTGAGAGGCACCACGGCCATCATGGCCTGCCCCGGCTGAACCCGGTCGCCAACCTGAATATTTCTTTGAGCAACGTAGCCGTCTATCGGCGCCACAATGTGGCAATAGGAAAGATTCAGTCTGGCAGCCTCAAGATCAGCCGCTGATTTATCGCGCCTTGCCCTTAGCGCATCGACCCTGCGCTGCTGGACGTCGACATTGGCCCGCTCGCTCACGGCCGACTGAAGCTGAGCCCTGGCCCGGCTGACCTGTTGAGTCGAGGCGGAAAGGGCGGATTCAAGGCCGGATATCTGTGAATCCACCGCCCTTAGTTGCGCCTTCGCCTTGTCATTCCCCGTCTGGGCCTGCTCCCGCTGACGTTGGGTCCCGGCGCCCGCGGCCGAAAGATTTTCGAACCGTTTGTAATCCCGTTCCGCCTGGATGGAATCGGCTGCCGCCGCCGCGCGGCTGTTCCTCAATTGCTCGAGAGTGTGTCTTGTTTGACTCTCCGTATCCCGGGCAGCCTTGAGCGCGGCCTCTGCGCTCTCCACCTGGGAGGACGTCTGGACGTTTACCGGCGGCACCATTATTTCGGCGCCTTTGAGTTCGGCATCGTCGGCGTCGAGCGCCGCCTTTGCCTTGTCCACGGCCACCTTGTAGTCGGCGGGGTCGAGTTCGAGGAGGGGCTGCCCTGCCTGGACCGCGTAGTCGTTATCCACGAAAAGCGTAATTGCATTTCCGGCAACTCTTGCGCTTACTATCGCGTTGTCCGCCCTGGCATATGCGTCGTCGGTAGACACATAGTTCCTCAGGAAAACCCACCAGTAGATAAACGCCACGACAACCAGGACCAAAAGGGCTATTACGCCTATCTTAATCCTGTGCTTCTTTACGATTTCGGTTGACAGATCCTGATCGATTTTTTCTTCGTTTGCCATACCGATGCCATTAAAGACGTTAAGGGTTTAGGTTCAGTCTATCTGCCCGCCGATTGCCCGGTCCAGTTCGGCTTTGGCAATCTCGTAGCCGTAGAGCGCCTGATAGAAATCCGCGCGCGTCTGAGCCAGAAAAACCTGCGCGTTCAATACCTCCAGAAATATCGCGACCTGCTCCTTATACTGGACAGTGGTGATACGGTCGTTTTCCTCCGCCTGTTGGACGGCAACCCTGGTAGTGTCGATGTTGGCTTTTGAAAGCTTTAACTGTTCGAGGGCGTTTTCAACCTGCAGCCGGATCCTCTGGAGAAGGTCGTCGCGTCTCTGTTCGAGGCCTCTGAGGCGATACTCCCATTCGAGTTCGGATGCCCTTGTCTTGCCCCCTTCGAACAGATTCCAATCGACCCTTACACCCACGGCTGCGTTTTCATTGTTCGAGTATGGGTTATTGTTCGCCGCGAAGTCTTCACCTTCCCTGTAATACTCGGCGAATGCGGAGATGCGCGGGTAATAACGGCTCCTGGCTACTGTCTTCGAATATTGGGCCTGCTGAATCGATGCCTTTATAGCCAGGTATTCGGGTCTTTTGTCTTCGGCAGTCGTATATAGCTGATGCAGATCGGGGACCTGGTACGAGTTTTCTTCTATTCCCGCCGGTTCGACCTTTTCCTGCAGGTCGAGGCCAAGAAGCTGATTCAGATTCGAGCGAATGATAATCAGTTGCTTCGTGGTGCTTCTTTCTCGCTGCACGGCTTCAGACAGGGCGACGTCGGCCTTGAGTACATCGTTTCGAGCGGCGACCCCCTGCTGGTAATTGACCTCGGCATTCTTCTTCTGCACTTGGAGGCTTGCCACATTGTCACGCGCGACCTGGACGAGCTTTTCGGCAAGCAGCGTTTGCAAATAGGCTATCTGAACGTCGCGTACGAGATTGAGGCGGGCTTCCTCAAGCTGGTATTGGGAAATTTTGAGACCGATCTTGCTTGCCTTGTACTGCGATTCCAGTGCGAACCCGGTGAACAGAGGCTGGACAAGATCGACCTGCCACCTGTTAATGGTTTGAATCGAAAAAGGGATCTTCTGAAACGGCGTACCAACTATCGTAACAAAGGGTTGGTCGGAGAGTTGCGTAAATGCATAAGATGCGTCCAGTTTTGGAAGGAAATCGGCCTTTGCCTGCGAGACCTTTTCACCCGCCACCGAGACGTCTTCAAAAGCGGCCCTGTAGGCGCTGTTGTGTGACAGCGCATACTCGACGGCTGCCTCCTTTGTAAGAAGCTGCCCGGGCAGATTGTTGGCGGCCGGGTCTCCTCGGGCCGTTGAGGCAGTCAACAAGCCGAGAACCATAAGGAATACATTTAACTTCTTCATCAATGCACCATGCGCCGGTGTTTCAGCATAGCCGCCATGTCCGGTAGGCTGAGGTCGGCAAGAGACCTCACGATCTTGTCCGCCTCACTCAGTTCACTTTCCGGAAAGGAGTTGGTGACGGCTATGACCGGAAGCGCCGCCGATTTGGCGGAACGGATGCCGGCAGGGGTATCTTCCACGGCGACGCAGTTCGAAGGGTCAAGTGGTCCAAAAACCAGCCCCAGCCGCTCAATTGCAAGCAGATAAGTCTCCGGGTCGGGTTTGCTCTTCTTTACATCGTCTGCCGCAACGATTGTGCGGAAAGCTTCACTAAGACCCAAAGATGCAATGAAGGCCTCCACCTCGTGCCTTAGCGCCCCGGAAGCCACTGCCATTGGAATTCCTCTGCCCATCAGTTCCCTTACCAGGTCGACCACTCCCGGAAAGCTTGGCACCCCTTGTTCGACGAGTTCCCGCAGCACCATTGATTTGGTTTGTATCAGCCGTTGCAGAGTTGCAGCCTCAAGTTCGATTCCCGCCTCTCTAAAGGCGTGGACAAAAGTTTCCCGGTCGTCAAAACCTACAAATTGCTCCAGGTAGTGCGCGAAATCGTGGGCAAGCCCGAAAGGGACGAGCACCTTCTGAAAAGCCCTGTAATGCAGCGGTTCGGTATCAACGAGAATACCGTCGCAGTCGAATATTACCGCCTGAATTATCAGGTCGGGTTCAGGCTCGATACTGGTCAAGCAAAGCTCCATCGGTGCTGAGTGAGTGGCCTGTTTAGCACTTTTTGACGCTCCTGAGAATTCTTTTCAGCCCGGGGGATGAGCTCCAGCCGAGAGCTCCCGAATGCCGCCAAGCGAGAACCGCATGATGTGGTCGGCAATTTGATCGATGCGGGTTGGATCGAAGCTGCGCGGGCGGAGGGCCTCGATGATATCCCTTGCGATATAATGGTGCAGACATTGTCCCATTATACTGTGCGCGGCGAGAAACGTCGCCTCGCCGTATTCTCCGTCCGGCGACACCTTCTCGTGCGTCAGTTCGCGAACTATTTCGGCCAGATTTCTATAAAAGGGACGAATCGAGTTTTCGATTACCTGGTCAAGCGCGCCGCTGGGATTGGCGATCTCCTGCGCAATCAGCTTTCCATACCACGCCGGGAGGCCTTCAGCCATCAGGCGTAAAAGAAACGCTCGAATAAATGCGTGAAGTTTTTCCTCCGTCGTGGGATTTCTCGATAGCCCCAGGTCGGGAGGGTACTTGCTAAGCGCCAGTTGACGCATATATGCGAAAGTGGCCTCATAGAGCCCTTTTTTATTCCTGAAATGGTAGTTTACCGAGCCGATATTGGCGCGGGCGCGCTTGCAGATCTGCCTGACCGTGGATGCGCGAAAACCGTTTTTTGCAAACACCTCCCCGGCAGCCTCAATCAGCCTTTTCTTCGTTTGCTCGCTGTTTGTCGAACCCTCCGGCATACACACTCCCTCCCCTGAAAAGACCCGGACACAGGTTTGAAACCAGCGTTCCAAACGCCTGTTTTATACAAGTGTTTCATTACGGTAGAAATTTGTCAATCTCGTTTTTTAGCCCGCAAAAACCGCAACCGTATCTTTGGCGGATCCCGGACTATTAACAGAGTTTACGTAAACCATCCGACTCCACCCGACGTGTAATTATTAATTCAAGCTGTCGCCTGCCGGAACCGTTTAAGGTTTTGATATGGATATGTCGGAATCCACTACGAAGGTGAGGATCGACGACTCGAGGATAGTGTTCGTGTTTACAGATAGTGTTCAGTATTCGACCAAAAAATGCAACCGCTGAGGAGGATTTCGATGCAACAAAAAAAGATCTGGACGGCGGCCCTATTTTGCGTTCTCTTGACAATTTGGCCGGTGGCGGCCAAAGCGCAGGCGACTCCGCCAACTCCGCCGGAAGAGCCCGACCCGATGGTCGTCATGAGGCAGATGTGTGACTATCTCAACTCCCTCCAGCAGTTCTCGTACCACTCTGAAGTGACTGACGATCAGGTTTATTACGGAGGAAAGAAGCTTCAATACGGCATCGAGATGGACACATACGTGAAGCGGCCCGACAAACTGCGCGCCGATGCGGAGGGGGACCTGGTCGACAAGCAGTTCTTCTTTAACGGCAAGACCATAACCCTCTATGACAGAAACGAAAAAGTCTATGCCGACATGGCGGTTCCCTCGGGTATAGAAAACGCTCTTGATAAAGCGCACAAAGACTTCGGCTTAAAAGTGGCTCTGACCGACCTTGCGAGCCCTCGACTCTGGGAACACGTTTCCAAGGGCATCGAGCATTCGCTTTATGTGGGGTTGCACAAGGTGCGCGGCATACCGTGCCATCATCTTGCCTTCGATCGGGGCGACCATCACATCCAGATCTGGATCGATACAGGCGACAAACCGTTGCCTCGGAAAATAGTTTTCCTGCACAAAGAACTGGAAAGTTCCCCCCAATGGACTGCTTATCTGAGCGGCTGGAACACCTCAGCCCAGTTCGGGGATAGCCTTTTCAACTTCATGCCGCCTTCAGGCGTTCACAAGATCAGGTTCGTTCCGGTAAAGCAACCGGCTGCTCAAGGAAAAAAGAAAGGGGGCCAGTCATGAAACGGTCAGGTTTCAAGTTCCTGTTAGCGGCCATTTTGGCCACTGCTTTGGTGGGGTCCCCGTTTTTTCTCGAGCAGGCTGAGACCAGAGGGTTTGGCGGCGGGGGTGGCTTTCACAGTGGAGGAGGTTTCCATAGCGGCGGCGGTTTCGGCGGCGGAAGTTTTCGAGGCAGCGGCGGTTATAGGGAAGAAGGATTCCACGGAGATGGATTTGCGGAAGGGTCGAGGGGATCGGAGGGCAACTACGTAGGGGGCCGTGGCGGCACATATCAGGGATACCATGGTTGGAACTATAACCATGGAAACATCAACATTAATCAAAATGTAAATGTGAACCATAGTTGGGGAGGATATTACGGACCCGGCTGGGAAGGCGCCGCGGCCGGGGCCGCGATCGGCGCGGCGGCAGGCCTTGCCGTCGGAGCAAGTGTGGCTTCCCTGCCGGCCGAAGCGACTCCGATTGTGGTTTCGAATCAAACCTATTACGTGGTTGGATCCACATACTACGAACCATGTTTTACGGGTGCGGAAACGAGCTACTGCGTCGTTGACCCCCCCTATTAGAAAAGTCTCGGCACGGGCTGCTCACGCCGCAGGACTGAAGCCTGGAGGGACCTGCGTACGTGAAAGTTCGGACTGGCAGTACGAAGTCGATAGCAACGGGGGCCTTTGACCCTCACCCCGAAGGCGAAGGCCCTTTTTTGCCCATTGCCCTTTCTTGCAATGACGGGAGTCATGTGCCGGAACCTCCTCTATGATTCAACAAAGGTTGCGACTAAAACTGCCCACTTCGGGTCGAAAAGTATGGCTTCAATTCCCGTATGTTCCCGCAATGCGATTGAGATCCGCTATGGCAATCTCGTAGCTCAGGCGAGCCTGAAGTTCGTCTGCTTCAGCCTTTTTGAAAGCGGCGACCGCCTCGTTATATTTTGCGTAGCTGGCGGTGGATGTCTTGATCTGGTCGGAAACCAGGCGCAGCCTTTCCCGCTGTAATGCGAGCGCCTCCCGGACAACATCCATCATGCTTTTTGTATTCTCAAGCTTCCTGTAAGCCTTATCCAGTTCGACCGTTATTTCGTCATTCAGCCTGTGAACATTCTCCTCGGCCTCCGACAGTTGGGCGCTGCGCTCGCCGATAACGGCGCTCCGTTTGCCCCAGTCCCAGACATCCCAGGACATAAAGAGGCCAAATGAGCCGACATTGTGTGTGATAAACGATGCGCCTTCCTGGTACGTATTGGCGGCAAAAAGAGTTACATCGGGTATGTATTCGTCCCGGGCCGCTCTCACTCCGCCCTGGGCTTTTGCCACTGAGGCTTTCGCGGATACAATCTCCGGGTTTCCGGAAAGCGCTGTCTGCAGGTAATAATCACGACTTTCAACGGGCCCCTTGGAAGGGCCGGGGTCGGATAGCTCCAGTTGCGTATCGAGCGGCAGCCCCAAAAGCTGGTTCAGTTCCGCAATAAGGTCTGAAATCTGGATATTCGCCGCTATAAGAGATTGTTTGTTTTGCAGGACGGCGGTGCGGCTCTCGATTATGCTTACCTCGAGAAGGTTCTTGGAACGGACCGCGTTTTCCGCCTCGCGCTGGCTTTCCTCGGCCGCCTTTAGCCCGGCCTCCGCCGCCTCCTTTTGTTTACTGGCCGTAAGAAGGCCGTAGTAGAGTTGGTGCACGACATAAATGACATCATTTTCCCCCTTTTTTACGTCCGCCTCCGCCACCCTTTGGTCGGATCGCGCAATTACGGTGGCTTCGTGGATTTTCAGGAGCTGCGTCACGGGCTGGCCAAGGACCGTACCGTTGAGAAAAAACGTAGAAGAACCCTTTGTAAGGTTCTGGCTGACAGGAATTGTACCGACGCCCGGCAACGGCAGGGTTAGGAGTTGTGATTCGGAAGTGCCCTGGTACAAAGAAAAATTGGACAGGTGTGGAAAGTTGTCGGCCGAGGTGGAAGCCACCTTCTTCCCTTTCTCGTCCACTTTGAAGCGGGCAATCTTGAGCGCGGAGTTCCCCTTGAGGGCGAGATCGACAGCTTCGGGCAGGGTGAGTCGCTTCGTTTCCGCAAATGCAGGATTTGCAACCAAAATCAAGGCCGCGATGAGCATTGTCGCCACGGCAGCCGAAGGAGGCTTTATCATGCGGGACTTGACTATTACGAAAAGCACCGGGACCACGAGCAGGGTGATAAACATGGACCAGATCAGTCCAATTGCGAGAACGCTCGCCAGGGGACTCCACAAGCTTGACTTGGAAAGGATCATCGGCAGTACTCCAGCGGCTGCGGCCATTGTTGTCAGAAAGATCGGCCGAAGGCGGCGCTCGCCCGCCTCCATTGCAGCCTGCTCAAGCGAGTGCCCCTCTCGCATCTTCTCGTTAGTGTAGTCGATGAGAATTATTGCGTTTCGCACCACGATCCCGCAGAGGGCGATTAGTCCCATGAAAGCGGTAAACCCGAACGGGTTGTGTGTAATTATCAGTCCCAGGACGGCGCCGGGCAGCGCGAGAGGAATCGAGGACATGACGATCAGGGTCTCCGATACTTGCCTGAACTGGATAAGCAGGGTGAGGAAAATGGCGACAATGCTTATGCCGAGAGCCGTCAGCATCTCGGGCATTGTCTCGTCGGTGTTTTGCTTATCCCCTCCGTATTCAATCCTGTATCCCGGCGGGAGCGGCAGCTTTTCAATGGCCGGCCGTGCCGCATCGAGGAGCTCCGATGCATAATGGCCGGCGTCCACGAAGGCTCGAACAGTCAGTGTCCTCACTCCGTTGCGGCGCACGATCCTGCTGGTCTGCCATTCCGGCGTAAGCGTGGAGACGGCGCGAAGCGGCACCCTGGCCTTGGTCAACTGAGAGGTGATGTAGGCATCACCCACGTCGCTAAAAGAGGAGCGGGACGCCTGGGCGAGACGGAGCAG
>Ga0326728_10004227_pt1 | contig 43027 bp, 52 predicted proteins | sample MB3enrmetagenome_FD_207602 | JGI IMG/M metagenome (GOLD analysis project Ga0326728, IMG submission 207602) | Lab enriched peat soil microbial communities from McLean, Ithaca, NY, United States - MB31MN | ecosystem: Environmental > Terrestrial > Soil > Wetlands > Peat | place: USA: New York...
AATTGTAGGGCGCGAAACCCGCAGGGTTTCGCGCCGAAGACCTGTCGAACAGCGGCTGCCCCGATTTTGCAATCGGGGCAGCCCTACGATGGTTTCCTGCAATATGCAGGCAAGCCGTTTGCCAGCCGACCGACCCAAACGATCCCCGGCCTTGGGTGAAACGGAGGATTGAGAAAGGGGCGCTGCTTCGCTTCACTGCGCGGCCAAGGCAATCGACGCATTCGATGAGGCGTTTGCGAGGGTCTGAGGGCAACCACTCGACGGCCAAAAATCAGTCGCTGATCTCCTTCACAAATTGTTTGGCGCGCTCGCTTTGAGTGTGTTACTAACCTGCTCGTTGAGCACAATGCCCAATGCGAAGAAACTTGCACCGGTACGCTACAAGACTGGCCGGCGGGGAGCCACGGGAAGAATCAGAGAGGCGCCGCAGCTACTGACTTTGCCTCTAAGTGGCGGGAAACCCACGACACCTCACGCGGGCGGTGTTAGTAAACTGAACGGTGGATTTGCCGATTCTGCGTTCGGTGACAACAAACTGCGCCCGATTCATCGATGGATTCCGTGGATTGCCGGGTTTTCTTCTGAGTTCGTCCGAGACATCTTCTCCCGGTATTTGGCAAATCAATCGCTGAAAAACGCCGTGGTGCTCGATCCGTTCTGCGGTGTAGGAACAACACTGGTGGAGACATTGCGCTCAGGGTACGACGCCGTTGGGTTCGAGATCAACCCTTATGCGGCGTTGGCCGCGCGGACAAAGCTGGAGGCGGCGGCGATTTCGCCGTCGCAACTCCAAAGCTACATTGTGAAATTCGAAACGCACATGGCGGAGTCAAATCATAAAGACGCCACTGCCCTGCCGCCACTGCACTTCCGGAGTCGCATTCCATTTTTCGGTCTACGGGCTGAGGTCAAGGTGCTGCGAGCGTTGCGCTTCATCCGTGGGCTGCGCGTACCACCGATTCACGACCTTTTCTCGTTGGCGTTCGGCTCGGTCATGGTCAGCTTATCGAACTACTCGTATGAACCCAGCCTCTCCTCACGTCCAGCCGTGGGCAAGCCAACGCAAGACGATGCGCCGGTAACTGAAGCGATTGTTGAGAAACTGCGCACGATGCAATCCGACATTCTTTGGCTGCGGGGGGAATTGGACCGATTCGAGCAACGACCCAGAGGGCGCGTGATTCAGGATAACTTCCTGAATGCTCTACACCATCTTGATCCTACATCGGTTGACTTGATTGTTACTTCACCGCCGTACTTGAACAATTACCATTATGTGCGGAACACCAGGCCGCAGCTTTTCTGGCTGGGGTTCATTAGAAAGCCCAGCGAATTGCGGCGGCTTGAGACGGAGAACTTTGGCAAGTACTGGCAAACCGTGCGCGATTTGGAACGAGTGGCTTTGGAGTTTGACCATCCTGCTCTGGATGCCTTGTTGGACCGGATTCGCTCGATCAATCCAAACCGTGCCTCGTACGGCGGGCCGGGCTGGGCCAACTATGCGGCGAGCTACTTCAATGATACGTATCGGTTCTGTCGCGTTGTTTGTCAGGTGCTGAAACCCGGCGGACGCGCCGTGATCGTCGTCGGCAACTCGATACTGCAAGGTGTTGAGATCGAAGTGGACCGAATCCTCTCCGACCTCGCGGATCGACATGGGCTGTGCACCGAGAGTATTCACATCGTCCGCGAGAAGCGAGTGGGAGCGAGTATCGTCTCGTCTTCCGTGCGGCAGGGCGCGAAGACAACAGCCAAACTTTACGAGAGCGCCGTCGTGCTCCAGAAGCCATGCAGCAACTCGCACACATCCTGACGCTGACCCATGTTTGACCTATTCGATTTCGATTTGCCTGGCGCAGTCACGGAACAACTCGAAAAGAAGCTCCGGACGATGCCAAGTTCGCAGTTGACCGCTAGGGCATTGCAGCAACTGGCCGCGTTTCAGGAGAAGCACGCAATTCAACAGGGGGTTTATCAACTTTTGCTCAAGGACAAGGTGGTGTACGTCGGGAAAGCCACCGATGTGAAGGAACGCTTACAGCAGCACTATGAGAAACTTCGTGGACGGCGGAAATTGAAAATGTCGGACATCCGATTTCGCTGTCTGCTGTTGCATCCCAATTGGAGCACAAGCGCCAACGAAGATTTGCTGATCGCCCACTACAAAGACAAAGGTCAGTGCCAGTGGAACAGTTCAGGATTCGGCGCGAAGGATGTCGGTCGTGAACGTGACGGCACAGAGCCAAACTGGTTCGACACCCATTATCCAATTAACGACGAATATCCCTGTGACGGGATCAAAGACCGAGAAACGGTTGGCGATTTGCTCCAGAAGCTCAAGCAGCAGTTACCCTACACATTTCGTTTTGAAATTAGAGCCGCAGAAGCCAATAGTGCATTGAACCTTGAGGCGGTGCCGCGAACGGCACGCTCTCTCATCACCTGCGTCGTGAAGTCGCTCGGCCCACGGTGGCAAGCGACAGTCTTCAGAAGCCACATCGTATTTTACAAGGAAACGCGGGCCTACAAACACGGCGAACGACTCTAGCGTAGCGGTTGGATCATGGCGCACAAAAAACTCGACCAAGCCGTTGCCGCCGCCTACGGCTGGCCCGCCGATCTCACCGACGAACAAATCCTTGAGCGCCTGCTGAAACTGAATCTCGAACGGGCCGCCGAAGAAGCAAAGTCAGCGCAGGTCGAGAAACCAAAAACCTCTCGCGCCAAGGGGGCGAATGAAATGCTCTAATTCCAGCAGGCCGTTCACAGCCCAGCAAGAGGCCGCCATCCTGCGGCTATACGTGGAGAAGCGGATGTCGGGGCTGGCTACAGCCAAACGGCTTCGGTTGGACGGGTCTCGTGTCTACCAGTTTCTCCACGAGCGCGGCGTGCTTCGGCCCCGCGGCTATCATAACCGGAAACTGGATGCGGCGAAACAGAAGCGATTGGAAAGTGAACTGCCAACCACGCCCAACATCGTGCTGGCTCGCCGGTATGGCCTCTCGCGCGAACGCGTCCGACAGATCCGCAGGGAGTTGGGCTATCGATCGAGTCGATTCCTGCAGCAGGAACGGGTGCGGCGCGCCCGTGCGCAACGCCAACAGCGGAGAGAACAGGAATGGCAACGGGGGCCAACGAACTCCGCCAGCAGCAGAACCGGGCGAATCAATTGACCGCCATCGACCATCTGAGCGATCGCTGGAAGTCCGGGACGCCGATCCGCGAGTTGGCGAAAGAATACGGAGTGAGCGACCATTGCCTTGCCGCGCGGATTCGTCACGGGCGCAAAAAAGAAAAATGGGCTGGCCCTTAATGCTTAGGTCTCTGGGATTGTCGCATACCCGCTTTTGAGTCGGCTCTGTAGTCTCCCACAATACAATTCGTGCTCGTCCTTCGGCGCCATTAGAGGTAAGAAGGTGTCATGAACCCCATCGAAACACAATATCGAAACCATAAGATTGTGATACGGGACAAGATTGCATTCGCATCCGATGGCGTCACGAGGAAGTTGGATGAACAGCCGGTTACCAGGAGGGTGATCGAAGTTGATGGCGTAGACGTAACCAGCCGTTGCCGTATGTCAAATACGGATGAAGAGAAAACTGAGGCAGCCAAGCGGTTTATTGATCGCATTTACCCAAAAGGGAAGTCCGAGGGGAAGGACAAGGTTCAATAGGATTCAATCACCGGGCTCCTTATCTGAAAAAAAGTATCCCGGCTCGATTGTCGCGCCTCTGGCGGCCTGCTGTGAAGCAATGCGGTGCGGTGTTGCGGCTCTGGTGATCCTCTTCGCTTGCGGGCGTGAATGCGGCTGACCTGCTCGTCTCGCAACTGACAGACATGCAGCAACAGTTTCTGTCTCTCCTGATGCATGGTTTCAGCGTGCGTGAGATTGCGCGGAAACTGAGTGTCAGCCATCCAGCGGTCATCAAACACCGAAGGAAGATCGCCCGTATCGCGTCCGGCCTGCTCCGTGATTCCGGCTGCATCGTTCCCCGAGACGGTGTGCCAGCGTCAATGCCGCGCGCCGAGAATGGTTGGATTCGTGAGGTCTCCGGTGGGGTGAACACCCCATAGCGTCCGCACGGCTTCCTGGTTTACCGTCGGGCAGTGATCGGCGATGCCAGTTGGCCCGGGTTGACCCGCAAGACTCTGGAAGAGATGCACAAGCGGTGGTTTGAGAGGTAGGACGAGACCTACGTTGTCCCAGCATCGCAGGTACGAAGGCAATATGACCAAAGAAGAATCCAACGTGATAAAGTTTGTCCGCATTCATGAAGACGTTTACATCTCCGAGAGCGCTATTTGCGAAATCCATTTTTCTCATCAAGCAGAAACAGAGACAAGTGTTAACCCGGGCGGCGGCTTCGTCGAAAGGCCCACTGGACACAAGATGCTCGTAGCCGAGATCATCACAATCTCAGGACAAAAGCGGTCTGCGCACGGTAAATTCGCTGAAGACCTTCTAAGGTTACTGCAGGCCAGTGCCAATCCAAATTAGGGCAATACCATCTTGCGTAGCTGGCTGGCACCGATTCTGCCGATGCGGCGCAATCAGTTCGATCTCGGTTTTAGCTCCATGCGACGTTGCTTGTGGCGCTTTGCAATGGTTCTCTTTCTGCTTTTGGGCTGAGGCCCAACCCACAATGGCCCGCGCTGTGTTTCTCCGCAGTGGGGACAGATTACCTTCTTTCGCTCGACCCGGTCACGCCAAACGTGCTTGCTTAACGGCTCAACGCTAATAAAGAAGATTCTTTTGCAACGCTCGCAAAACAATCTGTGCGGTTGTTCTGGACTATGTTCTTTTACGCCTCGTTCAGGGTTCACGGTTTATCCTTTCTCCTCTGGTACAGTTCATCGACGCGGTCTTCGTGGTGCTGCGGCGGGGCTTGGGTTTTTCTTCGTCATCCTCAATCGCGCCGCTTCCCGATTGTGCCGTCTTCGGCGGGAACGTGAGGAACACTTACGATGGCAAACCCAACGGCGAGAGCCAATGGCCGCAAGACGCGCTTCATGCGATTCATGCTACGGTGTAACGTCCGCGAACGTCAAGCCGGCGCGGGGACGCCTTTTTCTTGTTGGGCGATCTCAGCCAGCGGCGAGCCGAAGCGTCATTGAGGTGGGGAAAATGTTCTGCAATATAACTCGCTATTTCTGGAATCGGGGTTATGTTGATATGGGTCCCTGCGAGCTGTCTCACTCCGACCAAAACTTACAGCGATGCGGCACAGCAAGGCAGCACCACCCAACTTCAATCGTCGCTGTTGTAGGAGGCAGATGTGGTCATTAAAAGCATAGGCAGACTGGAGTTTGATCGGCTCCTTCCATTACATACCCTTCTGGAGACCTTTATCGGCAAGGAGATCGAATGGTTCCGTGATGATGTGAGAAATATCATCGGCACCGTCGCAGGAGCCAAAGCGGATAGGGGATGGAATTACGCCATCTTCAAGCGGGATAAGACGGGCAAATTCCGAATGTGCAAAATGAGACGCAATCTTTACAACCTGCACAAAGCGACGGTTGACTTTTTACGTGCGATGGCAGCGGCGGAGAAAAACGGAACGGAGATTCTCCCTCAGAGAGCCTGAAATTGCTGCCCAGGTGAAAGCAAGCAGACGTGGGAATTGAAAGCATATCTGTGCAGGAATTCGACCGCCTTGTGCCATCACATTCCACCATGGAGAGTCTCGCTGGCAAAGGGCTCGAATGAGGTTGTTTATCGGCTGGAGTCTTTCCCGGTAAATGCGTATAGAGGGATAAACGCACGGCCACTGCAAAAACCGGGGGAGGAACCATGGAGAAACATCCGATAAGCGACCTTGCAATCGATGGAAATTGCATCTTGTTCGGCAAAGGGACGGCGAAAGGTACGAAGTACATGGATTGTCGGCCGATCCGTGTCGTCAAGAAGCGTAGTATGTGTGAATTTGGGAATGGGCTTTGCGAATACTCGTTTGAGACGGACAACGTCACGGATCCGATGTGGAGAAATCTATTCGATCAAAACTCTCCAACTTTGAAACTTGTGTTGTCGGGTCACTCGCTAACGTTTCGGTGTAAGCCTGAAGACCTGGAATCGAGCTACAAGGGATTGAAGGCGGCGATGGAGAAGACGAATGCTGATTACAGCCGTGAACGAGAATCCGTGTTTGAGCTGGTGCGGCAGCAAAATGCGGCCGAGGTAGCCGAAGCAAAGGCGGCTACAGAGCAAGTGGAGCGTCATAAACAGCAGTTCGATGCGCTTGAGCTCTAGCGCGATAGAAATCCGCCCCGCCCCAAGCGTCATTGGCCGTGGCCTTGTTCGCAGGCTCGCCCGTCATTCCAGTTCGCTTCTCGGACAGGTTGACGCCGCAATCGTAATGCAGGACGCCTGACGTATTGCGTGCCGTTACCCAGTATTCGCCCGCCGAGCCACGTGCCGCCCTTCATGTTTGCGACAACCCAATTCCCTCACCGGGAACAATCGCCAATTGTGTGGGCACGCGGTGCGAAAGGAGACAAGGGCGACGAGTCTCCCGGCGTGTGAAGAGCAACGGCGGCGGCGGACACTGTTCTTTTATCATTGCCATTGCTGTGGAGTCCTCTATTCTTAATCCCCGCTAGCAGATAGAAGATGCTCGCAGTGAGATTGGTAGATTGTCAGTCGGCTTTGTTCACTCGGTGACAGTCCGAAACCCGAGGTCGGGAACAGTCGCTTGGACCGCCTACCGCAGCAGAAGGAAATACAAAGAATGGCCACCAAGCTATACGTCAGCAATTTGTCATATAACACCACGGAAGAGGACATTCTGAATATGTTCAAACAGGCAGGAAATGTCGTCAGTTGCCAACTCATCTTGGATAAGATTACCCGCAAGTCTCGTGGGTTCGCCTTCGTGGAGATGGGCTCGCAAGAAGACGCCAACAAGGCAATTGCTCAGTTCAACGGCAAGGAATTGGATGGTCGGGCACTGAAAGTCACCGAACACAGACCCCATGAAGACCGACCGCATGAAGACCGACCACGCGAAACCCTACCCCGTGAAGATCGACCCCGTGGCGGTTTCGGTGATGACGGGGGCAGCAGACGGGTTGACCGCAAACGCCTGCATTAGTTCGGCATCGACATTGTTATTGTCAGGAAGCGCGTTCCATCTATGCGGGACGCCTTTTCTTGTTGGGCGATCTCAGTCAGCGGCGAGCCGAAGCGTCACTGAGGCGGGAAAAATGTCCTGCAATATGGCTCGCTATTTCCGGGAGCAGGCTTATGTTTGTGTCGGTCTCAGCGAGCTGTCTCACTCCGACCAGAACCAGCAGCGATGCGGCACAGCAAGGCAGCAAAACTCAACCTCTTAACCGTCGCTGCTGGAGGAGGCGTCTGTGGCAATCAAGAGCATAGGTAGATGGGAATTTAACCAGTTGCTACCACATCATCTTGCTCTGGAGGGTTTAATGGGGGCGCAAGTCGAATGGTTCGCCAACAGGGCGGAAAACGTCATCGGCACCATTGCCCTAACCAAGGTGGGGAGGAGTTGGAATTACGCCATTTTGAGGCGAAACAAGCTGGGCAACTTTCAGGTCTGCGACATCGGACAGAACTTTTTTAGCTTCAAGCAAACAATGGTTCAGTTTATAAATGCGATGGCAGCGGCCAGGAAAGACCGACAGGAGAATTGTTCCAGCTCAGATTGAGGCTGGTGGCAGCTACGTCCATTCCCTGATTGCGATTCCAGAACCACGCTGTATATATTATCGTCTTCTGAGGCCAGTAGATGCCCGACATCTTCTTCAAATGTGAAGCATGCGGCAAACACCTCGTTGTCGATGAGGCGCGAAGAGGCATGACCATCCAGTGTCCCGGCTGCAATGCCCCCGTTACCATCGCCCCAGTGCTGAATGTCCAACAATGTCCACGTTGTGGGCAGCGGCTCATGATCGCCCCACAAATGAAAGGGGAATTGGTGCATTGTTCATCTTGCCAGGAACCGATTCGCGCTCCGGGGCTATCCAGCGACCAAGAGGCTGGTGAAGGTTCAGTCGTCATTGCTTGCCCCCAATGTCATGCCAAGGTCAATATTTCCGAGGAGATTTCAAACCGACCCACTCCCTGCCCGAGTTGCGGAGAACAGGTTTATTTCCGAGATACGATTGGGCTGAAGGGGAGCCAGAATATTGGGCCGCCCAAACCAAAGGACCATGATGGGCTTCGGTTTCGGCGAAAGTCTCGGTGAGAAACATCATCGGCACCCTCGCAGGGAAAGTGGAAAACGGCTGGAGTTACGTCGTCTTGAAAGGTCATCAGAAGGGTAACTTCCAAATCTGCAGCCTTGGAGGGGACTCGCACAACCTCAATGCAGCGCGCTCCCGGTTCCTGAATGATATGGAAGCAACGGAGAAAACAGAGGGGGTAATTGCCCGCCAAGAGAGATGGGGGGCGGTGGCGGGCCGACGACCATGAAGCAAAAATCCGACACTTTGCCATCGTTCAAGGAATGGATCATCGGAAAATGTCGAACCGGTTTTCTGCACGATCCGTCACAACAAATCCAGCGAATCGCGGTGAAGATTCAACTTGATGACAATTGGCCGCACGGAGACGCCTCGCTCTCCGAAATCATGGGTTATCTCAACGAGCTGAAATGTCCCGGAAACGTCCGGTGTGAGGTCTTGATGCTTTGGTCGACTTACGTGGTCGAGAACCATCAGAAGGTCGCCTTGAGACACATTCGGGAAATTCCGAAGTTCACCGAAGAACTGGTTCGATATCTGCCGCTCGACGACAGGCGAAAACTTCTTCAGCAAGTTGCTGAAGAAGTGGCTCGAATGGAACAACTGTATTTTGGCGAGAACTTCGACGGCGGTGTGCGATGGGATGGCAACCTCTAGCGCGATAGAAATCCGCCCCGCCGCCAGCGTCATTGGCCGTGGCCTTGTCGCAGGCTCGCCCGTCACCCAATTCGCTTCTCAGACAGGACGGCCTCAATCGACCAATTCCAGGAACTCGGACAGGTTGACGCCGCTATCGAAATGCAGGACGCCTGACTCATTGCGTGCCGTTACCCAATAGGCGTCGCCGACCGTCGTACGTCGAATCTCATCAACATGGATGATATCGCCGGGCTTCAGATACGCAGGATCAATCTGACTCCAGTCTCCACGGGCAGCAGGCTTGCGAATCTTCAGAGCGTCAGCGACTTTGACGCGGTAGGTCTTGCCGCTTAGTAACTGCATCGTTGAACAACATATCACCGCCGGCAGTGCCGATGCAAGCGCCGTGTCGCGTTAAGCTGGGAAAGGACAGGGACATCGTGGCCCCCCTGTGGTGAAGTTGAAGGTGATGAGCGGCTGGCTCGTCGGCACGATGCAGTCGGCGGCGTTGTGGCTCGGCGAGTTCACGGCCCGGTAGGTACTTGTTGACGTCCCTCAATATCGCCGTCGGCTTCCCGACATAAACAGTCGCTGGATAAGGCGATCCCAGTCGGCTACAATGGCAGCGATTTCAGCCCCAAATCCCGCAGCCATCAGGCCGGTAATGCCCAACATCCATCGGAAGACTGTCATTGCCTGTTCGTCCGTATGGATAAATAGCGGCGTTCCATTGAGATTAATGCTCACGACCATCTTCATAAACGGCATTCCGATCAGCCTGATGAGAATTGCCCAGACAATCGGTGTCGCGAGGAGAAATGCAATAAGCTTTTTCATAAGCACCTCCTTTCAAATGTCGGTTTCATAATGTGGTTGACTCTATACCACATTGTGGTGTAATGTCAACCACAAAGGACAGGAAATGGTAATATGAGCTTTGGCGATCTCGTGAAGGATTTGCGCATTGCACAGAAGAAGACGCTACGGCAGTTCTGCCTCGATCATGGGCATGACCCGAGCAACTGGAGCAAGCTGGAGCGCGGTATCATTACCCCACCGAGGGACGAAAACACGTTGGAGAAATGGGCCGGGCAACTCGGGCTCAAGACCGATACGCCGGAGTGGCTGAACTTCATGGATCTGGCCGACCTGGCGCGTGGAGAGATTCCCAAACATGTCTTGAGCGACGAGGAACTGGTGAAGAAACTGCCGGTGTTCTTTCGCACCGTTCGGGGCGCCGAGCTAAACGAAAAGGAACTGGACGATTTGATCCAGAAGATCAGGGAGGCACATTCGCCCGGTGAGCGGAAGCGTAAGATATAAAGACGACGCTGCCATCTGGCGTGCCGCCGACGAGTTCCGCGAATCCGCCGAGCTTCGCGGGCATCACATTCCACCAATCGATGTTATCTACATCGCCGAGATTATCCTGAAGCTCGATGTCATCCCCCTGCGAGACCTCTTTGCCGAACAGAAGATCGACGCGGCATTGTTGCCGGACTTGAGCGGATTTTACATCGACGAGGACGCCTACATGTCATGGGAGCACGGCTTTCGTTGGGTCGAGCAGCGGCTTCGGTTCTCGTTTGCTCACGAGATCGCACATTACGTGCTGCACAAAGCCGAAATCGCCGTAAACAGGTTTGAAACGATGGAGCAGTTTCGACGGTGGGCTGCCGTTCCGTCGCCGTACGGCAGCGCCGAATATCAGGCGAACGAATTTGCGGGCCGGTTTCTTGTTCCGCGCTAGATTTTGACCAGCGAGTACGACCAAGCCTGCAAGAACTTGGCGAGCGCCGAACCGGGGTGGCGCGAGATCGAAGGCACGCGCGATTTCATTGCCAAGAAGATCGCGCCTCGATTTGGCGTGAATTATCAGGTGATCGTGACGCGTTTCGATCACGAAGGCATCTGGCCTGTCGAGTAGGGGCGCATGCAGCGTTTCCGGGTTCGCGTCTGATTATTCTTCATTCTGACCTGGCGCGCCGACACAACCGGCAATCATCGTTGATGGCATTCCGCTGCTCTGGTTTCATCGGGGCCGGCCACCAGCGGAACATCCGCCTCGTGCCCGAATCGCGCTTGCCCGCCAAGACCTTGTGGCGGGCTTGCCCGGCTGTTCCGGTCTTGGTACACTGCGCGGCATGAACCGCCTGCTCTTTGGTGACAACCTGAAGTGGCTGCGGGACAGAAATATCTTCCCAGACGCCAGTGTTGACCTCGTCTATCTCGATCCGCCGTTCAATTCCAACGCCAACTACAACGTCCTGTTCAAGGAAGCCAGCGGCGAGGCCAGTCAGGCCCAGTTCCACGCCTTCACCGACACGTGGGAATGGACGGCGGACGTGGACGCCACCTACGCCGAGTTCGTGGACAACTGCCCCAACGCCGGCGTCGTCGAACTGATCGGGGCGCTAAAGAAGTTCCTCAAGACCTCGCCGATGATGGCCTACCTCGCCATGATGGCCCCGCGCTTGGTCGAACTTCACCGCATCCTCAAACCCACCGGCTCGCTCTACCTCCACTGCGACCCGACCGCCAGCCATTACCTGCGGTTGGTACTCGACAGCGTCTTTGGCGTTAAGAATTTTAGAAATGAGATTATCTGGAAACGTACGAGTGCGCATAGCGACCCAAAGCGATGGGGCAGGGTACACGACGTTCTTCTACTCTACGCGACGGCGGAGCCGTACTGGAATCCGGTGTACCAAGCGTACGACGAGCAGTACATCCAAGACAAATATCGGCACACCGACAGCAGAGGCACATACAGGTTGGACAATCTGACCGCAGCAGGAACTACGGCAGGCGACTCATGCAAACCAGAAGGCGATGGGCGGCGTACTCATCACGTTGGGATCGCCCACCAAACCGATGGTCAGGGAATCGGTGGAAGCCGGTCGCTACAAGACGAAGCTCTATCAGAAGGAATACCCGAAGATTCAAATCCTCACCATTGAGGGTTTGCTCAATGGCACCGAACGCCTCGAAGCCCCGCCCCAAGCCAACCCGTTCGCGAAGGCGGAGCGTGAGGTCGAGGCGGGGAAGCAAGAGGAGATGCTTTGAGGAGGAGTTGGCGGTAATCTGCTTGCCGCCAGAGCGAACAAGGAGGTGCAACCAGAAGGCCCGCTGGAATTCGGGCAGGAAGATTCGCATTCGTTGCGAGAAAGGACGTGATCAGTGCAACTGGTACCATATAGAGATGTAACGAAGTGCATTCATAAGCGACTTCGTGACCTAGAAGACCGCGACGGTCAATCGCTCCTTCACGAACTTGGGTGCATCTCAGGCGTAAGCGTCGCGGCTCACGGTGACATGATGCTCATCCATTTCCTCCAGATGTGCTTGTACCCGAATGGGGGATCGGAGAAGCAAGTTCCAATTAGCAAACGCGCCTTGGACGAGCATGACCCAATCGACTCCTTTATTCTCCGAAAGAAGATTCGCTTGCTTACCGGGAGCACGCTTTATCAAGTGTGCAGAGAATTAGCCGAGATACAAGGATCAGGGATCGAAATGCTGGAAGGGCAAGCTCTCTACGTATTCCTCAACAAGTCCTTGAAGTTAGACCGTAAACGCAAGCGCCCCAAGCCGGTTAGGTTTTGCTGGTGAGCAAAGCGTCCGCAATTGAATGAAACCGCTCCCCGGAGACCTGACCGTTGACGACCCGCGAAACTGGTGTTTTGCTGGATGTCCTCCAGACGAATTGTGGGCCTGTTACCCCCCACGGGTGCCTGCGCTACGATCAGGCACGATGAAAGAACACAAGTTCCGACCGCCGGATTCCGCGGCGACTTCCGCTGTAAACAGATGGTTCATGGAGGAGTTGGAGAGGCAGGGCATCATTCGTAGACTCTCGGTCGATGCGTTCGGCCACGTTCATATCAATAATCCGTCCGTCCGTCCGAGCCAGACGCTTTGCATTAATCGGTTTGGCTACATCCAATTCAAGAACCAAGAGGGCAGCGACAAAGGAGTGCCCAATTGTAGGGCCGGATGCCCAGCGGGTATCCCGCCATCCGCGTCCATCCGTGTGCACCCCGCCTGTGGCGGGGTAAATCTGTGGCTAAAAATATGAGGCTTATCCCATGACAAGAAACGGCAAAATCGCCCGACTGCCCCGCGAAATCCGCAACCAACTCAACCGCCGCCTTGAGGACGGCCAACCCGGCGTGCAACTCGTGACATGGCTCAACTCGCTGCCCGAAGTGCAGGCCGTTCTGAAAGCCGAGTTCGAGGAACGTCCCATCAGTGAGCAGAACCTGTCCGAATGGAAAACCGGCGGCTACCGTGACTGGGTCCTCCAGCAGGAAACCATCGAGCTTGTCCGACACATGGACGCCGATTCCGATGAGTTGAGTCAGGCCAGCAAGACGCGGTTGACCGATCTTCTGGCGCAACGGTTGGCCGCGCGGTACGTCGTTGTGGCCCGCAAACTCAATCAGCCGAACGGAGACGGCGAACTCGATCCGAAACTGTTGCGCGAGTTGTGCGGCGACATCGTCGCGCTGCGCAAGGGCGATCACAGCGCCGAGCGATTGAAGCTCGAACGCGAGCGGCTGGAGTTCGACCGCGAATTGGACCAGCGTGATCTGAAAAGGTTGTTCTGGAAATGGGCGGACAATCCTCAAATCCAAGAGGAAATCTGCTCCCGACTCAGGACGTGCGAGGAGAGGACGGAATTGTTGGGGAAGGCCATTTTCGGCGACGCCTGGGACGACGACATCCCCGCTGGCGAGGACAAGCTGCCGGGAAAGCCGCAGCCTTCTGAATCCGCTGCTCCGACCGAATCCGACCAAATCAAACCAGATCAAACCAGTCCAGCCCGGCCGCCAGACGATCCGCCCGCTGGGAGTTAAATGACAACCACGAACTTCATCAGCGGCCAATCCACCTTTCAAATGGGGAGGGTCTCAACGAAGGTGAGGTGTTTGTTTTTATCCACGCTGGTTAACAGTGTGCGCGGTGCCGGTGCGCAGGCGCGCTCCGTTTGTTTACCGAACCCGTTGCGTTTTAACGTTTTTTTAATGTGGATGAAAATCTCAGAGAAGCGCTGGCACACCGAATGCAAAGGGGTTGGCTGTGGTTCAATAGCGAGTCGGACCGGGTCCAAAACGTAGCAGGTCCGAGAAACGAGGAACAACCAACAGAGGGTCAAAACATGGCTGAGAATACAACGAAACCGACAGACAAACCGTCAACCAAAGCGACGCTGGGCTTGACAGGACTGACCATCAACGCGATGGCGCTGATTGCGCCCGGCGCATTCCTCTGGCTAACGTATCAAGAGCAGGCATTGTACGGCGCTCCAATGGCGGGCTGCGCGATGTGGTTCGGTCTCCTGGCCGCATTGCTGTTGTGTTTCGCGACAGCGGTGAGCTATGCGGAACTGGCGAAGTTGTATCCGGGCGCGGGATCGTCCTACTTTTTCGCCGAGCAGGCGTTCCTGTCCAAGACGCACGCATACAAGTTTGCGCGGGTTGTGAAGTTTTTCACGGGCTGGGCCAGCCACTTGTATTACTGGGTGTATCCCGGCTTGATGGTGGGTGTGACGGCGATTTTGGGCGGGTATCTGGCGAGTCAGTTTTGGCCGGATACTTTTAGCGGCACCTACAACAGCCCGCTGTTCATGTATCTGTTCTGCGCCGCGTTTTCGATCATGGTGGGTTACATTGCCTACCGCGGCGTGAATGGCAGCACGGCTGTCAACATGGCGATCAATGTGATTCAGATCACCGCGCTGCTTGTTTTCTCGGTCATGGCCATCGCCTACCGCGCGCAGCATCCGCAAGGTTCGGTCGGCTGGCACTTGTCCAACGGAATTCCGGTGAATTATCAGGTCGATTCAGTCAACGTCACCGACGACAAGGGCAAACCCGTACAGGACACCTGGGCTGACAACTCACCCAAGACCGATGACAAAGGTCAGCCGGTGTTTAAGACACAGGACCGCCAAGTGACCAAGGATGACCTTGACAAGGACAAGAACAAGGACGCCGTTGTGCTGGCTGCGCTGACCAGTCTCGGCCTCGGCGAAGGCGATCCGTACCCGGTGTTTCAGAAGGATGACAAGGGCAATCTGGTTCTCGATAAGGACGGCAAGGCGACGCCCGCGGCGTTCACGTTGAGTTACAAGGCTGAGGATGCCGTCACCGGCAAGCCTGGCGACGCGAAGGATCCACAAACCTTCAACTTTCACACGTCTGCCGGTTCGGTCGTCGCGCCGCATGGTGTCAACTTCCTGGTCATTCAGGCCTGCGTCGCGATTCTCCTCCTGGTGGGGTTTGAGTCCGTGACTTCGATGGGTGAAGAGGCGAAGAACCCCAAAAGGGACATTGCGCGCGCAGTGCTGTTGTCGCTGGCGATTCAAGGCGCTGTTTGTTACATGTTTGAGTATTTCGCCGCGAATTACTTCCTGAATGGCGGCTACACGATCTCGAATGCCGGAGCTTCAGGTGCGCCGCTTGGCGACATGATGGTTCTGGTCGGCACGTGGCTTTTCGGCAGTTACAAAGCTGGAAGAGCGTTCATGCTGGTCGAGGCCGGCACCGTGTTTCTGGCGTTGATAGGCACGACGCTGTCCTGCATGAACACCGGCGCTCGTGTGACCTACGCCATGGGCCGCGACGACGAAGTGCCGTCGCACTTCGGTCTGTTGCATGGCCGGACGCTGTCGCCGTATCGTGCCATTTGGACGCTCGCAGTGATCTCGATCGTCATCGGCATTGCCACGGTAACCGTGTATCTCGGCGATCAAAGCACTGACCTTACGCCGTTGGACAAGCACAACCTCTGGTACAGCTTCGGCATCTTCTCGCCGCACGCTTATACCTGGCTGCCGAACACGCTGGTCATCCTCACACTGATCAGCAACTTCGGCACATTCCTGCTCTATATGACAACCTGCATCATCGCGATCGTGGCGTTCAGGGAGCATCACTCCTTCAGCGGGTTCAAGCACATGGTCGTTCCGGTCTTCGGGTTGCTGGCGAACCTCGGGTGCATGGTGTTCTACCTGATCGGGCCGTTCACGGTCGCGGGCATGAGCTGGCATGAACCGTACATCGCCCTCGCCTTTTGCGGGCTATGGGGCGTTTACGGAGTGTTCTACTTCGTGAAGTCGAGCAAGGCCAAGGGCAGAGAAGCGATCCTTACGCAGAAGCCTTCCCCTGCCGCAGCGATGTCGGTGTCGGCGTAGCACAATCGGGCCAGCATCAAACTCGACGGTCGCCCCGATCTGATCGGGGCGACCGTTGTCCGTTTAACGGGCTTGCATCCGTAACAGCGCGCGGGTAGCGTTTGGCGCTTGAATCATGGAATTGACCTACGCAGAACTTTCAACCGCCGGCCCCGTCCGGCCGAGGAATGAGGATTGCGTCGGCTCGTGGCAGCCGGGCACGACCGAAGAAAAACGTTCGCGCGGCGCGATCATGGTGCTGGCTGACGGCGTGGGCGGCCAGAGCCAGGGCGACGTAGCCAGCCGCTTGGCGGTCGATGCCGCGATTCAGACATTCAAGACCGCCGCTGAGGACGCAACCTCCGAGCAACTGTTGACGGAGGCGTTTAACGCCGCCAACCTCGCGGTGTTCGACAGGAACCATGACAACAAGGGCACAAGCCGCATGGCGACGACGCTGGCCATCGCCATCTTCCGCAACGATCAACTCTGCGTCGGCAACGTGGGCGACTCGCGGGTGTATGTCGTGCGCCGCAACCAAGCCAAACAGATCAGCACCGACCACTCCTACGTGGCGATGCAACGCAAATTCGGCCTCATCACCGAGGAGGAAGCCAAACGCAGCGAGCATCGTTCTGTGCTGACCCGCAGCGTCGGTTCCGACCCGACCATCCGCGTGGACATCGAACAGGAACAGGTCTTCAAAGGCGATCGTGTGGTGCTCTGTTCCGACGGCCTCCACGCGCACGTCACCGATAGTGAAATCGCCGACATTGTAACCCGGCTGACTGCCGCGCAAGCCTGCCGCCAACTCGCCCAACTTGCCGAAAAACGCGGCACGGACGACAACGTTTCCGTCCAGGTCATCCAAATCGACGAGATCGAATCCGTCAGTTACTACCGCGGCGTGCCGACATATCACAAACCCGTTGCGCGCAATGCCGACGTGCTGCATCCGGGGGAAACGCTCGACGACCGTTTTCTCATCCTGGAAACCATCAGCCGCAGCGGCATGGCCACGATTTACAAGGCAACCGACCAGACGAACAAACAGACCGTCGCCATCAAGGTGCCGTTCCTGCAATTCGAGAGCGATCCCGGCTTCTTCGCGCGCTTCGACCGCGAAGAAGACATCGGGCTGAAGTTGAACCATCCCTACATCCTCAAATTCGTTCCCGTTGAAAAGAAATCGCGTCCGTACATCGTTACGGAGTATCTGCGCGGCTACACGCTGGCGCACCTCCTGCAAAGCGTCTGCCCGATGCCCGTGCGCGACGGGCTGCGAATTGCCAGCCGCATCTGCGACGCGCTGCAGCACCTGCACGAGAACGGCGTGACCCACCGCGACCTCAAACCGCAAAACATCATGATCTGCAACGACGGCACGATCCGGCTCGTGGATTTCGGGATTGCCAGTTCGGCCGACAGCCGCCGCATCACATTCACGGGTTTCAGCCCCGCGTTGGGCACGCCCCATTACATGGCGCCCGAACAGGTCAAAGGCAAACGCGGTGACGCCCGCACCGACATCTATTCGCTCGGCGCGATGCTGTACGAAATGCTGACCGGCCGCCCGCCGTTCGATGGCGAAAACCCGCTCGTCGTCATGAACGCGCGCGTCAGCGGCGACCCGGTCGCCCCGCGCAAAATCAATCCAAATCTCGCGCCCGAAGTCGAAGAGATCGTCCTCCACGCGATGGAACGCGACCCGGCCAACCGTTATCCGACGGCCATGGCGATGAAAGCCGAACTCGATGCGCCCTCCAGCGTGGTCGTCACCGGCCGCGCCGACCGTCTCCAAGCTCCGACGCCGATGAAAAGTCGGCTGACCCGGCTCATTCCGTACCTTCTGGCCGCTGTCATCCCGCTGATCATCGTGATCATTTTCACCATTCTCGCCTTGCGCGCACACAGCGGACACTGACGTCGCGCCGCCATGCTGCAAATTGACCATGCTGACCAACAATCGACCAACGGAGACGGCGCGATGCGCAGACTAAAAATGCAGAACCGCTTGCCACAGCCCCGGTTGGTTATCCGCTACGCGACCGTGGCATGGCCCTTGCAGGGCAGGCAAAACATGCGTCCACATTTTGCCTCGACGGGGCTATGTGCCACGATCTTCTGCGCGATTCTTCCCATCGCCAGTGCCAGCGCGGCGGAAACCGGAGCGATGACTGCCTCGGGGGCGGGAGCAGTCGACGTCCCGCTGATGCTTCGAGCGCTCGTCGCGTTGTTGATGCCTGCCGGCTTCGCGTTGTTGGTTGCTGGCTTGTGTCGCGCCAAGAACGCCGCGCACACCATCTTCATGACGTTGTTCGCGACCGTGATCGCCGTGGCCGGCTTCTGGATCTGCGGGTTCGCCCTGAGCCAATCCAATTGCGCCGCTTTTCTGCTCAGGAATTGCGCACACGACGGCGGCGTGTTCACGAATTTCTTTCTCGCGCTGCCATTTGCCACGGTGGCCACGTGCATTCCGATTGGGGCGATGGCAGAACGGTGGCGGTTGAAAAACTTTTACGTGTACGCGGCGTTCATGTCGATGCTGCTGTATCCGCTGGCTGCGCGCTGGGTGTGGAGCAATGGCTGGCTCGCGCATCTGGGCATCGGGCACGGCGTCGTGGACGTGGCCGGGTCCGGTGTTGTCCACGCAGTGGGAGGTCTGTGCGCGTTGGCCGGCGTGGTCGTGTTGGGCCCGCGTCTCGGTCGCTACAACAAACGCGGCTTGGCCAACCCGCTGCCGGCGCACAATATGCCGTTGGCGCTGCTCGGCAGTTTTCTTCTGGCCGTGGGCTGGCTCGGATTCAACACGCTGCGGTCTGTGTCGCCCGCTTCTTCCATCGGTCTGATCCTGACCGCGACAGTGTTGGCTGGTTCCGGTGGCGCCATCGCCGCGGCGATCTACATGTCGATGCGCACGGGAAAACCCGATCCGACGATTGTCGCCAACGGATGGTTGGCCGGCTTGGTCGCCAGCAGCGCGTCGGCGGGGCTGATCGGACCGACCAGCGCGGTCATCGTGGGCGCGGTTGCGGGCGTGCTCGTGTGCCTGTTCGTCAATTGGCTCGACAAACTTTTCATCGACGATCCTGCGGGCGCGATCTCCGTGCATGGCCTCTGCGGTCTGTGGGGATTGATCGCAACCGGTCTCGTGGCCAACGGAGGAGACGGTTGGAATGGCGTTGCCGGCCCGGTGACAGGGTTGTTGCGCGGCGGTGGCGGGATGCAACTGCTGGCGCAAATCATCGGTTGCGTTGTGCTGATTGTGTGGGCGTTCGGCGTGCCGTGGCTTTTTTTCAAATTTATCGATCGTCTCGTGCCGATGCGCGTCCAACCCGAGACTGAAGTTGAGGGCTTGGACATTCGCGAAACGGGCGTTCAGGGCTATCCCGACGTCCAAGGCTCGTCGTGAGTCTCGTCGCGCCTGCGCATCGCCCACGACGACATCGCGGGACACACCATCAAGATCACCTGGGTAACAGCCAAGACCGGCTGTTGAAGGTGAACTGCGTCGCCAATGGAAATCCAACCTGCTGTTGGCCCTAAAACGGGACAGAGGTGGTCTGTTGTGTCTCCCTTCTGTCATCTCCGGTAGCGAGTTTCTTCGTCGGTTTCATCGTCGAAGCTACTGGCGCGATTCGCCCACAGTGGTCAAGGCGCTACATCGGTTCGGCTGCTCGACAGGTTGTCCTGATTCTGTAACTGGCTCTCTGTTGGCACGTTAGCGCACAGTCAACAAATAGTGGCATAGACCTTGCCGTTGAGTTCGCTTTACGGGATTTCTGGTGAAGAGGATTTGCAGGGTAATTATCGCCTTGTTGTTTAGAATCGCCGTCGTGCTCGGCGTGGTGTTGGTTTCCCAAACAGCTCACGCCGGAGCTCCATGGTTTCCGGTAAAGCCCTCGCTCAACGCCGCCCGCCAGACACCGCGAGGCATCATCCGCGCCGCGTCATCTTCCATTGCCGATGAAGGCAGCGCTCCCGTCCGCGGTGGCTACAACGGTGAACACGACCAGGTGTCAGCCGTTGCCACGTGCGGTTCCGGTCGTCGTCCGTTACCCCAATGGTTCGGCGTGCAGCACTATCTCGAGACGCAGGGCATTCTTTTCTCGGATTCTCCGAGCGCCGGGATACCATCTTCCCGGCTTCTTCCAACCGAACAAGCTTCATCCATGCGCGGCGTGCTCATGCGCTGCTGAGTCGCGGTTTCGACCACCGGCCCCATCAAGTAGTATTCGGCTGCTTTGAGTATGCCTCGGAGCGGCGGATTGTCGCGCACTCAAACTCAATCAACAAAGGAAACACACAAGATGAAGCTTTGCAGGTATTTTGCAGACGTACCCTTACGACGACTGACGCTTTGGATGATGGCCGCCCTTGTCGCTTGCGCAACGTTGGGCGGAGGAATTGCCCGCGCCGAAAAGGAAGCGACGTTGGAACAACGCGTGGCAGACATCGAGGCTTACATTAACAACGGAGGACGCACACCCGAAGTGACCTCCAGGGTTCCCGGTCCCGGTCCCGGCCACAACGGTTGGATGATGACCTCGGCAGCGCTGGTGCTGTTCATGACGCTGCCGGGACTGGCGTTGTTTTACGGCGGCCTGGTGCGCCGGAAGAACGTGCTCTCCGTGCTTGCCCAGTGTCTGGGCATCACCGGACTGGTCACGATCCTCTGGTGGCTCTGCGGTTACAGCCTGGTCTTTCACAGCGGCGAAACCGCCAGGGGCTGGTCGTTCTTCGGCACCCTCGGTTGGTCGTTTCTGAACGGCGTAGACTCAACGCCGAACGCCGACTACGGTGCCTGGGTGTCGCACAACGTTTTCGCGATGTACCAGATGATGTTCGCCATCATCACGCCGGCGCTGATCGTCGGCGCCATCGCCGAGCGCATGAAGTTTTCCGCGATTCTGTTGTTCGTGACGCTTTGGATGTTCCTCGTTTACTTCCCGCTCGCTCACATGATCTGGGGTGTGGATGGAATGATGAACGGCGTTGGGAATGCGAAAGCGCCGATCCACGCCATCGACTTCGCCGGCGGCACGGTCGTGCACATGTCGTCGGGCTGGTCGGCCCTGATCCTCTGCTTGATCCTCGGCAAACGCGTCGGCTTCGGCAAGGAAAGCATGGCACCGCACAACATGGTGTTGTGCATGGTCGGCACCGGCATGCTCTGGGTAGGCTGGTACGGGTTCAACGCGGGCAGCGCCGTGGCCGCTGACGGCATCGCGGCCAATGCGTTTACCGCCACGACGCTCGCGACGGCCGTAGCCTCATTCGTGTGGCCCATGGCGGAATGGACCATCAAAGGCAGACCCAGCGTGTTGGGCTTTTGCTCCGGCGCCGTGGCGGGTCTGGTCGTCATTACTCCTGCCTGCGGTTTCGTGACGCCGTTGGGCGCGGTAGCTATTGGCATCGCCGCCGGTTTGATTCCCTGGTTCTTCTGCTACAAGGTCAAAGCCTGGTTCGGGTACGACGACGCGCTCGACACCTTCGGGGTTCACGCTGTTGGGGGGACGCTGGGTGCCTTCCTGACCGGACTGCTGGCCCGGAACGCTGCCAATCCGAACCTCGCCAACAATCTAAAAGATTATGTGAAGGATTCTGTATTCCAGCCTCTTGCCTTCGAACAACTCAAAGCCATGGGTGTGACTCTGGTGCTGGCGATCGTTGGCACGACCATCATCGGGTTCGTTGTCAAAGCTGTGATCGGCCTGCGCCCGACATCCGATGTCGAACGCCAGGGCCTCGACATCAACGAGCACGGTGAAGAGGGCTACGTCTTATAACGGAGGAATCTCATGCAAAAGATTGAAGCCATCATCAAACCGTTCAAACTCGAAGAAGTGAAGGAGGCCTTGACCGGAATCGGCGTCGCCGGCATGACCGTCAGCGAGGTCAAAGGGTTCGGCCGCCAGAAAGGCCACACCGAAATCTACCGCGGCAGTGAATACACGATCGACTTCGTGCCCAAGGTCAAACTGGAGATCGTCGTTTCCGACGACATCGTGGAGCGCGCCGTCAAGACGATCCAGGAAACAGCCAAGACCGGAAAAATCGGCGATGGCAAGATCTTCGTTTGGGCCATCGACAGGGTCATGCGGATTCGCACCGCCGAGATCGACGAAGCCGCCGTCTGAGAAAGCGATTATTCAACAGACGGAGAACTGCGCGAGCCTGTACGGTTCGCGCAGTTCCTTATTTCACGACACTTTTTGCGTGAACCAAATCGCGTTGTCTGGCATACGTCTTGGCCGGGCGGCGCGGTTGCCGGTGTGTTCAGCCAAATACAAACGGAGAAACCAAGACTTGCGCAAACATGAGCCTCGCGATTATGCCAGCCCTACCGCCCACGGAACCGCACCCACTGATGGTGTTGCCGTTCGTGATTCTGCTGTTGGCGATCGCGTTGATGCCGTTCATCCACAAGCACCATTGGGAGAATCACTATCCAAAGGTGTCGATCGGGCTGGGATTGATCACTACGATCTACTACCTGGCGTTCCTGCACAACGCGCAGCGGATGCTGACGACGCTGGTGGAGTACGCGGGATTCATAGCGCTGATCGGCTCGTTGTTCGTCATCGCCGGCGGCATCCATATCAACATGACCGGCCGCTCGACGCCCGCGGTGAACACGGGCTTGCTGGCGCTCGGCGCGATCCTGTCCAACCTCATCGGCACGACCGGCGCCTCGATGCTGCTGATACGTCCCTTCCTGCGCATCAACAAATCCCGTGTCGAAGCGTACCACGTCGTATTCTTCATTTTCATCGTCAGCAACATTGGCGGGGCGCTGACGCCGATTGGCGATCCGCCGTTGTTCCTCGGCTACCTCAAGGGCGTTCCGTTCTTCTGGCTGTTGACGAAGCCGCCCATCGTCTTGGCGTGGTTGCTGTGCGTTGGCGTGCTGCTCGCGTTATTCTTCCTGATCGACACGCTGAACTTCCGCAAACGTAAACCGGAGCTGGAAACACCTGCCGAAGACCGGATCGAGTTGGAAGGTTCGCACAATTTCATCTTCCTGTTCGTCATCATCGCCTTGGTACTCGTGCAGAAGGCCGACTGGTTGAAGCAACTCGAACACGTGGGCGTATTCACCGCGATGGGTGACGCGCTTGGTTGGGGCGCGACCAAGGCGACCGATGCCTTTGTCACCGTCGTCATCGCGGCGCTGATGATCGTTACAGCGGGCGTGGCACATAAGCTTGCGAACAAGGATGCGCTGCGCGAGAACGAATTCAGCTTCGGCCCGCTGCGCGAAGTGGGTTTCCTGTTCATCGGGATCTTTCTGACGATGGTGCCCGCGCTGGATTTGCTGGAGAAACACGCGGGCGGCCTTGGCATCACCACCGTGCGCCAATTTTTCTGGGGCAGCGGCGTGCTCTCCAGCGTTCTCGACAACGCGCCGACGTACCTGAATTTCTTGACTGCCGCGTTCGGGGTGCAGCACATGTCTCTGGAGAACCCGGCGCACGTTCAGGCAGTGCTGGGCGACCCGAAAGCGTGGGAATACGTCGTTGCCGTGTCGCTCGGCGCGGTGTTCTTCGGCGCCAACACCTACGTCGGCAACGGCCCGAATTTCATGGTCAAGAGCATCGCCGAGTCGGCGGGTGTGAAGTGTCCTAGCTTCTTCGGCTACGTGTTCAAGTACTCGCTGCCCATACTGATTCCATTGTTCGCTCTTGTCTCGTGGCTGCTGCTGCGGTGATCTGATTTGTGGGAGCGCCCTTCTCACCTTCGCGGCGCGACGGCGGCCGGGCGCGACCGGGCAGAGACCTCGCACGCCAATCTTGACCGTCGGTTTGCAACGCCATATCCTGCCGGACATGAAACGCCACGCGCGACAATTCGTGCTGATCCCAATCCTCGCTCTCTCCGCAGCGTTCCTTACAGAAATTCGGGCTGAAACCAAGACGATTGATCTTAGGTCGCTCGCCAAGAAAGCCCGGCCGTGCATTGACCTGTAGTCGTATTCGCGATTATGAGTTGGAATTATGCGCGACGATTACCTGACCCGAAAAATCCGAAAGCTTGTGAAGCTCTTCAGGCGCTCCCGCAAACAAGGTTTCTCACCTCAGACCCTGTTGCGTGCAGGGGATTTCAAAGAGGCGCAGGATCTCGGGCGTGAGATTCTCGATTGCTTGTTGTGGAATCCCGGCAGCCTCGTTTCTCTTCGCAACTTTCGTGAGATGAAGGAAGCTGAACAAGCAATCGAAATCCTCTGGGAATACTGGGATCCTGACAAGGTTTTCATTGAGTTGCTTGAAGGAGAGTTTGGCGGGCTGTTTGGATACCTGGCCGATAGGTATGCAGATAGAGCACGTTTCCTACGGCCCACCTTCACCCTTTTACGCCCGAAGTCCGAAGTGCGGATGTACCTGAACCAGGCGATGCAGGCTTGGGCGCACGGACTTGACATTTCTTCCGTGATTCTTTGCTGGTCGGTGATCGAGAACCTACTCAGAGAAAAGCTCTCTGAAAACGGCAGCCAACTTTCAAGCGATCGTGGAAAATGGATTAGAACCGCAAGAGAAAGAGGCTGGCTAGAAACCGAGACGTCCCGGAGTGCGGATCGAATTAGAACGCTCCGCAATGAGATGGTGCATAAACCGAGGAAATTCGCTCCACGTCGTGTCTACGCTGTCATCATGGAAACCAAAGAAGTTGTCGAACGGTTGCTCCAATGACATCACACTGCTTGCAGCATATTGATTAGCGTTTGAACGATCTGGAGAGTGAAAAGGCACTGCTATCCAGAATCAGATTATTTTCGACAGCAGTGTCTTCCAACCCGGGTCATTCTTTCATTGGAAGGCGAGCCATGGTTGGAGCCCCACAACAAAGCAGCTTGGCAGAAACCAGGGTCTCCAACGACACTCGCCCATGCTTGACCCTCTGCTCACGACGCCCTATCCTACCGGGCACGAAACGCCAACCATGATTGTTCCAGTCTCCAAGATTCGGGTGCGCCGGGATGAGGACGGCGTGTGGATTGCCAAGTCGCGGCTCTTGCCGGGCTGTCACGCTCATGGGCGCGACCGAGGCGAGGCCATTCTGCGGTTTCAGGAGGCTGCCAAGGCGCACTTGGAGGCTTTGCTGGAGACAGTGAGACCGATTCCAACTGCTTTCCGTGACAGGTTTGTTCTCACGGTCTAATCACGACCAAATATCCGTCCTACAACTGCCGTCAGTTGGAGCGCCGGCTCCGTGCGATTGGCTGCGTGCTGGTTCGCACGACCGGAAGCCATCGCCGTTATTCCAATCCGTTTCACCTTGACCGGCTGATTACCTTCGCGTATCACCCCGGCGATGTGCCGCGTGGGATCATTGCCGACGTCATCGAAGGCCTCGTCATTTCCCGCGACGACTTCTACTTCAAGAAGTTCTGAATCCACATCGTATCAGCGGGGACGCCGGTCGCCCCGAATGTTTTCGGGGCTCCTCCGAAAGGTGGCGGCAAACCCGTGCCGGGTTCGGAATTGACTTCGCGATGGATTGCCGTTACTGAGGCGCCCGAATGACGCCACGGAAATCTGCCAGCGGCCGTTCCTCGCGCGACCGGTCGGAACAACCGGATCGGCTCCGCCGCTTCGAGTTGCTCGCCCGGGTCAGCAGCGTCATCAATTCCTCGCTCGATCCGAAAACGGTGCTCAATCTCGTTCTCCGCGAGGCGGTGGACATCATGCGCGCGACAAGCGGTTCGGTTGTCCTCGTCGACCCGCACACGCAACTCCTCGAAATCGAAGTCGCCATCGGACTGAGCAAGGAAGCCAGACAACTCAAACTGGCCATCGGTCGCGGCGTGACGGGTTGGGTGGCCAAGACGGGCAACCCGTTGCGGGTCGCCGATGTGACGGCCGATCCGCGCTATGTTTCCGTCCGCAAAGACATCCGCAGCGAGCTCGCCGTGCCGCTGCTCCTCGATGGCGCGTTGATCGGTGTGCTCAATGTGGATTCCACGCGCAAGAACGCGTTCAGCGAGGAGGACGAGGAGTTGCTGGTCGCGCTGGGAAACCAGGCGGCGCAGGTGATTCACAATTCCTGGCTGTATCAGGCCGTGGCCCACAGCGCGCGCAAACTCGAATCGCTGTTCCGCGTCGCGCAATCGATCATCTCGTCGTTGAATCTGGAGGAGATCCTGCAGCGCATCACGGTGGACGCGTGCCGGCTCATGGAGACAAAGGTCTGTTCGCTCATGCTGCTCAGTCCGGGCCGCGACAAATTGGAGTTGCGCGCCTGCCACGGCGCCGGTCCCGATTATCTGAGCAAGCCTCCGCTCAGCGTGGAGGACAGTCTCGTCGGCAACGTCGTGCGCCGCGGCAAACCGATGCAGGTCTATAACGTCCAGGAGCACGATGCCTATCAACACATCGAACTCGCGCGCAAGGAAGGTCTGGTGTCACTGCTGTCGGTGCCGATGGCGGTCGGCGACACGATCATCGGCGCGCTGAACGTGTACACCGGGACGCCGTATCGGTATTCGACGCAGGAGATCAAAATTCTCTCGACACTGGCGAATCTGTCCGCCATCGCCATCGAGAACGCGCGGTTGCACGAGAAAATGGTGGCCGCCGAGGAGCAATTGCGCCACAACGAACGCCTCAGCATGCTCGGCCTGCTCGCCGCCGAGGTTGCCCACGAAATCCGCAACCCGCTGACGGTGATGAAGATGTTGTTTCACTCGCTCGACCTCAAGTTTCCTGCGTCGGACCCGCGCGCGCGGGACACCGAGATCATGGCGGAGAAGATGGATCACTTGAACAAGACCGTGGACCGATTGCTCAGCTACGCGCGCTCCAACGAGCCGACGTTCGAGTTGGCCGACATCAACGTCTTGTTGAACGACGTGCTGCTGTTGACCCGTCACAAGCTCAACCAACAGAAGATCGCGCTGAAGACAGACCTGGCCAATGACCTGCCCAAGATTCGCATCGACCGGGGCCAGATCGAACAAGCCTGTCTCAACCTGATCCTCAATGCGGTTGAGGCGATGCCCCAAGGTGGCAGGCTGAGCGTGGCGACCAGCCTTCAACCTTCATCTTCACCCGTTTCAGGCGGGCAAGTCCTCTTGATTTTCGAAGACACCGGCGTCGGCATGTCGCCGGAAAAACAGAAACAACTGTTCGAGCCGTTCCTAACCACGAAGATGCGTGGCACAGGCATCGGCCTGGCGATCGTTCACAGAATCATCGTGGACGCGCACCGCGGCCAGATCGAAGTCGAGAGCGCCTCGAAAAAGGGAACGATTTTCCGTCTTTTCCTGCCCGCCTAAAGAATTCGTCATGGTCGCGCAGGCGCAGAATCGCTTCCCGGCACATCCGAGGCTGTGAAGGCGCACGGTTACCAAAACTCTCACGCGCGAGCTGAAAGCATCGACTGCGATGCCAGGGAAAGTACCAGCCCTGACGACACGCCTCGACGCTGAGCGCACGGTCGGCTGACCGCTGGAGCAGGCCACCGGAGATGTTTGGACCCACGAGAAAAATCGTCGCCCACCAAGCTCTCACGTGAAATGCAAAACTTCGGCAAAGGGAAGACACGTTCAGTCTTCACGAGGCTGGACTTCTTGAAACTGGAGCACTGGTGTGATGGAGCGATGTGTGACGGATTATCTCGTCGAAGGCATGACTCCGAAACTCCATCGCTTCAGCCATCTTTTCCGCCTGCCGTTGCCTTGCGGCCGCAATTGGTTGCGGGTACACTTCCGCTGTGAATCCGCTGGAGAAGGTCAACGACTGGTTGTGGGAACTGCCGGCCAGCTACAAGTCCGGAATGCGGGTGCCGGGACGGATTTATGCGACCGAGAAAATGCTGGATCATATCGTCGGCGACAACTGTCTGGAGCAGGTCGCCAACGTCGCGTTCCTGCCGGGCATCCAGAAGTACTCGCTGGCGATGCCGGACATTCATTGGGGCTACGGGTTTCCCATCGGCGGCTGCTGCGCCACCGATCCGGACCAGGGCGGCGTGATCTCGCCGGGCGGCGTCGGCTACGACATCAATTGCGGCGTGCGGCTGATGCGCACGAACCTCAAGCACGAAGAGGTCGCGCCGCAGATCCGCGAGTTGGTTGCCCAACTCTTCCGGGATATTCCGTGCGGGCTGGGGCGCGGCAGCGATTTGAGGCTTTCGATTCACGACGAGAAACAGTGCGTACACCAGGGGGCGCATTGGGCCGTCGAACACGGGTTCGGCGACGCGGATGACCTCGATTTCGTCGAAGAAGGCGGACAACTGGCCGATGCCGAGCCGTCGAACATCACCGAACGCGCGCTGGAGCGCGGCAAGGGCCAGCTTGGTTCGCTCGGCAGCGGCAATCATTTCCTCGAAGTGCAGGTGGTTGACGAAATCTTCCACGAAGATGCCGCCGACGTGATGGGACTGCTCAAGGGACAGATTACAGTGATGATTCACTGCGGTTCGCGCGGGTTCGGTTATCAGGTGTGCGATGATTATCTGAAGGTGCTGCGCAACGCGCCGCAGAAATACGGGATTCATCTGCCCGATCGCCAGCTTGTGAGCGCGCCGGTGCATTCGCAGGAGGGCGAGGAGTATTTGTCGTCGATGCGTTGCGCGGCCAATTACGCCTTCGCGAATCGGCAGGTATTGATGGCGAAGACGGAGAAGGCGTTCCTGCACGCGCTGCGCATCTCGCCGCGCGAGCTGGGGATGGAACTCGTTTACGACGTGCCGCACAACATCGCGAAGCTCGAACGCCACAAAGTGGACGGTTACGAAAAAGAGGTTTGTGTCCATCGCAAAGGCGCGACACGGGCGTTTCCGCCGGGACATCCGATGATCCCGGAGCGTTACCGCGGCATCGGTCAGCCCGTGCTCGTGCCCGGGGACATGGGTCGGTACTCGTTCGTGTTGGTCGGCACGCAGGGCGCGATGGAACAAACGTGGGGCACGGTTTGCCACGGCGCGGGACGGATGATGAGCCGGGCGCGCGCCAAGAAGGAGCACAGTTTTCAGGATTTGCAGAGAGAAATGAGCGAGCGCGGTGTTTATATGATGGCGCAAGGACGAGGCACGGCGCTGGAGGAGGCGCCGTGGGCATACAAAGACGTGGAAAATGTGGTGGATGTTTGCCATAATGCGGGCATTGCTAGAAAGGTCGCCCGGCTGCGGCCGATCGGCGTGGTAAAGGGCTGATGGAAAGTGCCGGAAAAATTCCTGTGAATATCCCCGCCAGCATCGCGTCAAATTCCATGCATGAAAGCGCGCACTCTGAACCAACCGACCGCGAATTGGTGGAACGCTGCCAGCGAGGCGATCTTGAATCGTACGAAATTCTCGTGGGGCGTTACCGTCATCGCGTGTACGGATTGGCCTACAGCATGGTACGCAACGAGCAGGATGCGACTGATCTTTCTCAAGAGACGTTCGTAAAGGCCTGGCAGGCAATTCGAGGGTTCAAGAAAAATGCGTCGTTTTACACTTGGCTCTACCGAATCACCACCAACCAGTGCATCGATTTCGTCCGCAAACGCGACCGGCGACCGAGTGTACCGTTTGAGGAAGCGTTGGATCCCGACGCGGACGTGGAAGTGCCGCCATCAAATCAGCCGTTGCCGACCGACGAAGCGCAGCGAAAGGAGTTGCGCGAGCAGATCGACGCTGCATTGCAGGAACTTTCGCCCGAACACCGCGCCGTGATCCAGCTCCGCGAGTATGACGGACTGGAGTACGCAGCGATTGCCAAAGTGGTCGGCTGCTCGATGGGCACGGTGATGTCGCGACTGCACTATGCGCGGAAGCATTTGCAGAAGTTGTTGAGAGAAGCCATATGAAGTTACACAATCCAGAATTGGTTGGCGCGTTGCTCGACGGCGAGTTGAAGGGACTGCGTCGGCTGCGCGTGCAACGGCACCTGCGCCGTTGCGCTTTGTGCGCGGCTGAATATCGTCATCTACGTCACCTTAGCCAGATGATGACGGCCAACCCGCCCACGGCGCAGATGAGCGATTCGCCAGGGTTCTTCTGGTCGAAGGTCAAACGTGAAATTCAAGCGCGGGAAGACCAGAGTGTCACACTGCCCTCTCCGCAATTGATTTCTTCTGATTGGCTGAGTCGGCATCGCTACACCCTTGCCTCGGTGACGGCCTGTCTGGTTGCCACCGTTGGTGTGATCTGGTTTGCGCAAGCGTACCGCACCGCGCCCACCCCTGCCGTTGTTCCGATCATCACGGCTGTTCCGGCCGTAGCGGTTGAGCACGTCAGCACCCTCATTCCCCACAGCACCGCGACGCCGGTCCCGACAAAGGACAACGAGGATACAGTCATCTGGACATCGGGTTTGCCGTGGACGCCGAACATGACCCAAATGAAGACGCTGTACGCGAACTTGGACACCTAAACGTGCACTGGCTGAGCTTGATTGGGATTTCCCTGCTCCTGACAACGAGTGCCCAAGCGGTCTCGATCCGCGCATACTTGATCCGGGCGACCAATGACAGCAAGGCCACTGACGCGCGTCTGAAAGACATCGAGCCGCTGCTGAAGATCCGGTTCGGTTATCAGCATTACCAGTTGCTGGGGGTGCGGCAGGAACCGTTCAAGGGACACAACGTCCATCGGCTCAATCTCGGCGAAGGATTCGTGGTATTTGTGACGCCAAAATCCTCGTCCCAACAACGGCACGAACTCGACGTGGAGTGGACATCCGGCCGTGCCTCGCTGATGAAAACCACGGTCAGGATCAAGGAGAACAAGTACCTGTTTGTCAAAGGGCCCGGTGTGGGAGACGACTGGATTGTGCTGGCGGTGACCGTCTGCGAATGATGCATCGACTCGAGGGACCTCGGAGTTGACAGGTCGCGCGACGCCCGCCTACTGTAATGCATATGCTGAGCGAAAAAATCGCAGCCGATCTCAAGGAGGCCATGCGGTCGAAGGACAGCGTGCGCCTTTCCACGCTTCGCATGCTCAAATCGGCGATCGAGTACTACAAGATTGAAAAGAAACAGGAAAAACTGATGGACGCCGACATCACCGCGGTCATCAAGAAACAGATCAAGCAGCGTCATGATTCCATCGACGGATTCGCAAAAGGCGGTCGTACCGACTTGGTCGATAAAGAGAAAGCGGAGTTGGCTGTGCTGAGGTCATACCTGCCTGAAGAACTGTCTCAAGCGCAAATCGAAGAGATCGTCAAAGCCGTCATCGCCGAAGTCGGCGCCACCACCAAGGCCGACATGGGCAAAGTGATGAAAGCCGTCCAAGCCAAGACAGCCGGTCGAGTTGACAATCGGCTGGTCAGCCAGATCGTCTCTACCCACCTCGCTTAGCGTCGCGCTGACGGCTCAGCGCTCTCCAGAGAACTCAAAATCGATTTGCGTCGTGTGCTCACCCGCTACTTTGACATCATGCACGAGCGTGCCGAGTGCTTCGTGCCACGCGTAGAGCTTGTATGTTCCCGACCGAACCCCACGAAGGGCGAATTTGCCGGCGTCGTCCGTCAGTGCCGCCCACGGGTGCGGCATGACCGCGATGTAAGCCGCCATCCAATTCTGTCCGTTGCCACAGGAGGCTTTCAGCAGCGTAGGCTCTTTGAAGTTGGCCAGGGTGTACTTCTTCTCAAAGCCGGCGTAAGGCGTCGCCACGTGGAGCATCGTCATCGGCCCGTTCGTGCCGCTCATCGAGTCGATGCGCACCACGTGCAGCACCGGATCGTTGTTCCTCAAAACCAAGGTCGATCCACCACGGGCGATTTGGATCCGGGGTACGAATTCGCAATTGCGCTGATCCAGCACAGCAAACGCGCTGTCGTTGGACGCGGGCTTGCCGTTCGAAGGAGGGACCCCGAGATAAACCACGACGCTGCGGACCATCTGGTTCGTGTCGAGCAGCAACGACTGCAGCGGACGCGGTTGTGAACCGCAGACTTCCACATCCTGTTCGGCGTAAACCAGTGGAATGTTCGGTGCGCGACCGATGAGCCGCACCGAGCCGATGATGACGCCGCTCCCTGTTTCCGCGGCGCTGGCAGCGACAAGGCAAACCGTTAGGATGATCACAACGAGACGAAGCGTGCGCATATCAATGATAGAGCATCAGGTAGATAATGACGCCCGTGATCGAGACATACAGCCAGATCGGCAGCGTCCAGCGCGCAATCACTTTGTGTCTATCGAATCGCTGTCGCGCCGCCCGAACCACTGTCACCGGCGCCAACACAAGCGCCGTGACCGCCGCCAAGAGTGTGTGCGTGATCAAAATGCCGATATACACCGGGCGTGCCAGGCCCTGGCCGGGGAAAGGTTTGTGACCGAAATGCGCGTGATAGGTAAGGTACGAAACCAAGAACGCCGCCGACACAATCAACGCGGCGATCATGCAGGTGACGTGTGCCACCACGCGTTTCCGACGAATCATCGCGTACCCGGCGACCAGAAACACGGCGCTGGTGGCGTTCAGCGTGGCGTTGACCGCCGGCAGATCGGCGATGTCGATCATGACCTTTCCGCCAACAGGCGCACCGTGTCTCGCACCAACTGTCGCAATGCGCCGGCCTCGGTGCTGTCATAATATCCGCGGATCAGGCCCCGGCGATCCACGAGCACGAGTTTCGTGCTGTGGAGAATCGGCATTTCCCTGGCCGTGTCCGCCTCCTGCGTACTCAGCTTGAACCCGTCGATGGCGAGGCTGAAAATCTGCCGTTTGTCGCCGGTCGTGAAGAACCACCGTTGCCGATCCGCCTTGAACATGTTGGCGTAGCCGGTCAACACCTTGGGCGTATCCCAATCAGGGTCCACCGAGAAACTCACCAGCCGCAGGTCGTCCCGCACCGGCAACTGCGCCTGCAATTCCACCTCGTGCCGCATCATCGCCGGGCATTGCTCGGCGCATCGCGTGAAAATGAAACTCGCGATCCAAACCTTGCCGATGAGATCGGCCTTCTTTAATGCGCTTCCGTTCGCTTCCGTCAGTGCAAAATCGGGCACGCTCCCCAGCACGGGCAGCTCCCTGCCGCCGATGGCGACTGCGTTTCCCCGAAACGCCATCAACGTCGCGGCGGCGACCACCACGAAGAAGGTGGAGGCGACGCCGATATTCAACATCGTTCGAATCTTCATTGCAGATCTCCTGCTGTGACCCGCTGCGCCGCCGCAAGCGACAACGCGAACATCACGACCGCAAACAACGCCGTCACGACCAGCGCCGCCACGGCATCGGGATGCGGCAACTCCCAGTACAATCCCTCCCGCAACGCTGTCACTCCGTAGCTCAGCGGGTTGATTCTCATCACCCAACCCAGCCACGCAGGCGCGCCCGTGGCGGGAAACACGGCGCCTGACAACAACCACAGCGGAATCAGGAATAGATTCATAATCGCATGAAAGCCCTGTGTCGAGTTCATCTGCCAGGCGATGATAAATCCCAGCCCCGTCAGCGCAAAGGAAACGAGGAACATGACAACGGCCAGCCACGCGAACGCCGCCGCACTCAGATGCAAATGCACCAGCGGCGCCAACGCCAGAAACACCAGCCCCTGCACAAACGCGAGTGCCGTGCCGCCAAGAATTTTCCCCAGCACGACGGCGAACCGTCCCACGGGTGCCACCAGCACCGCCTGCAAAAACCCTTCCCGCCGATCCTCAATGACCGAGATCGTCGAGAAGATCGCCGTGAACAACAAAATCATCGCCAACGTGCCCGCGTAGAAGTATTCGAGATAACCGTGTCCCTCCGGCGCATTCGGCGCCTTGAACGATTTTCCCAATCCAAGCCCCATCAGCAACCAGAAAACGATCGGGGTCGCCAGTGCGCCCACCACACGGTCGCGCTGCCGGAAAAACCGCACCATCTCCCGCCACCACAGCGTCAATGCAGGAAGCAGCAAAGACGTGTTAGATACCGGCTTCATGTTTCTTCCTGTGGAGTTTTGCGTCTTGACACAGCTTTGCCGTTTCTCCGCAGGCAGGCAAGCGGTGTCAAGCCACCACACTCCAAATGCCGGTTCATCGCCCGCCCTCCTCGAACCGATGTCCCGTCAAATGAATGAACACGTCTTCCAACGTCGGTTTCCCCACGCTGACGGAGTCAATCTCGCCAGGGAACGCTTCCACGAGATCGGGAACGAATTCGTGTCCGCGGGGTCGCTCGATGCGCAGCATGTGGTCCACCACGCCAACTTTCACTCTGAATCGTTTTTCGATCTGTTCGCGCAATGTGGCGGGCTTGGCCGAGCCGACGCTGATCACGTCGCCACCGACGCGTTCCTTCAACGCCTGTGGCGTGTCGAGTGCCACGAGCCTGCCACGGTCGAGAATCGCCAGGCGATCGCAACGATCGGCTTCCTCCATGGTGTGGGTGGTCAACAACGCGGTGACACCGTCCTTCAAGCACAGTTCCTCCAAGTAATCGCCCAACTCGCGCCGGGCGAGCGGATCCAATCCCGTACTCGGCTCATCGAGCAACAGCAACTCCGGTTGATACAGCAGACCTTTCGCCAGTTCCACTCGGCGACGCAGTCCGCCGGAAAGTTTTTCCACAAAGTCGTTCGCGCGGTCGGACAACCCGAATCGCGCCAGCAGTTCCCCGATGCGCGACCGAAGTGCGGCGCTGTGCAGGCCGTAAATGTGGCCTTGGTGAATCAGATTTTCGCGGACGGTCAGTTTCTTGTCGAGGCTCGGCGATTGGAAAACCACGCCGATGCGGCGGCGATCAATGGCGCCGCCCTCCATGAGCACCCGTCCTTCCGTCGGAGTCGTCAACGTGCAGAGGATACGGAACAACGTCGTCTTTCCGCCACCGTTCGGCCCGAGCAGTCCGAAGAGTTCGCCGCGCCGCACCGAGAAGCTGACGCCGGCCAGTGCCGTCCGCTCCCCATAGCGGTGGGTCAATGCTTCGACAACCAGAAGGGATTCGGTCATCTCGATCAGTCCCTACCAACCGGCATCGACAATGATGAGCAACAGCAGCAAGGGCAGATAAACCACCGAGGTTTTGAGCAATCGCTTCGCGTTCAGGAAAGTTTTGGTTCGCGCCAGCAAGGCGCTGATCCCGAACAGTGCCAGCCCCATAAGAATCGCGCCGAACGAGTACACCCGACCCGTCATCCCAATGGCTGTGGGCAGAAGCGAAGCGCCGATGAGCAACGCCGAAAACAACAACGTCAGCCGAAACGTGCTGACGCCGCTCGGCTCGACGACGGGCAACATCTTGAGATCCGCCCTTCGATAATCGTCGCGGAACATCCACGCGATGGCATAGAAATGCGGGTGTTGCCACGCGAACAGGATCGCGAACAGCGCCCACGCCCCGATATCAATCCGCCCCGTTGCCGCTGCCCAACCGCACAACGGCGGGATCGCGCCGGGAACCGCTCCGAAACTTGTATTCAGCCACGTCACCCGTTTCATCGGCGTATAAACGACAACATAGAGAAACGCCGCCAGCAAGACAAGGAATGCCGTCAACAGATTCACGCCGCGCGCCAGAACGATAACGCCCGCCAGCACGAGACTGACTCCGCAAGCCAGCGCGTGTTCGGGCGCGATGAGGCCCGCGGGCAACGCGCGGTGCCGTGTCCGTTCCATCTTCGCGTCCACGTCCCTCTCGAAATAATTATTCAGCACCGCTGCGCCACCGGTCGCGCAACTGACACCAAACAACGTCAGCAACAGCAACGGCCACTCACTCAGTCCGCGATTGCCCAGAAAAAAGCCGAGCGTAGTCGTTACCAGTACCATCGACACAATGCGCGGTTTCGACATTTCGACAAACGCACCCAGCGGAACCGTGTGGGGGGACGCGCTTGCCCGCAGGCAACCGAAGCTCTTCGCCGTCAAAGCGAAACTGAACGCCAGAATCAGAGCGCCGACTGCGAGGTGGACAGTCGGCACGACAATCTGTACGGCATCTAGCTGTCCCGGCGCCGCTTTTGGGACTCGGACGGCCAGCGCCCAGGCGCCGATCCAGAGCTGCGCGAACACCAAAACGATCAGGCCAACCACGGGCGCGGCGAAATCCTTGCGCTTCACCGACGGGAAAATCGTCATCACCGCCGTGCCGGCAACCAGAAAAACGATCATCGCACCCAGGATGTGCGCCAGCACGGCGCGCTCGGCGTGACGGATCGTTGCGCCGAGGATGATCTGGCAATAAACCGCGATCGTTGTTGTCAACGCGAGCCCGCGCAACAGGCGAGCGCGCGGTGTCTCCGTCGGCGGTTCATTCCACCGAGGCGACGTAACGAGCGCCAGCGCGATGGTGATGCAGAAGAACGCTTCCGCCAACGCCGCGTGCTCGATGGAAATCGGCGGCGGCAGGAAAAACTTCACGGTGAGTCCGCCGAGGATTCCCTGTGTGATGATGGCAGCGAGCGCCGCGATGCCGAGACGGCGGACCCAACGTCGCGGCTCACAGCGCACGAGCCAGACGGCGAGCACGATCGTGAGCATACCGACGGTGCTGGCGATCAACCGGTGCCCGTGCTCGTATAGAATCCCGCCAACCATTTTCGAAAGCGGGAAGGAAAACATGAATTGGCCGTATGTCGTCGGCCAATCGGGAACGGAAAGCCCGGCGCGATTGCTGGTCACGCTCGCGCCCGCAACGATCAACAGGAACGTGGCGGCGACGGTGAGCCAAGCAAATCGGTTCAGCCAACGATTGGAGCGGGGAGTCATCTTGCCAGTGAATGTCGGTTCGCCGTTACTGTTGGAGGTCTTCCTCCTGGCTCTTGATCCACTGGTCGTAGCCCTGTTCGCTGTCAATCGTCAGGAACCCTTTCATGCGGTAGTGGCCGAGACCGCACAATTGTGCACAGGCAATCTCGGCGGAGTAGCGCGGACCGATGGAGATGCTGGTGACGCCGTCCTTGACCAACTCGGCAAGGGCGCTGTCGGACAGTGAGCGGCCCTTCTTGAGGATCACTTTCCCATCTTTTCCTGCGTAATCCCTCATGGAAACGTATCCATCATACGTTTTCGTCAGAGGCAGGCTGACGGTTTCAGCCATTTCTTCGCGCAATTCGTCCGATGTCTTCGTCGCGCGAAAGTGAATCGGAATAAGCATACCGGGGATGGCGTCCTGTTTGACGCGCATCACGGGCAGGAAGAAACTGTGAATCACATCTTTCGTGGTGATGTCGATGACGACGGGCCGGTTGACGGGAATATGGAGTTGATTCAGCGTCACGATGTCGTCTTTGCCGGCCGGGTCGGAGCGATCGAGACCGATCGGATTGGTTTGTTCGTCCACGAGTTTGATGTCGGTGCGGCCAAACTTCCCATCGGGACCCGGATAATGAACGTTCCATGCGAACTGCTGGGCGATGATGCGGATATGGACCGTGTCCGGCTCGGTCGGAAACGCGCTGACTTTCCATGCCCAGAACGGGATGGAAAGTCCCACCAGCAGCGCCACCTCGATAAGGGCAACGATCGCCTCCAGATATGACGAAGCGTGTGTCTTGACGCCGACGTAATCGGCCTTTGGATTCCTGCCCCGGCGGAAGCGCGCAATTGTGTAGAGGAAAAACGCACCCCAACCGACGAACAAAATCATCATCAGCACGTGTACCCAGAAAATCAACGAATCGACTCTTGCCCCGTGCGCCGAGGCGTCAATCGGTAATCCCAAAATTTTCTCGAACATTCTTGTATTCCTTCTCGATGGATTCGTTTACGGCACATCGTGGTCAGAGAACTGGCGCTGGCGACGGGCAAAGTAAACGATCATCCCGCCAAACCCGCTCAGCACGAAGCCGGTCACACCGAGCATGGTCAGAATCCCCATGTTCATTCCGTGCGTTTGCGCCGCGTCGGGCGCGCCGTAACAGGCGGCGCAGGCTAGGATGGTCAACGTCATGTTCACTGGTTGTTCCTCAACTTCCGCAAAAAAGCGATTTCGTAAGCCACCAATACCGCGCCCAGCACAAACGAGCCGCAGCCGACGATCAGGTACGACCCTTTTCCGTGCGCGTAGTCGGAGCCAAAGCACCAGGCGCCGAACCCCAAACATAGCAGGATAGACATCGTGATGAAGATCACGTGGAATGCTTTAAGGGACATGTTCTCCTTTCCCCGATGCGGACGCAGCCGTCGCCTTGTGATGTAACTCCACGTGCCGTTGCGGCACCTGAAAAATCCCGTGCTGGCGTCCTTGCTGATCGGCATTCGACGACAGGATCAAGCCAAACATGGCAATGACGAACACTGCCGTCAGAGCCAGAACCGCATAGATCAGTTTCTTCTCCGAAAACAGGTGCATGAAATAGCCGGCCACCAACGATCCCTTCACGGTCGCGATGATCAGGGCCACGATGATTCCCACCACGATGCCGAGATGCACGCTCGCCGCCGCGACCGTCACGATTGTGCCGACCATCAGCGCGGCGCCGACCGCGATGTAAATTGTTTTCTGTTTCCCGGCTGCTTCTGGAATGTGCGCGCTCATGATGTCTTTTAGGATCATTTCCCCGGCAACAGGTACAACGTCGGGAACAGGAAAATCCAAACCAGATCCACGAAATGCCAGTACAACCCGGCCACCTCGACCCGGTTGGTAAATCGTTGCGGATCGGTGAACCACATCCTGCTGCCCGGTCCCCACAGGTAACTGTTCACGATCACGCCGCCGATCACGTGCAACCCGTGCAGCCCCGTCAGCACGAAATACAACGCGATGTACGTGCTCGTCGAGGGTAGATACCCGTGCTCGAATTTCGCTCTGTACTCAAATCCCTTGATCACCAAGAACACGAGCGCACACAGTAGTGTCAGCCCCATGAACAGTTTGAAGCGCGCCAGGTTCTTCGCCTGAAGCGAGGCCCAGGAGAACACCATCGTCACGCTCGACGCGATAAGCACGAACGTGTTGATCGTGCCGAGCGGCACGCTCAGAATCTCCGCGCCGTGTTCCCATGTTTGGGCTCCCGTCCGCAGCAGCACGTAGCTCGAGAACAGCGCGCCAAACAACATCACTTCCGAAGCGAGAAACAGCCAGACTCCCAGCTTCGCGTTATAAAGACCGGTATCGGGACGCTCCGTGGAATTGTAGGGAATCTCAATCGCAGCGGACATTTATGCACCCTCCGGCAACTGCTGTGGACAAAAGTCGCGTTTCGAACCCGGAACGCTGTATTCGTAAGGCCCGCGATAAACCGTCGGCACCACCGGGAAATTCCCGTGCGGCGGCGGCGTGGGCGTAGCCCATTCCAGCGTGGTGGATTGCCACGGATTATCCTCGGACCTGCGCCCGGCAAAAATGCTCCAGATGAAATTGATGATAAAAACAAACTGGACTGCGCCGAGCGCCCACGCCGAGTGCGACATCACCTTGTTCAACACCAGCACGTGTTCCGCGTGCAAATAGGAGGCGCCGCCGTCGTACAACCGGCGCGACACGCCTGCCAGACCTTGAATGAACATGGGCATAAACACTCCATTCATAAAGATGAGAGAACCCCAGAAATGGATTCGGCCCAGCATCTCATTCATGCGCCGGCCCGTGACCTTCGGGAACCAGAAGTAAATCCCTGCGAACAGGGCAAATAACGTGCCCGGCGCCACCACGTAATGGAAGTGCCCGATCACATAGTACGTGTCGTGCAAGTGAATGTCGGCGCTTGCCAACCCGAGCGGCAGGCCCGTCAGACCGCCAATGCCAAACATCGGCAGAAACGCCAGCGCGAAACACATCGGCACGTTGAAACGGATCGAGCCGCCCCACAGCGAAAGAATGAGCGCCGTCAGGATGATAATCGACGGGATCGAGATGATCATCGTTGTCGTCTGGAAAAACGCGTTGATCACCGTGCCCATGCCCGTCAGGAACATGTGATGCGCCCAAACGATGAACGACATGAATCCGAGGAACACCGCCGAGTAAACCATGGACTTGTAACCCCACAGCGGCTTGCGCGTGTTGTTGGCGACTATTTCGGCCACGATGCCCATCGCGGGCAGAATCAGCACGTACACTTCCGGGTGCGCCAGAAACCAGAACAGATGCTGCCACAGCAACGCGCTGCCACCCCCGCTGACTTCCAGTGCTTTGCCACCCACCACCAAACCGCTCGGCAGGAAAAAGCTGGATCCAAACAGCCGGTCCACCAGTTGCATGATGCCTGCCGCTTCCAACGGCGGAAACGCCAGCAGCAACAGAAATCCCGTGACCAATTGCGACCACACGAAGAACGGCAGCCGCATCCACGTCAGTCCTTTCGCGCGCAGTTGGACGATCGTGGTGATCGTGTTGACCGAACCGAGCAGCGACGACGTGATCAGGAACACCATGCCGATCAACCAGACCGTCTGTCCCGTGAACAGCGAGTGACTCATCGGTGTGATGTTGGCCAGCGGCGCGTAGCTGGTCCAACCCGACTGCGCCGAACCACCCGGCACGAAGAAACTGGCCAGCATTATGATGCCGCCGATTAAGTACACCCAGTAGCTCGACATGTTGAGCTTCGGGAACGCCATGTCCTGCGCGCCGATCTGCAGCGGCACGAGATAATTGCCGAACGCGCCGACCGCCAGCGGCACCACGCCGAGGAACACCATGATCGTGCCGTGCATCGCGCCGAGTTGGTTGTAAAACTCCGGCGCCATGATGCCGCCGGGCATCCGTGTGTCACCCAGCAGTTTCGCAAGCCAGGCCCACGGCAACGGCTGGCCCGGATACGCCAACTGCCAGCGCATCGTCATCACCAGGCAGAACCCGAAAAACAGGAAGCACAACGCCGTGAAGCCGTACTGCAAGCCGATGACCTTGTGATCGGTGGAAAAAACATACTTCCGCCAAAACGGCAATTCACCGTGGTGATCTGCTGCGTGGGAAGCAGCTTCTCCATGAAAATGAGTTTCTGTTTGTGCCACTGTCACGATCCTTTCTCGTCCACACCGTACAAACCGCCAAAGACCCGGCGTGCCCCGCCCGGGCTTTCCACGCTGACTTGTCCAGAAACAATCCTAGCCCGACTTATTCATGAATCTGTACAGCAGCCGGCCTGGCTGCCAATCATAATCTGCCAAGCGGGCAGCTTCCCCTACACCTCTCTCTGCAACACTGCGTCAGCAGTTCCCCTCGTTCATGAATAAGTCGGGCTAGCGAACCTGCAACAACCCGCTTCTCTTGTTATTCGCCCTTGAACGTAAAATCAACCGTCTTGGCTTCGCCCTCGCCCACCTTCACCTTCTGGGTCTGGGTGCCGTACTTCTCGTGCCACACTTCGATCTCGTAGTCGCCCGCCGGCAGGTTCTTGATTGAGAAGGTCCCGTCGTCTCCCGTCGTGCTGAAGAAAGGATTGTCCAACACGCCGACGTACGCCGACATCCACGGATGCACGTCGCACTTGAAATGCACCATCACTTCGGGATTGGCAAACGTCCGGGTGACCTTCATGCCCTTGTTCGGCTCGCCCACGTTGAACTCCTTGCTGTTGGTCGGCATGGCATGAATGTTGTGCAACGTGTCGTCGCTGTTGATGATTTCCAGCGGCTGCTTCGCCATCATGCCAAACACGTGCGGCACGTAGTGGCAACCCGCCTGATCAATCACCACCGGGGTCTTGGGCGTCTCGTAGGTCTTGCCTTCCAGACCGCTCTTGATGTACACGAACACGTTCTTCAGAGTGCCGTTTGGATTGACGACGACTTCCTCGCTGTACAACGGCGTGTCAGCGTGCATCTCTGCGCACACCGGATCGGCGTCCGTTTTGATCTTCTTCATCTTCGGCGCCGTGCCCACGAATGTGATCTTGCCCGAGACCGATGCGGTATCCGCTGCACGCACGGACCATCCAAGCAACGCCACCGCTGCCATTGCACAGAACATAAACTTCAATGTCTTCATGGGAATCTCCTTCCGATTACCTGGTTAGTAATCTCTCGGAATCACTTGATTTGATGCTCGAACTTCCCCTTTGGTTTTCTCCATTTCTGACGGCTCTCCGCCGAAAACATTTACGGGAGTATGGACTTAACGCAAACCGGGCGTCAAGCAGGCCGTGGCCGAAGTTGAAGTTTACCCGGCGCGGCGGAGCGTCGGCGCAGGCGTACCGGCTTGCTGGTCTGCCATGCTGAGCTTGTCGAAGCATCTCTCTCTATTCTCGCGGGCTTGCCCCGACCGGCTCACGGTGGCATACTCCGCGCCGAACCATGAAAGCTCTTGCTGAGTGGGAGGCGCAGGTCGATTCGGAGTTGAAAGCCAAGTGTCCGGCAACCCTACGCAATCGTGCTGGCGCAGTGCTTGGGGCGATACCGCAACGTGGAGATTGGAACGACTTTTTACGCGCGGCGCAAGAATCGTGGAGACTCTGGCGTTTATCGCCAACCCATTTTCCAAATGCTGTTCTGTTGCTCTATGCCGGCTTGGCTTTCTACGAATACGAGGACAACAGCTTCTGGCCGGCCTTCAGCCGATGCCTCGGCTTAAATCCGTTGCCGGGAAGCCAGCAAACAATGTGGAACGACGCATTTGAACGAGCCGCCTCGGTCAGAGGTTTTCAGCTATTGCATGGCGTTGGGCATCGATCGCTCGTTGGGACAGCCGTCTATTTAGCAGGCATCCCGCTTTCGATGTGGGAAGACTTTCTGAGCGTCTGCGAGTGGGCGTTGCGCTGGAAAGAGGGCTGCCCGTGGAGACTGGAGTCAGATTGATCCTGCGTATCTCAAGCCCGGCGATATCATCCATGTTGATGAGATTCGACGTACGACGGTCGGCGACGCCTATTGGGTAACGGCACGCAATGCGTCAGGCGTCCTGCATTTCGACAGCGGCGTCAACCTGTCCGAGTTCCTGGAATTGGTCGATTGAGGCCGTCCTGTCTGAGAAGCGAACTGGACGACGGACGAGCCTGCGAACAAGGCCACGGCCAATGACGCTAGCGGCGGGGCGGATTTCTATCGCGCTAGAGGTTGCCATCCCATCGTACACCGCTGTCGAAGTTCTCGCCAAAATACAGTTGTTCCATTCGAGCCACTTCTTCAGCAACTTGCTGAAGAAGTTTTCGCCTGTCGTCGAGCGGCAGATATCGAACCAGTT
>Ga0326728_10004228_pt1 | contig 43024 bp, 36 predicted proteins | sample MB3enrmetagenome_FD_207602 | JGI IMG/M metagenome (GOLD analysis project Ga0326728, IMG submission 207602) | Lab enriched peat soil microbial communities from McLean, Ithaca, NY, United States - MB31MN | ecosystem: Environmental > Terrestrial > Soil > Wetlands > Peat | place: USA: New York...
CAAGATGACCCTACAAAAAGGAGATTTCATACTAATCAGTTATACAGCAAAAGTTAAGGAAACAAACGAAGTTTTCGACACAACATACGAAGATGTAGCCAAGAAAGAGCACCTCTATAAAGAAGGAAAAATGTATGAGCCTAAACTGGTAGTTGTCGGCGAAAACTGGGTTCTCAAAGCCCTAGATGACAGTTTAACAATCATGGAGATAAACAAACCTGCAACCGTTGAAATTCCACCTGACAAAGGCTTTGGGCAAAGAGATCCGGAAAAAATGAGGCGCGTGCCACTCAAACAGTTGCTGGCAAAGGACATTAACCCGGTTGTTGGAGCACAGATAGAATTTCAAGGGAAAGACGCTGTTGTGCGTTCAATGGGCGCGGGAAGAGTACTTTTAGACTTCAACCCTGCATTAGCTGGAAAAACCTTAATTTACGATGTCGTAGTCAGCAAGAAACTTGAAAGCAGCGAGGAAAAAATAGGTGCTCTTATCCACCGTAGAGTACCTGTGGTGGAAGAAAACAAGTTCAAAATAGCTATACAGGACAAAAGCTTAACTATTGACATGCCTGAGGTAGCCTTCTATATTGAAGGCATCCAAATTGCCAAACGCGGTATTGCTCTGGACATCCAAAAATTCATCCCTGACTTGGCTGAGACAAAATTCGTTGAAGCTTTCAAAGCTGAACCCAAACCTGCACCTGTAGCACCGGCAACTGCACCTGCAGCACCGACCTCTACATCTGAATCAGAAGCACAGGTCAGTGCACCCTAAAAAAGCATCCAACAAACGTTTTTTCCCTATTAAAACGAATTGCCATTAGATAATTTAGACTTAGAATGAACCACAGGCTTCTCCATAAAAATTTATTAAGACACAAAGCAACTTTCAAACTCTTAGTTTCAAAATATTTTTTATTTCAAATCCCAAAAATTGCAAAATATCTCAGCAGGGGAAATATCAAAAAAACGTTAAAAAGAGCAAACAAATATCTGTTGAAACTGCAAAAAACGGTGTTTCTTACAGTAGACTTATAACGTTGCATCTCACCGTAAGAGTTCCTCGTTTGGGAGAGTAATTTGGGGGAAGGAGGGGTACAGTATTAGGAGAAATCAGCTATCAGCAGCGAACATGCTCTGCTTTTCAGCAACATTTGATATATTCCAGTTTTTGAACTGTTCAGATTTTGGAAATGTAGCTTATTATCATGCTCGATTCTTCTAAGTCAAAGAGAAATAGGGGAAGGCAAAGATATGAAGAAGCTACAAATCATAGTAATTGTATTTCTAATTTTGTTTTCAATTAGTACGTTCCCGAGTATGCCCGCCAAAGCTTGTAATGCGTACACTTACACTGCGAGCATATCGCCAACGTTAACAGATGCTGGTTTAACAGGTGTGTCCTATACTATTACATTCACTGACACTGCCAGCAGTGACATGGGTTCCGGAACCATAACGATTCCCACAGGGTACACTACCGTTTCATTGACTAGTGTAACGGCATCAAATGGGGATTCTTGGTCGGGATCTGTGTCTTCTTCTACTATGTCCTTTACAGCTTCTCAAGGTGATGATGAAATATCCAATGGACAAACTGTTACGGTGGTTTTCTCCGCAACAAATCCATCTTCTGCTGGTTCATATACTTGGACAACCGCAGCTTATAGCGATACAAGTGAATGCGGGACAAGATTTACTATAAGTGGTTGTCAGCCTAGTGTTACGGTGAATGCAGGCACTGCTACTCACTTGATGGTTTCATGTGGGACTACTCAGACTGCTGGTGTTGCTTTCTCTGTGACGGTTACGGCTGAGGACGCGTACGGTAACGTGGCTACGAGTTACACTGGTACGGTTCATTTTACCTCTTCAGATTCTGGGACTGGCGTTGTTTTGCCGTCTAACTACAAGTTTAATGCTAGAGACGATGGCTCTTACAAGTTTACTAATGGCGTTATATTGGTGACGGTTACCACTACCGGCTGGATTACGGCCACTGACACAGTGACTAGCTCGATTACTGGTTCTCAAACTGGCATAACAGTTACCCCTGCTGGTTTGGCTAGCATCGTGGTTTCTCCGTCTTCAGCAACGATTATGGCTGGTGGTTCTCAGGCTTTCACCGCTGAGGGCTTTGACGCATACGGCAACGACTTAGGCGATTACACTGCCTCAGTTACTTGGAGCATTGATTCTGGTGCTGGAGGCTCTTGGACTGCTAACTCAGTTACCGCAATCTACGCTGGAACCTGGACAGTTACAGCCACTGACGGGCTGATTTCCGGCACGGCATCTTTGACAGTTACTCATGCTTCTGCAGTGAGCATCGTGGTTTCTCCTGCTACAGCAACGATTATGGCTGGTGGTTCTCAGGCTTTCACGGCCACTGACAAAGACGCTCATGGCAACACTTGGGATGTTACTTCTACAGTTACTTGGAGCATCTCGGCTGGCGCTGACGGTTCAGTTTCTGCTGGTGGCTTGGCTACTGCGGATAAGACTGGAACTTGGACGATTGAGGCTGTGGATGGTTTTGGCAACATTGGCACGGCTTCTTTAACGGTTACTCCGGGTGTTGCAACTCAATTGGTGGTTTCAAGTTCAAGCGAGACTCAGACTGCTGGTGTGCCCTTCTCTGTGACGGTTACGGCTGAGGACGCGTACGGTAACGTGGCTACAAGCTATAATGGCACGGTTCAGTTTACTTCTTCTGATGGTCAGGCGGTTTTGCCTGTTGATTCAACGCTTTCGTCTGGTACAGGAACTTTCAGTGTTACTTTGGAGACGGCTGGCACTCAGTCGATTGCTGCTACTGACACGGTGACTAATACTATTACTGGTTCTTTGACTGTGACGGTTAATCCTGCGGGTGCTTCTTACTTTGTAGTTTCGGGCTTCCCGAATCCTACTACTGCCGGTGTTTCTGGTACTGTGACGGTTACCGCCTATGATCAGTATGGTAACGTGGCTACAGGTTATCTTGGCACGGTTGCCTTCACCTCTTCAGATACTGGAGCTGGTGTTGTTTTGCCAGGTGAGTACACGTTCACGGCTGGGGATGCTGGTGTTGCGTCTTTCAGTGTTACTTTAGTGACTGCTGGTTCTCAGTCGATTACTGCTACTGATACGTTGACTCCGTCGATTACTGGCTCTCAAACTGGTATAACAGTTAACCCTGCCGGCTTGAACAGCATTACGATTAGTCCGTCTTCAGCAACGGTTATGGCTGGTGGTTCTCAGGCTTACACGGCTGAGGGCTTCGATGCGTTTGGTAACGACTTGGGCGATGTTACTTCAACCGCCACTTTCAGTGTTAACGGTGTTTCGATTGCTGGAAACTCTGTGACTGAGGATTTGGTCGGTGTCTACACGGTTACTGCATCCATCGGCAATGTTGTGTCTAACGCGGCTTCCTTGACGGTTACTGCTGGTCCACTGGCTAGCATTACGATTAGTCCGTCTTCGGCGTCGATTGTTGCTGGTGGCTCTCAGACTTACTCGGCGACCGCTACGGACTTGTTTGGTAACACATGGGATGTCACTGGGTCGGTTACTTGGAGTATTGACAGTGGTGCTGGTGGTTCCTGGAGTGGAGCTACTTACACTTCTGCGAATGTTGGTTCCTGGACGGTGAAGGCTGCTCTCGGCGGAGTTTTCGGTACTGCCAGTTTGACGGTGAATGCGGTTACTTACCAGATTACGGTTATTAGTGCTCACGGTAGTCCTACCGCCTCAGCTTTGGTTAACGCAGGTGGCTCATTTACCGCCTCAGTCACAAGTCCTGAATCTGCTGGTGTTGGTCAACAATGGATCTGCACGGGCTACAGCATTGACGGCGGACCGGTTGTTTCCGGTACAAGCTACACATTCACCGATATCCAGTCAAATCACACCATAACTTTCAACTGGCAAGAACAATACTATTTGACTACCATTACAAACTTTGGCTCAGTTGATCCTGCTAGCGGCTGGTACGATGCTGGTTCCACCGTGACTCTTTCTGCTACTGCTCCATCGGCTGGTTCTGGTGAGCAGTACGTCTGGAATGGTTGGACTGGAGTTGGAACTGGAAGCTACACGGGTACGGATAATCCTACTACCGGTAGCGAGGTTACCATGAATGGGCCAATAACCGAGGCTGCATCTTGGACTCATCAGTATCAGGTGACTTTTGATGCTTCAAGCAACGTTAAGGGTGACAGTTCTGCTACCATCGTGACTGTTAACGGGGTTCCTGAGACTGCGACAAGTTTGCCTTACAGCGTGTGGGTTGACAGCGGCAGTTCAGTTTCCTACAGTTTTGCGGGTCTTGTGGCCAGTTCTTCGGCGAGCACTACTCAGTATCGTTGGGGTACCACGAGCGGGATTGATACAGCTCAGTCGGATATTTTGGCTGTTACGGGTGCTGGCACGGTTACTGGCAACTATGTGACCCAGTATGACTTGCAGTTTGCTGTGTCTGGTCTGGATAGTTCGGCGCAGGGGACTGTCGTCTCCGTCACCGTAGGAGCTAATCCAGCGGTCAACCTTGTTCAAAGCCAGTTCCCCTATGATTTCGGCTACGTGGACGCGGGCACAGTCATAAAATACACTTTCACCTCTGCAGTCGGCAGCTCTAACAGCGGTGAGCAGTTTGTTCTTACGACACCAGCAGCTACGCCTGCATCAGGTTTCTCTCTTAACGGAGCGACTACTGTCACTGGCACCTACAAGACGCAGTTCGAGGTGTCTTTCAGTCAGACTGGGATAAGCAGCGATGCTGGTACTAACAGTGTTCTTACGTTGAATGGAGTAACCTACACTTACAATGATTTGCCCACTGGCATGTGGGTTAATGCTGGAACATCGTTCAGTTGGTCCTCTCCTGTCGCAGGCGTGACTGGTGAGCAGTTCGTTTACACTGGCGATTCAGGTCTCGCATCGCCCATAACGGGTCCAGGGACAGACACATCCACCTACGTGACTCAGTACTACTTGACTGTTCAGAATGGCGGTTACGGTTCTGCTTCTGGTAGCGGCTGGTATGATGCTGGTGTATCGGCGCCTTTCTCGATAAGCCCGACTACGGTTCCTGGCGCTACTGGGGTTCAGTATGTGTTGACGAGTTGGAGTGGGTCGGGCACTGGCGCGTATAGTGGTTCAAGTTCTTCTTCGTCTGTTACAATGAACAACCCCATTACGGAAACAGCTAATTGGCAGACTCAGTATTATTTGACGGTGACTTCTGCTTATGGCTCGACTACTGGTTCAGGCTGGTATAATAGTGGTGCGACGGCTTATGCTGGTTTGAATTCTGGGACTGTTTCAGGCGGTACAGGGACTCAGTATGTTTTCGCTGGTTGGGGCAGTGACGCTTCTGGAACCAACTATGCTCAGAGCGTCGCCATAACGATGAACAGTCCTATGACTGCAACCGCTAATTGGCAAACTCAGTACCAGTTAACTTTCGCTGTGATTGGAAGCGGATCGACTATGCCGACCGGTTCTAATGTTTGGGAGAATGCGGGTTCCCTTTCCATAACGGCTACACCTAACACTGGTTACTCTTTCTCCTCTTGGTCGTCTAACACTGAATCAATCACCTTTAACAGCGCCAATTCTGCGTCCACAACGGCGACTATAGGAGGAACAGGCACGATCACCGCGACTTTCACGATTAACACGTACACTATCACGGTTACTCAGGGCGCTAATGGTGTCATTGCTCCTGGAACGAGCGTTGTTGATTATGGTGCTACTCCGAGCTTCAGTATTACGCCAAATACTGGATATTACATCGCGAGCATTACTGCTGACGGTGCGTCGGTGACTGTTATTTCGGCTTCGGGTCAGTCTTACCAGTTTAGCGCTGTTTCAGCTAATGGTTCATTAACTGCGACTTTCGCGGCTACCACCTCCAAAACGATAGTGTCCTCGCCATCGCCAACACCAATAGTGACTTCACCCTCACCAACACCGAAAGGGTCTTCAGCCTCGCCAACGCCGACAGTGGTCTCGCCGTCACCAACACCATTGTATGTAGTGCTTGTCGCCGTCATATTCGTCGCCATAATCCTTTTAATTGCCGCAGCAATAGCCATCAAACGTTCAAGACGAAAACTGGACAAGGCATTATCGAAACCTAAAACGTCCATTCAGCAACGCCCTTTTTATGCTCATTTTCTTATTATTTGAAGTTTAAGATCTAATCTGTCGCTACTCAAGAAAGCAACTAAGCAAATGAAGACAACTCTGCCTTTGTTCAAAATTTTGGTTCCGTTTGAATTGTTCCATCTTTCATGTTAAAAGGTGCAGGCGGCTCGTTGAAGTGAGCTGAATTGTTTTTTCTGGACATTTAGTTGATGTTCTGGGAGTTGTATTTTTGTTGCACAATTTTTTAATGTTTACGGGGGGTTAGCAAGGTTTAATAAGAGTATATTAAGTGTTAATATTCAATACTGTTAGGTGTGTTGCAACAGTTGCCTAAAACCAAGATCCATACCCCAAACCCAATCCAAATCAATAACCAAGATTCTTCTGCAAACAAAGAAGCAACACCAAACACAAACTTTTGTTCTCTCTCCACAAAAATCTCAGGAGATTATTAGACATGGCTAAAGTCAGGCCGAATGAACACATGTTCGGATTGCGCCTTACTTTTCACTGCTTAGGCATCAGTTGCTTAGCAGGAGCTGTGTTTCTTCAAGTTCTAGTGTTCATGGATATCGCCTCTCAAGGCTTCTTTATGGGTGCAGAAAAAAATCCGTTGATACTAAACGCGGAAATAGGACTCACAGTTTTCTGCGTCGTTTACCTCCTCTACCTGTCTATCTCAAAAATCAGCTCATTTGCAAATTCGCGAAATACCTAAAACCACAACTTTTTCTGGCATGTTTAAAGCTGTAGTCAATGGATTCTGATTAGGCGATTGTGTTGTTGTCTGAGTTGGAGTAGGCGCTGATGCTGTTGTTGGAGTAGGAGTAGCCGTAGGTATAGGTGTTGGATTTGGTGACTTAAGAATAAAGATAAATCCGACATTTCTGTATAATTATAATAGAAAGACTCGCATTTTCCATTCTTTTACGCACAGGATTGGAGGGAGGTGAAAAGCAGAGATGGATCATACAATAGTCCATTTTGAAATCCCAGCCCAAGATGTAGAAAAATTAAAGCAGTTTTATGAGGAAGTTTTCGGCTGGAAAATAATTCAGTATCCTGCGCCAGAAGAATACTGGGTTATACAAACTGTTCCTGTTGACTCAAACGGCTTGCTGCTGAGGCCGGGAGTGAACGGTGGAATGTTTAGGAAGCAGCAGCCTGAAATTAAACCTATCAATTATTTTGCTGTTGAGTCTATTAACGATTACTTAGCTAAAATCCAAAAGCTTGGTGGAAAAGTAATCTCGTGCAAACAGGAAGTTCCTAATGTTGGTTGGATAGCTGCGGCAGAGGATCCTGAAGGAAACAAGTTTGCGCTTATTCAGCCGTTACGCGTTTAGAATTCAAGGTTTAATTGATTATTCCTGTTGCCTTTGCTGTTTTCTCGCAGGATTCAAAATTAAGATTTAACTTTTGGAGGATTGTGTAGCGTTCAGGCCTTATTTTCGCTGCTGCCTCCAAAGCTTTAACCAAATCAACGTCTTTAAAGCCTAATTCGCTGGCAGTTGTTGGCGCACCCATCTGCTTGAGCGTATTTCTTATTCTTTTCCAGTTTGCCCCGTAAAGATAAGCCGTCAATATTGAGCCTACACCGCATTGTTCGCCGTGCATAGCATGGTGCGAATTAAACATGTCCAGGGCGTGGCTAAACAGATGTTCTGAACCGCTGCATGGACGGCTGCTTCCAGCGATGCTCATGGCAACGCCGCAGCTTATCAAAGCCTCAAGAAGCACGTGCAGTCCCTCATCTTTGTGGGAGACGATTAACTCTGCGTTTTCCATAACCAGTTTTGCGCTCATTAAGGCTAAACTGGCTGCGTACTCGCCGTAATACTCGTTTTGTTCCATGTGTGCCAGTTTCCAGTCCTTGACTGCTGTAATTTTGGCGATGACGTCTCCGCAGCCGCTTATTACATAACGCCAGGGTGCTTGGGCAATGACGTCTGTGTCAGCGATTATTGCCATTGGCGCTTGTGCCAGTATTGAGTACGGCTTGTCTGAACCTTTAATTGAAGCTAAGGGGCTTGCGATGCCGTCATGAGAAACGGTTGTGGGCACGCTGATGAAGGGGATGTTTTGGCTTCCTGAACTTATTTTGGCTGCATCAATTATAGTTCCGCCGCCCACACCGAAAAGCACTTGCGGTTTTAACTCTTTTATTTGCACTTCAATGTCTAACACGTCTTTTGTAGTCATGGTTTTAACGAGAAGAAAATCAACCGTTAAACCTGATTCCATTAGAAAATCGGAAACTGCTTTTCCAGCTATATCATAACATTTTGAGTCCGACATTACTAACGCTTTCCCCTTAAGTCCTAGCCGTCTTGCCACTTCAGGAACCCGTTGCAGGGTTCCTTTTCCGACGATGACCTCACGGGGAAGTTGCATGTAATGGTACTTTAGTGCCAAATTGACCACTGTTAACTTGCAAACAATTAATTTAACTCCAGTGGTTTAAAACTTTGGGAACTTGCCCCAGAAAACAAGCCAGTATAATCGAGAAAAGGATTATCTTTTGAAACTATGTTCATGAGAAGGGCGTTTATGGATGGCTTAGGCTTCTTGGGTACTCGTTTATTTTTAGTATGAGATTTTAGATAATAAGAGCGTTATATTTTGTCGCTAGAGTTTGTATCTTTCAAGATCAGCTGAACCGCATTTTGGGGTAACAAAATAAAATATTTCTCCACACTTGCTACAATGAAACTCTTGATTTTTGGTTCTTTCTACTGCTTGAGAACTACATTTAGGACAGCATATTTCAACGTTCGGCGTTTTTCTTCGTCTCCGGTTTAGGCTGGACCACTCTGTTATTAAGGATTACGGCAGATCATGCGATAAGGTAAAAGCAAAGTTTGATGTTATTTTTGCATTACTCTGATTGCTCTTTTCTCTGCAAAATTCGTTTTGCCCGTTATTTCTTCGAATAACCCGTAGTTTTCCTCCATTAGTTCCGAGAGAAAGTAGGCAGCAGAGTAGTGGTCCCCAGCGGAGATGATTAACTTGTTTTTCTCAAGAATTGTAAGGTGATGCCTAATTGTTTTGTAGTTTACTCTGAGGAGTGTGGCTAGCTGGTTTGGGTTTTGCGGGGATCTTTTTAGGGTTTTGATTATTTGGGCTCGGGTTTTGCCGCCTCTTGTTCCTGTGATTAGCCATCCAATTAATTGTCTTATTGATAGATTGTTGTTTATCATGTAGGTTGCCTGCGAGTTATTCCTTGTTTATCTATTGCCACATGCTACTATTTAAGGTAGTAGCTGCTATTAAAGCTAATATCACGTATTTTTTAGCCTAACACTTGTACGAAACAATCAAACCATGAACATATCAGTAGTACTAGGCGCGCGCTGCCTTGTCCTTATTATGTGTTGAAGTAGGTCGGTGATACCGCTTTGTCTTTTCGCCCAGTGTTTTGAGCGGCTTCTCTGTTGAGAACCAAGCAAAGAATGCTGAACAACGCGTAAGTAGCCACTTGCTTCAAACCTTTGACCTTGTTTACAACCATGCTGCACGAGTCTTTAGGAACTGTTCACCGCTTCAACAGGCGGTCTCTTATGATACTCTTTCTTCTGATCCTCGGGTCCGTAAGTCCTAAACTTCTTGTCGACCCGTAAGACATTCCTATCGCCTGGTTTCTGGTTTGCAGGATAAGGAATAACTGCCTTTTCAGCTGCAGCTCTAATTTTGCCATCGCTATATTGGCTATCAGCGATTAAGCTTCTCAGCCTAGCACCAGAACTCTTCAAAACTTGCTTTGCCTTCTCAAGTATGACCAAGGAATGTTTCTTCTCATTATCGTTGGCTGAAGCAAACAAGCAGGACAATGGAAGCATTGTCTTGGAATCTATCGATAGGTGTACTATGTAGTCTAAAGCGTAGCTTCTGCCTGTTCTTCCAACTCGCGCTTCAGGGTCTGAGTAGCCAATCTGACTATTTGTTGGATGACGAGTGCTCCAAGCTTTGATGAAAGACGCGTTTAATACAATGTCTATCTGTTTTGATCGGTTGCCTTTGAGAAGCTTAATGACTTTGTCTTCAATTATGCTGTTAAGCTTGTCTTGGCCAACTTTTCTTGTGAATCTGCTGAGAACGCTTCTGGGGTAACCTTTCTCTTGTGGTTTGAGTAAGCATAGCTTTCTTAATCTCGAGTCAGCATCCAATAGCTTGGTCATTTCTCGCAGACTCCGTATACCCTTCATGCGCATTATGATGAAGGTTCTGAAAATGCCCAAGGGATTTCTTGGAGGTCTTCCGAGACCTTGAAGGTGAAAACAGCTGTTGACTACGCTTTTGGCAAAGCTTAAGTCGACGTTTCGAAACAAGTTTTTAGGGTCTCGTGTTCATCTTGTCCCGCCAGGACTCACCTCCTAAGCTGGGGCTAACTCACTTGATACGAGACCCCTATCTCAAAATAAGCTTTTCAATTTCGGGACAAACCAGCGCGCCATCGCTTAAACATTAAACTCATACCAAGATAATACTTAGGAAACGCTTATTTAACTGCGCCCAGCACCATCGCCAACAACGCCATTCGCACAACTACGCCGTTCCTAGCCTGCTGGAAATAACGTGCCTGTTGAGTGCCGAAAAAAAGTAAAAAAGTTGTTTTACTTATGCCGTTTTCGAAGCAGTACCAAGGCAACAACAATAACAAGTACTACCACAACGACGGCAAGAGCAATGTATACCATGTCTGGCACGTTTGCGATGGCTGAACCACCTGAAGCTTGACCCACCGCGTACACATTATTGTCATCTGAACCAAAGTAGAGAACGCCGTTGGCTACAGTTGGGGCTGAATAGATGTTGCCGTTTGTTTGGTAGCTCCAAATTAAAGCGCCTGTTTGAGCATTTAAAGCATAAGTTTTGTTGTCTAATGCACCTGAATATTGAACATCATTAGCGACTGCGTTTCCGTAAACCCCGGAAATTGTATAATTACCCACATAACCACTAAGGGGCTTTCCGTTTGCGGAACGTTCAGTCACTACATTAAAGTATTGTGTGAAGCTGCCTGTGGTGTAGTTCCATTTGGTTGCGCCTGTTTTTGCATCCAACGCGAGGACGTTACCGTTGTATGAGTCTCCAGTGTAGACTACGCCGTTCACATATACTGGTGAAGCTTGAATACAGCCTGCGTATCCGGTTGGGACTTTCCATTCTAAAGCGCCCGTGTCAGCGTTCACTGCATAAGTGTTGTTGTCGTGGCTGCCGACATAAATTGTGCCGTCAGCAAATGCAGGAGATGATTCTATATTACCGTTTGTTGGGAAACTCCATTTTTCAGATCCTGTTTGAGCATCAAGAGCATATAGTTTGCCATCATATGAACCAAAGTAAACAACCCCGTTGGCTAGGCAGGGGGAAGAAATTACGGTTCCGCCGGTTGTATAATTCCATATCATTGAACCGGTAGTTGCGTTGAATGCATACAAGTTATTATCGCTGGAACCAACATACGCTATTCCGTTGGATATTGCTGCGGAACTTTGAACTTGACCTCCAGTGGTGTATTTCCAAAGAAGAGAGCCATTTTCAGCGTTTAGGGCATAGAAATTATGGTCGTCTGAGCCGATGTAGATGACGTTGTTGTAGAAAGCTGCTGATGGATAGACTTGGTCACCGGTAGTATATTCCCAGATTTGTTTCCCATCCTTAGCGTTGACGGCGTAGACATTGTGGTCTAGAGATCCGAAATAGACAGCGCCGTTGGCGATAATTGGGGATGACCAGACTTCGCCGTTTGTGTGGAAAACCCATAGAGTAGTGTTGGAGGTTGGCCCTGTGTTGGTTGAGTATCCGGTGTGGGCTAGGTCATTATGAAACATTGGCCATGACTCGTTTGTTTGAGAATTAGCGCCCGCTGCTAAAGCAAACATTGAAAGTGATAACAAACAAACAAGTGATAAAATAATAAAACTGCAAAACTTTTTCATTTTATCGACACCATATGCGGCTATTTGACGTATGTAGTTAAAATCCTTTTTCATCAAGATTTCCTGACTAAACTTAGTCAAAATTTCTTGACTAAATAAAAAACCAATTGGCTCCATTGTGTACAGGCAAAGGACATAAAAGAAACAGCGCGCGCGACCTGCCCCTAGCAGCACCGGAACATCTTCATAGAAATGACAAGCTTTTACCTTTTCCTTTTTTTGGAAAGCAGGTTGAAAAAGCATCGTGTTTTGTTTTCGAAAGCTTAAAGAGCTACTACAGATGATAGTAATGTGGTTGCAAGCTATGATTGAAGAGAAAAAAATAGGATTCTCACAATACAATATAGAAGGCAAAGCATTAGAAGCCTTTCTAGGTCCACTGGAGTCTACCATCATGGAGGCAATATGGGGTTCAAAAAAAACACCCATAACAGTCAGAGAGATCCACGCAGCCCTAAACAAGACCAAGAAAATAGCCTACACAACCGTCATGTCTACCATGGACAGACTCTTCGAGAAGGACTTACTGGACAGGAAAATAGAAAAGGGAAGAGGCGGACTCTACTATGTCTACTGGCCTAAGCTTGGAAAACAAAATTTTCAAAAATCGGCCGTACGCGAGGTTCTCGCCAGCTTGATCGGAAATTTCGGCGAAGCCGTCACCAGTTGCCTAATCGAAGAAACCAGCATGGGCGAAGGCGACCGTAAAGCGCTACGTGAACAACTCGACAAAATAAAAAGGAATAAAAAATAATAAGGCAACTCTGAAGAGGCGGTTGAAGTGAACTTTGAAGGCGTTCTCGTTCAGGTCTTTCAACCATACTTCTATTATTCGATTATAGTTTTAGCCATATCGTTTGTTTGCATAAAAATAATCGTAAAGTGTTGCCCATTTATGGGCAGTAAAACCAAAAGCCTGATTTACCTGATCCCTATAGCTGCGCCACTCTTTGTCATGTTTTCATTTCCGCCTAAAATCTTGATACAAGCGGTCTCTTACCATTTAATCGGATCCTTCAGCATCCCTATCCCTCAAGGACCCGCCTTTTTTAGCCCCTTCCAGCTGCCACATCCGCCTTTAACGCAGACAATGGTCACGCTTGTGGCGCTTTCAACAAATCAGATTCTTTCAATAACAGGAATTATCTGCCTAACTGGCTTAGCATTAGGAGGGATTTACGCTGTCACAACTATTGTGGTGGGTGATTGGATAGCCTCTAGGCTCCTGCGTGTAATCAACCTCGACTCAAACGAGTATAATTGGCTCCAAACTGAAATATCTAAAATCTCCAAGAAACTATCCATTTCAACTCCACAAGTGGCGCTCGTTGAAGACCTGCGTCCCAACGCTTTCACGATGGGGCACGGCCGCAAAACAAAACTTGTCTTCACCGTAGGGCTTTTAAATATTTTAGATAAAGAGGAAATACTGGCCGTAGCGTCTCATGAACTTGCCCACGTCAAAAACCACGATTTCTTCTTTAAGACCTTATCTAACGCCTTAACGGCTGTGTCATTCTTTAACCCTCTTGCATACTTTGCATTATTCAACAGTCAAAGAGAAAGAGAAATGTTGGCGGATGAAAACGGAGCAAAACTCCTGAAAAAACCAGACAGCTTGGCAAACGCATTAACAAAAATTACCAAGGCTCTACAAAACCTGCCAGGTGAAGGCAGATTAATCCGAATAACTTCAAACCTTTTAGTGACATCACCGATCATTCATAGACCACAAATACTTTCTGGTCATCCAAAAATAAACCTTCGGTTAAAAAACATAAACCAACTAACTGCGATTAAACCAAAAGGACTCAGGTACAGCAAGCTGATAGTTGCAATTTTTCTTACGTGCGTAATAATTGTAGCTGGTGTCGCTACTACTTACGCCTTAGTCAATCTTCAAACTGGATACGTCGCTCCCAAAATGGTACTGAGTGGCGCAGCTTACGTTAAAGGCGTTGGCACCGATTCGATTGGCACCCACATAATATCAATTAGCCCTAACCCAACTTTTAACTCAATGCTCGGTCAAATTTACAATTTGCCAAACCCAAACCCGCAACTTATTTCACCATCCGATCCAGCGTCACGAAACGAGGTGCCCAACTTTAATCAAAACCAACCCGAATACGTGACGCCTCAAGTATCACTGGTCAATCCTGGAACTAACCCATCCGACAAAATAGCCGTTGTCTATGCATTGACAAACGGAAATGGCACAACTCTAATCATAAAATATTAGCAACCTTTCAATCTCTCAGCGCTCACTCACCAGAAAGAATGCTTTCTTTTTTCTAACTGGTTCTCATAGCTAAAAGTATAGCCGCATGGATTAAGTCGAGATTTCGCGGACGACAACAACGATGAATTGCCCGTGCAGTGTTTTTACCAAGCTGTGGTTTACCTTTACTGACATTAGGGATTTGTCTTTTCGCACGTGAACCATTTCATGGCTAATCAGTACTTTTTCAACAATATTTCTTAGAAGCGATTCGATTGAGGGCACATCTTGAGGCTGCAGTAGCGAACGAATATTCATGTTGAGGAATTCGTCAAGGCTGTAGCCGTATGTTTTTGATGCTGCCTCATTTGCGTATGCAAAGTCACCTTTAGTATTTACGAGAAATATGGCTTCCCTTGAGTTGTCTAGAATTATTGCTCTTAGTTTAAGCCCTTCCTCCATCTTTTGATGTTCATGAATTTCTCGGGTAAGTTTTTCGTTTGCCTTTGCACATTCAGCAGTGCGTTGCGCCACTACCTCCTCGAGCCTGTATCGATATTTGTTTAGTTCCGCTTCTATCTCCTTGTTCTTAGTGATATCCATCGATAAAATCAAGACTCCTCCCGGCACAGGGTCGAAGTGAAGCTCAAACCAGCCTTTGGATTCATCTGGAAAAGTGAATTCATTATCCATTTGGTGTGGAACACGATTTGTCATGCAGTTTCGAAGGTGGCTGAACATTTCTGTTCTGTCAATGCCTGGATAAACCTGCATCATTGTGTAACCTAACAGTTCTTCTTTGGTTTTGCGCCCCTGCTTAGCTGCTGCCTCATTCACGTATACATAACGCCAATCATAATCGATAATTTGGCAGCCCTCAATCATGGAATCCAACGAGATTTGAAGTCGGTTCTCCACCTCTTTTAACGCTTTTTCTTTTCGCCTAAGTTTAGTGACATCGTCCCCTGAGCTAAGCACTCCAACAATGTTACCTTTTTCATCGCTGACGAGTATGTTATGAAAGCTAAATATTCGCTTTTCTCCCTGTTTGGTAACAACTGAATAATCAGAGTGTACATGACGCAGAGCCCCACTTAACATATCGTGAAAAAAACGTCTAGCATCTTCCCTTTTTGCTTTTAAAACAAAGTTGTCAAACCAATTTTTACCCTTAATCTCATCTCTTGAATATCCGAGAATTTCACATGCCTTTTTGTTTACGTCGGCAACGATTTCGTCGCTGCCGATGGCAATCATAAAGGCGTCTGCACAGTCAAAAAACATTTGCGCAAAATTATTTTTTGTTTCCAACTTCGTTTCCCTCAACTGGATTATTTTTTGATGCTTGCTGTCCGGCAGCAGGCAAGTACGTTTGCTGGGTGTATTCTTTCATCATTCGGCAAGCGCTGAAAGCTGGGGTGATTGTTTTTATGGCTTCTTTAACGATTTTTATCCAGCGGTGCGGTATCCCCCTGCGGTCTAGGTCATAGTAGAGAGGTGCGACTTCATTTTCAAGTAGGTTATAGAGTGATTCGGCGTCTCTTTTGTCTTCCTCCTCTGGGCTGCCTACCTGAAAATCGCCGATTGCCCACCCATTTTTGCCGTTGTAGGCTTCATCCCACCATCCGTCGCGGACGCTAAGGTTGATTACACCGTTCATTGAAGCTTTCATTCCGCTGGTTCCACATGCTTCCTGAAGTCGTCTAGGCGTGTTGAGCCAAACATCGACGCCTCGGACGAGTGCTCGTGCTACATCGAGGTCGTAGTCTTCAACAAAGGCGATGCGTCCTTGAAATCCTCTGTCCAGAACTGCATGATACACTTGTTTGAGAAGCAGTTTTGATTGGTAATCTGCTGGATGGGATTTGCCTGCAAAAATTATCTGCAGAGGTTTCACCGGATTTGTTATTATGCGTTTTAGCCGTTCAATGTCGGATAGGACTAAGTAGGGTCGTTTGTATTCGGTAAATCGGCGGGCAAAAGCGATAGTTAAGGCGTATGGATCCAGCAGTGAACCCATGGCAATCACTTGTTGAGTGGTGGCTCCGTTTTGCGTCCAGCGTTGTTGGGCTCTGTCTTGTATGGTATTTATCAATCGGGTTTTTAATGTTTGACGCATCTTCCACAATTCTTCGTCAGGTATGTCATCTATGCATTTCCAATATTCTTCGTTATCTTGCTTTTGAAGCCATTCAGAAGCAAGGTGCTTTTCACAGAGCTCCCTGGTTTCTGGGGCTTGCCAGGTGGGTAAGTGAACACCGTTGGTTATGGATATAATTGGTACCTGTTCTTCCTTCTTATCTGGCCAAAGGACATGCCACATTCTTCGGGTTACTTTGCCGTGCAGTTTAGATACGGCGTTTGATTGACCAGATAGACGAAGCGCAAATGCCGTAAGGTTGAATTTTTCAGGACTAAAGCCTTCATACTGTCCCAGCTTCAGGAAAGTTTCTCTGTCGATTCCGAGGGGCTCCCAAAGATTACGTGAGTAGCGGTCCATTAATTGAAAGCTGAAGATATGATGACCGGCTGAAACTGGAGTGTGAGTGGTGAAGACTGTGCGTCTGCGTACGTTTTCAATGGCTGAATCTAAAGAGGCTCCGTTAGCTCTCTCTATCCGTAGACGCTCAAGCATCATGAAGGCCGTGTGGTCTTCGTTAGCGTGCCAAACAATTGGCTCTATATGAAGCTCCCGCAGCGTGCGCACTCCGCCTACGCCTAGAACGATCAGTTGACGTAGCCGTTCTTCTTGGTCGGCTGTGTACAGGCGCGCTGACAACATTCTATCTTCAGGATTATTTTCTTCAACATTAGTGTCCATCAGGTACAGGTTAACGCGACCAACACGTACCAGCCACACCTTAACGTACAGTTGGCGGTCGGCGAGTTGAATCGGAATAAGAGGCCCGCATCCGTAAGGCCAAGCGCAAGGCGAGATAGGTGCATCATTGAAGTCCAGTCGTATGTAGTCTTCTTGCTGGTCGCCTTCAGGGGACACCCGCTGACGGAAATAACCTTGAGGATACATGAATCCGACAGCGACTAGTGGTAGTCCGCGGTCCGAGCATTCTTTACATATGTCTCCAGCTAAGACGCCCAAGCCGCCTGCGTAAATGGGCAGGGAATTGTGGATGGCGTACTCAGCTGAGAAATACGCGATTTGCCCATTTGGTTTGCTTGGGTTTGTTTTGCCGCACCAGTCTTGGCCTCTTGACATTTCTTCGTCAAGCTTCGACATTACTGCGTCGTAGAGTTCCAGAAAAGCCGGGTCTCTTGCCGCTGCCTCTAGCTTTTCTGTGCTGATGCTGCGCAGTTGCTTGACTGGGTTATGTTCGCTGGTTCGCCAAAGGGCATAATCTAAAGAGCGAAAAACCTGTCGTCCTTCCTCATGCCAGCTCCACCACAGGTTGTTGGCAAGCTCGAATAATCTGCCGATTCTTGGAGGAAGCTTGGGAGGTTCATTTTCTTGGCTTGCTGAGTTCATAAAGTTTGGACGTTCCTTTGGCTTGGTATTTTTTTGAGCAAATCAAAAACAAAATGAATTTCAGGCGCTTTATGACGCAAAACGCGCATAACTTAATAGTTTAAGCGCCAACTTATATACGTTGTACGCGCCGTAGCGAAACCTTGAATTACACTTTAATCTCTTGACAGCTTATGTTAGTCGCTTGCAAACATTTTGGGGTCTGTCTATATTTCATTCTTCATCTTTCCCGGTCAGACTGGGACGGCGACATCATTCCCCAAAAATATCTATTAGCCTAGGGATGAAATAAGCCTTCCTAATAGCAAAAAAAGTTTTGTGCATAGAAAAAGCACTGTTTAATGTTGATAGTGCGCGACTTAATTCTATGTTGAACCATGTTGAATCATATTTGAAGCCTAATAGAAGCATCTATTAAACCGGGTAGGTAGCCTGAGCACACACAAAAAACCACGCGAGCTAGAAAAGGATAGAGCGAAACTTTGGCATTTTTGTCTAGCTTAAGATAATTATGTTTGGGGGCTTTCTTCTCTTGATGACCAAGCCAATTATTACGGCTCCGAGGATGATTGCTGCGGCTATGACCGGAAGGTACAGCCCCATCGTTGCCAATGCGGGTGTTGGCTTTGAGGTTGGCGCATGTGTTACTGTTGGTGTAGGTGTCACAGTGAGCGTTGGTGTAGGTGTCAATGTTGGTGTTGGAGTTGGCGTGTTAATCGCAAAGCTCGCAGTTATTGTGCCTGTTCCGTTTATTGTTGCCGTTGATGAAGCAGCGGTGGCGTTGTTAAACGTAATTGACCCTGTGCTGGAAGACCAAGAGGAGAAAGTGTAGCCAGTGTTAGGTGTAGCTGTTATGGTTAGGGAACTCGCATTCTCCCAAACATTTGAACCAGCTGGACTAGTCGATCCGCTTCCATTCACTGCAAAACTCACCATGTACTGGTGATAATACGTGAAGCTGTAAGAAAAGTTAGCAGTTGCAGTTCCGTTTGACACGTCATTTGAAATCCACTGTTCACTCCCAGTGGACCCCCCCAGCGGGTTTGGTGTAAGAGACCACGCAGTTGAATTATCAACAGTGAAAACGTTCGAACCCGCCGTAAGTTGAACTTGTGTTTGTACGCCATCCAGATAGTAGTTGAATGTAGGTGCACTAGGCGATCCTCCTCCACTAACCGCATAACTTAAGGTGAAGGTCCAAGCAGCACCTTGAGCTTTAGCTTGCATACTCGCGAACGCACAGATTGATAACGAAATTAGAAATACAATCATTAGAATTTGTAGTTTCTTCATACTTCTTTCATCCTCATGCCCATAGAGCGGCGCTCATCTCCTTGGTTAAAGGCGCTTTAACATTTGGGCTTTATGAATCTAGAAACAATATTTCAAATCAACAGTGCCCACTTGGAAAAAAACTGCCTCACAGTGCTTTACTAATAGAAAAGCAGTAGTTTATGGCGACGGCTGATTTGGCAGTTGCGGTTGGGTTTCATTAATTATAGTGCCTCTACGGACTCTGGAAAAATGAAGTTGCAGATTCAGTGTTCTGCGTAACTGGAGCTTTCTTGGCTAAACAAGTTAAGCGCTGTCTCTTTTGCTATGCACACAGGATAGTCAAAGTTAAGGTAGGCGCTGAGCTCTCGCTTCGATCTTTTCACCCAAACTCTTTCAGCATGAGATCAATCAACCTGAAATAAGCGCTTTGCTGTAAAAGCACAAAATAAAAAAGGGGTATTTGTTGGGTTTTATACTGGCGTTGGCGTTGACGGTGGGGGTGCCATTGTTGATACGGGTTGTTCGGGTTGCGGTTTTATTTGGAAGAAGGCAATGGCAATCAAAAGTGCAGCGACCCACATTAGAAGGAAACCTATGAAAATTATTGTTAGAAATGCGCCTATGATTAGAAGCAGAGATGCGGTTGAGAATAAGCCTACAATTGCTTTTGATGAAAGGGTTTTGAGTGATCGCCTGGCAAAGAAAGCTGCAACTATACCGAAAGCCCAAACGATGACTAGCACTAAAAATATTGCTCCCAATGCAGATGTAACATCGCCTGTGGATATATTCGAAGTGACTGGAGTCATGCCGCGTAATGATGAAATTGTTGACCAGCTACCATTCCACGATGGATAAATATCCTGAAGCAGTTTTGTAAGTATAGTTGTGTCAAAAATTATGTAGAGAGCCGCAGCAGCTGCCGCTACTACGCCCACTATGCCTGCAACGAGACTGTAAATTGCATTGGTGAATATGCCACTTTCATGGTAATAATTCGCTAAACCGTTCAGTGCAATGAAAACGAGTATTACGCCAATAATGGTAATAACGCCAAAAGTATAGGTGGTAGCCAATGAGCCCACTAGTATCAGTATTGCGCCTATGCCGCCCAAGGTTTTGCTTGTCTCTAAAGACATCGTTTTTTCCTCTGTTTTTTGTCATCTTTTTTAGAATAAAAGCTTTTTCATGCCTATTCATCAGCCAAGCTAGTCGGCGCATAAGTTTGAACCAAAAAATCAAAACTGCTTAATGATAAAGTGAATTTGAGCTTAACTGGTTTTTATATTTCCACCGCCAAGTTGACCTTGCAGTATGTCGTAGTAGGTTTGCAAGTAGGCTTTGCCGTTTTCTGTTATAGCGTACACTTTGCGGAAACGCCCATCTTTTTGTTGTTTTTTGCTTTCAAGAAAACCTCTCTGTTCAAGAGTGTTTAGTGCGGGGTAGAGCGCGCTGTGTCTCAGTTTTATGTTGAAATCGGCTTCCACTCGTTTTTTGATGTTATATCCCCATGTTGGTTGAGCCTGCACTATTCTTAACAGCTGCAGGTCTAGTAAATTTCTGATTATGTGTTGTACAATTTCTTTTTTGTACTTTTCAGACATGGTTTTCTTTCCTGTCGGCTGTTATATTGATTGGTTGATGTTTCATTTATTTAGTTTATGTTAATTTTGCTTTATTTGATATTGCACTGTTATGTTTTTGTATGCTTTGGTTATGTATGAAGCTTTATATTATGGTATATTGATATTAAATACTCAAGATATGTCCGAAAAAGGACATATTGTATATGCGTCGAACAAAAAAACAGGTCAGGAGAAAGAGAAAAAAATGTTAAAAGCGATGAACTCCCAAAAAGAGGTTTCAACCAAGCTAACGAAAGGCTTACTAGACCTGATAATACTGCAATTCGTAAGCACTCAGCCAATGCACGGATACCAAATAATAACCAAAATCCGCAAAAACTTCGGCGTCTACTTCGGTCCAAGCACTGTCTATCCCTTGCTAAACACTCTTGAAAAGAAAGGCTTCCTAAAAAGTGAATGGAACATGAACTCTGAAAGGCCGAGAAAAATTTACAGCCTAACAAGCAATGGACAGAACATGCTGAACTTCACCGAAGAGTCTCTAAACCTGATATGCCGAAAAATATCTGCCCAAACAAGCCCAGAAATAACTATGGAGTCATCTACTCAGTCAGCAGTAGCCGTAATAGCTAAGAAAGGCATAAGCGCGCAAACAAACCACTTGACGTTACAAGTCCACTAAGAAAATGAAGCCTTCCGCTAAAAGGTAGCCTTTATCTAGTTTTGATATTAAATCAAAAAATTACATCCCAACTTATTAGCAACCGTGTTTTAAATATATCGGCAGCTTATTCTATGCTGGAAGACTCAATTGAAACAAAGCGGTAACATCGAAAACGATGAATTGAATAATCAAATACTTGAGTTTTGTAGGCATGTCGCTGGCTCCGCAAGTGTCACCGCTGTAGCTCACGTTGACAACTATTCGAACAAAACAATTAACGAGAAAACAATAATTGACGTGATGCTTGTAACCAAGAATTTTCAACCAAGAATAATGAGGTACATGAAAACATTCAATGAACAAACCATTTTCGTTCTTGCAGTTGATCAATGGATTTTCGAGCGAGATATCGAAATAGGCCTTCTAGGAGAAGCTATTGCAAGCAAACTTATTTTTCCCCACCTTCCTCTTTATGGCGAGGACTATTTACAGAGTAAAGAAGTGGCGTTGAAGAAGCGTTTGATTTTGGAATCACTCCAGAATTTGGCTTCAAATTTTCCAGAGCTTACGCAGCGTTTTCAAATTAAACCGCAATACTTCATGTATGAGGTGCTTTTGAATAGAATCCGAGTTTTCCCTTTACTTGCCTATGACACCGCAGATCTAGTCAATGGACTTACTTTAAATGAAGTCGAAAACCTTGGCAGTTACAATAAAGCCTTAAAGCAGCTCGAAGCCGAAGAAAAAATTTATTTCTTAAACGATTACGTAAAGATGTCAAAACGATTTTTAGATGAATGCCAGAATCCAAGAATCAAACTGCTTAACTTGTCAAAAAACGCTCCAAGAACAATCTTCACAACATTATTCGGGACTTTTCCTCAGTTAATAAATATTATTTCCCAAAATACTGAGGCTTTTACGAAGTCTCAAAAGATTAATTGGAGAAAAGTGCCTGATCCACCCTACGTATTTATAGATCCTCAAAAATACGTTTTCTTCCAAACTTCAGAAGGATTGGTTGCATTATCAGATAAAATTGACATTAAAGGTTACGTTCAAAAGATGCTTGTGAAAGATTCAAGCGAAGATATTAAAGTTGAACCCATCGGCGGAATGTTAAACGACGTTTACTTGATTAATGTTCAGGGGAAGGGCGGCGAAAGGAAGGTGATAGCTAAACGCTTTAAGGACTGGTCCGGATTCAAATGGTTCCCGTTAACGATATGGTCTTTCGGTACAAAACATTTCGTTATTACAGCCCAAGCTAGACTTGCGAAGGAGTGCGCGATAAGTGAGCTTTTGCACAATGAAGGGTTTAATGTACCAAAGATTTTGCATGTAAGTAATGCTGAGCGTTTAATTTTCGTGGAGTACATTGAGGGAGAGAGCCTCAGCCAAGGTATCAAACGCATAGCCATGGCGACAGAGCACCAAACATTTGAAGAGGAACTTGCCAACATAGGTAAAGCAGGCGAAATACTTGCAAGCGTTCATTCTCACAATATTTCTTTGGGCGACACTAAACCAGAAAACATGCTAGTTAAGCAAGATGGCTCTATTTACATGATCGACTTCGAGCAAGCAACACAAGGGGGCGACAAAGCCTGGGATGTAGCCGTATTCTTATATTACTCAGGGCATTACCTTCAACCGCTTAATGGAACCAGTAAAGCTGAATCGATTGCAAAAGCGTTCATCAACGGGTACTTGAAGGCTGGCGGAGACGTCAACGTCATTAAAAAAGCGGGGACTCCCAAGTACACACGGATCTTTAGCATATTCACGATGTGGAACATAACTTCAGCTATTGCAAACGTCTGCAGAAAAACAGAAGCACCAAAGTGAAAGCGCATGGTAAAAGACCAAACGACGTTAACTTTCTATGGCGGAGTAAACGAGATAGGCGGAAACAAAATCCTGCTTCAAGACCGAGACACCAGGGCTTTCTTTGATTTCGGGATGTCTTTTACCGCTAAAAAACAGTTTTATTCGCCTCCTTTCCTTTCGCCTAAAAACGAGAAAAGCCTTCAAGAACTCGGAATCCTACCGCAGATCCAGGGAATATACAGGTTTGACCAAACCCCGCCTGAAACAAACGCCGTGTTCCTCTCTCACGGGCATTTGGATCATTCGGCGTATTTGTCATTTATTAAACGGGAAATTCCAGTGTACTGTGGCGAAACAACACAAACTATCCTTCGAACTCTAAGCGACATTCGGCGTGCTGATTTGGAATTCAACGTTGCCGACATCAAGTTTAACGTTTTCAGAACAGGCGATAAAATCAAAGTTGATGATTTAGTTGTTGAGCCGATCCATGTTGACCATTCGATTCCAGGAGCCTACGGCTTTCTGATTCACACTTCAAACGGCACAATAGTTTACACGGGTGACTTTCGAGACCACGGCGCCAAGCCAGAGATGACTCAAGAATTTGTGGAAAAAGCGCGGGAAGCTGAGCCTGTGGCAATTGTGACTGAAGCCACCAACATGACGGGAGCAACAGTTTCCAACGAAGATGAAGTGGCGGCGAAACTGGACAAGATTGCATCACAAGTCGACGGCATCTTGCTTGCAGAGTTCGGCTACTCGGATGTTGACCGCCTCAACACGTTTTACAGAATGGCCAAAAAGAACAATCGTTGCTTGGCTGTTTCACTAAAACAAGCGTATTTGCTCGATGCACTTCACAGCGACAAGCACCTGAAAGTTCCAGCACTGGACGATGAGGGAATATTGATTTTTCGAAAGTCGAAGAAGCGCTATGACAAGTGGGAAACCAAGATGATTGACCGCTTTGAGGGTGACGGCAAGATTTTCGATGTGTTCGAGGTTTCGAAGCAGCAGTGCAAGGTGGTTTTAGCAGTTAGCTTTTACGATTTTGAGGAGCTTAATGCTATTCAGCCTGCAGCTGGAAGCTGCTATGTTCTCTCTGCATCGGAACCGTTCAATGAAGAGATGGAGATTGATTATGAACGCTTAGTTAATTGGCTGAGCCATTACGGTTTGCCGCAGTATCACGTGCATGTTTCTGGTCACATGATGCCGTTGCAGTTGAAGGCAGCGCTCAAAAAGATAAATGCTAAACGAATATTCCCAGTCCACACCGAAAACGCTGAGCTGTTCAAGAGATTTATGGGCGACTCGAAAGGGCAAGTGACGCTTGTGGTAAAAGGCGAGGAGTATCGGCTGTTGCCGTCAAGCAATTCAGGAAATTGACAACCGATAGCGAATCAGCCTGACCTCTGGCGGCTCCAAAGTTTCGGCTATAATACACTCCGCAAGGGAAGCTTTTACTGGCAGTCAACATGTGATTATTCTAAGTGTGAGAAAATGAATGAGAATGATCTGTACGAAGCGATTTTCAAGAGAAAATCAATTAGGAATTATGATTCGGCTCCAATTGATCAAAATCATCTAGAAGAGATTTCGGAGAACTTGGACGCTTTAAAGCCGATGTCCGCGGGAATTAAGACAGAGTTCGAGATTATTTCACCGGATCAAGTAACCAGAAAAAGTATGAACAAAGCACCCCATTTTATAGCAGCATTCTCTGAAGCAAAGGACGCTTACAAGACTAACATCGGTTTTATGCTACAGCAAATGGATCTTTATTTTTCAGCGACTGGTATAGGCAGTTGCTGGCTGGGCATTCCTCAGCCCGTTAAGGAAGTAACGGAGTCTTCAAGTCTTGAATTTATCATTTTGATGTCGTTCGGAAATTCAAGGGAAACACTACACAGGACCAGTGTTTCGCAGTTTAAGAGAAAACCTCTCTCGGAAATAACCAATATTAAGGGTGCTGATGAATTGTTGGAACCAGCCCGTCTAGCTCCTTCAGCAGTCAACTTACAGAATTGGTACTTTACCGGGGATAAGAATTTGATTCATGCCTATTCCTCCAAATCTGGCTTTTTTAGGAGCATCATCGGTGGGAGCTTTTTCCCTGTCAATATGGGTATTGCTATTTGTCATTTGCAGCTTGCGGCCGAACACCTGGGTTGGAAAATCAAAATCATGTTTGAAAAGGAGAGAGATAAGAATCCGCCAAAAGATCGTGAGTACGTTGCTAGTTTAGAGATTGAAAAGACACTAGCTAAAAACAGTGCTTGAAAAGCGCGCGTCCTGTGTGCGGGGACTAAATTTTAATCCCAAACCCTAAACCCAAACTATTTTTCTAATTCTTATTCGTTCAAAATCTCTCACTCTTGTATACTCTCTCTTACATTTGCATCCATGAGTGTATCACGTATATCACACAAAGCGCGACAAGTCTTAAATCTGCATAGCGTAGAAATAGCCTAACATGACAAAAAGATTTACCGCTATCGTTATCATTGCCAATATCATAATGGGTTTGCTTCTTTATCTTTCAAGCCAATTAGTGCTCTCAGAACTCAATGGTTCAACACTAAGCGGATATAGTATTACCTCAATTGGCATAACGCCTACGCAGGCTCCTGGTCAAGTTACTGTTCCGATTGCGATGGAAATGGCTAACTACCCATTCTACGTCTTTCTCCTCTTTCTGATAGTAAATGCTTGTTTCATAATAAAACTGCTAATAAGCAAAAAAACAAAACAGAACCCTTCTTAGACCAACATATAGCACATCAGAATTAGAGAAGCCCCCAGAGCACATTAAGGCGCTATAATAGTCTCGGTAAGCTGGAAACTTAAGATAAGTCTTAAATCTGCACAGCGTAGAAATAGAGTGAGCAGGGAAAATAAACGCAAAATAATCAAGTTTCAATAGTAGCGCACGCTAGGTTCACTGGTGTATCTCGCGCGCACGCCTCAAAACATATAAGCCAAAACATATACGACGTGAATAAGATGGTAATTAACGACAAAAAACACCAAAATAACATGGGTTTCTGATAAACATAGACATCCCGAAAACTACAGGATGCTTCTTGAAACTGAAGAGTTGCAACAAGAGGATACTATTGATTTAGTAAAATGGTTAACAATAAAACAAGGTTGGAGGTAACTATCTGAACCGTCGTTTTTCTACAGTGCGCGCTTATAGGAATATCTGCTTGGAGCTTTGCTGTGGAAATCATTCTTGTAACTAACGAAAGTGAATGGATGTTCTGGAGCTATGTGAACCGCGACCCGCTAAATTATTTTTTCTTCATAATTGATTGGACTCAACGTCGAGAACGGACAAAGATATGGTTAGCAATTGAAGGAAAGGAAGTCTTTGGTTCATTGTTGGTTTTTGCTGATTTCATTGTTCAGCTCAGAGGTAGCCGTGAAGCAGTACAGAAACTGGTTGAGTGCGTCGAGCTTGACAAAGTGAACTTACAAGCACCGCCTGACTGCGAAGATATTGTTTGTAAAAAGGTTAAACCTTGTGTTAGGGAGGAAATGGTGTTGATGCGCTTGAATCGGGGAGAGGAACACGTTCAAGCTGTTGAAACTCCCATTCGACTTAATGTTGAAGATGCTGAGGAAGTTGTTTCTCTGTTGAGACGATGCAACCCTGAATGGTGGTATGAAATTACGTCGGAGCGGTTAAGGCTAGAGTGGCAAAACACGTACTGGCTGGGCATAATACATAAAAAGAAATTGGTTTCGGTCGGTAACACTCGTTTCGACGTGGATTTTGCGGCTAACATCGGCGTTGTAGCCACTGATGAACATTACAGAGGCAGAGGTTACGCTACTTCAATCGTGTCTGCACTTGTCCAAGAAATCTTTCAGAGGTCGCCAGTTGCGTTAATTCATGTTATATCTGACAATGCTCCAGCGGTCAGAGCATATACAAATGTCGGCTTCAAACCCTATAAAACATACCTGTCAATCAGAAGCTAAGGGGCAAGCGAAAAATTAGGTTAATATTCCTATTCTTGGATTCCAGTCTTTCCGTTCATTTCTCAGGTACTTAGCGAATAAAAGAGCTTCTTCATTAATCAACGTCTCAAAAGTCTGTTTTTTGATGTAGAAAAAAGCAGTGAAGAAGAAAAAACAAGAGCTAAATAACACCTAAAAGAAAATACTATTGGTGATTTGGTTGAGTGAATTTAGCTACTATAAGGGATTATACAAGGTTAAGGTTTTAACTAAAAGTGAAGGCTACTGGATTGTTGAGGCGTTGGAGGATTTTGAGGATTGTTCCGAAGGCGAGGGAATCACCGTTAAAAAGGGCGAACAGCGCATTGTACCGCCAGACACTTTGTTTAAACAAAAAACGTTACCGCCAATGGTTAAGGAGCACCAGTACGAACTGAACATGGAGAAGAAGCTTAAACGAATGATTGCTGAGGATGAAGCTAAAAAGAACAAAGAATAGAGCAAGCCATTAGTTTATGTAAAAGAAGTTATCTTCGAAAATTAATTATTACCAGTAAAATGCTTGAAGATTCTGATTGCTTCTTGAGCAATTCAGCATTTTTCTGCGTGGTGAGACAAATTAGGTTTCAGTATCTCGATTTTTTAGTTTAGTATCTATAATGCTCAGCAGTTTGTCTGGATTAACTGGTTTTCCAACAAAAGCATCTGCACCTTCAAAGCTATCCTGCAAACCTGTTTTGCCAGTAAGCATAATCGTCAATGTTTTAGGCGACGAATTTTTTATTAACGGAAAAAGCTCATTACCTTCCATGTCTGGAAGGACTAAATCAACTAACGCAACATCATAATGGTTGACGCTTAACTTTTGCATGGCTTCCTTGCCTTTTTCCGCCACTGTTACCGAGTAACCTTTCCTTTGGAAAATTTTGCTAAAAACGCGTAAAATAGCTATGTCGTCATCAACAATAAGTATAGATGGCTTGACAGTAACAAACAAATAATAAAGCCGTCCTAAAATGCCTCTTTATTTTGTTGCGTTTATAAATGGTTATGAAAACATTAACTCATTCTTCTATCCAGAAAATTTAAACATGACAAGGCTACATTGCAAAACATCCAGGAAGACGGTAGAACAACGATGGAAAACCGCTCTAACTACATAATAGGGCACTCTCCAATGTCATAGATTCAAAGCTTAAATGATACAACCTGCATTTTCACTTCCAAAAGAGGCACAAATCAGTTGACTAACCAAAAAATATGCGAAGGCGACTACGTGTTAATTTACCTAGACGCACGCAGAACCTACATGATAAAAATGCAAGCAGGACAAGCCTTCCACACTCATAAAGGCTACCTGAAGCTTGATGAGTTAATCGGCAAAGAATACGGCGAACCCATCAAAAGCAGCCTCGGCATCTACTTCACTGCTCTAAAGCCCGCATTAACAGATTACATCATGAAGTCTTCACGCAACACGCAGATCACCTACCCAAAGGACGCAGCGTTAATTGTCATGTTCAGCGGAATTGGGCCAGGCAGCAGAGTTGTTGAATCAGGCACTGGAACAGGCGCATTAACCACAGCCCTCGCACACTACGTTGGACCAACAGGAAAAGTCTACACTTACGAGTTACGCAGCGAATTCCAAAAAAACGCCGCCAAAAACCTGCAACGCTCAAAACTCATCGATCACGTTGAAATGAAAAGCGGAGACGTAACGTTAGGCATCGAAGAGAGAGACGTGGATGCAGTAATTTTGGATTTGGCAACTCCCTGGCTTGTGGTACCGCACGCTTATGAAGCACTCAAGCCTTCGGGCATAATAGTTTCGTTCAGTCCAACCATCGACCAAGTCGTGAAAACAACGGAAGCCCTGAGAGAAAACGGCTTCGTGTTCATAGAAACCGTTGAGTGCCTGATGCGGGCAATGCAGGTTGAACGGGGAAAAACAAGACCTCAAACACTGATGACCGGTCACACAGGGTACATTACTCATGCAAGAAAAATCCTAAAGCTCCCGCCGCAACCAACTGCAGAACCCGTGCAGCCTCCGGAAACAGAGGAAGAAAAAGAGCCAGCAGCAGATGAAGCCGCTGAATCAGCTTAATTTTTGCTTATTCTTAACTGTTGCTGGCTGAGAAATGCTCAGCGTCCAGAAAGCTTGCTTTAGTTGTTCGCCGCGTGTCCAACCGTAGTAGAAGCCTGCGATTCTACAAGCGTATGGGATAACTATACGGTCAACAGCCTTGTACAAAATTGGGTTGGAGAAACGGTTTTCAAGGAAAGTCGGCTTCCAAAGTCTAACGTTGTACTCCCAGCATTTAATGAAAAAGTCCCAGCGAACTTGAGAGAGCGAATCTATTTCAGCGCCTTTCTTATTCATAAGCGCACAGTTCTCTAATGGAACAAAGAACAGCGGCACATAGAACGCGTTATAATCTTTTAGATTGTCCATTAACTCAATTGTTTGCAGCACGTCTTCCTCTTTCTCGTCTGGAAGACCAACAATCAATGTTGCCAGCGGATACCAATCATTATCGTTCAATATACCAAAGGCGCTTTCGACAACTTCTTGCCATTGTTCAGGCTTGAAAGGCAACATTTTGCCAGCCATGTATTTCTTCATCAATCTTGTGCTGCCCGTTTCAATTCCTGTTTCCGCGGTAATTATCGCTTTTTTGCCGAAAGAATACCAGTTGCGCTCAATCAGTATTTCTGCAAGTTCCTTTACCATTTGCGGATTATAAACCGCTGGCGCCAATGACATGTGGGATGCTTGAATGCTTTTGACGCCTGGATACTGAGCAACGCTTTTTACCAGTTTTACGACGGCTTCCTTGTTTGGAACGAATTTTGGGTCTTTAGAACCATATAAGAACAGGTCTTCGGTGACTAATGTTACGTGATCGCATCCTTCAGCCGTTGATAAAGCGACTTCCTGCATTATTTTTTCCAAAGGAACATCCAGTTTATGCTGCATAGTGGGCGTGCAAAACTGGCAGTTTCTACCACAACCCTTTGAAATCTCCACGGCACCATGAATGGCAGCATGTTTAGCCAGGGGCATTATGGAATTGTAATCCCAATTGCTGATTGATTCATCAGCTTTAACAATGCGCGGCAGAGCTTCGCCATTTACTGCTTTCCTAAAAACGTCAACAATTGGTTCGGGTCTTCCGCCTAGAAGCACGCAATCTACACCGTAACTGTCAGATACCTTTTTGCGTTCCAGCTGCCAAGCACCAAATCCGCCAACAATAATTTTTGGCTTAAACTTTTTGATGTTTGGATGAGCGACGAGTTTTTGGAATTCCATAGCGTTCATGGGTTCCCCTCCGCCGATTATCGAGGAGTAAGTTTTGCTTACGTAACCCATGCCTGTTGGATCCATTGACGATATTCCTACAACCCTAGTTTCGGGCCCTATGAAGTCTTCGAGGTCATCAGGGTGAACCACAGCCACTTCTTTTTCTGTAAAGCCGCTTTCTAGCAACATGGCTTCTACTTTTCTTAAACCGTAAGGAGCAAATCTTGCTCGACCGTCAGGCTTGCGTTCAACAGGCGGATAAAGTATTTTCCTAACAAATTCAGTTGGGAACAGACCCTTGCCAAAACCCGCAACGAAAGCAATAAAGGGGTTGTTAAAAAAATCGCTCATTTCCGTAGCTGACGCCGTAAGAACTATTTTTACGCCTGACCCTGAAGCCAATCTCTCTCCTCACGAATAGAATAAGAGAATGCCCCATAGCGCTTTTAAGAATTACTATCGGTTGCATGTCATTATCTACGAGTCAGAAGCAAATTTAGACACCCTCTGAATAACCCTGATTTTCGGTATGTTAACGTCTGGAAAACATGTTTTTCAGGTTTTTGCAGTGTTAAGCTCTGCTAGTAAAGAATTTGCTTGAACTGTTATTGCTTGGTTGCGACGTACGGTTTGACCATTTTGCCGGATCAACGATGCGGCCAAACTCGTCCTCCGTCACGAAGCCCAGCTTTAATGCAGCCGCTTTCAACGTAAGGTCATTGTCCATCGCGTAGTGCGCAATCTTTGACGCGTTGTCGTAGCCAATGACTGGCGAGAGCGCTGTAACGAGCATCAGCGAGCGGTCCACGTACTCCTCGATCCTCTTCAGCTTGGACGTGACCCTACCTGAACACACTGCATTATACCGCTGTTGAATTACTTGAACTATAACGGGGTCGTTTGACCACAGTTAAGGGTGCGCTAACGTATTTTATTTGGGCCTTATTCCATATGTTTTCAAAATAGCTTTCTGCTAGTTTTACAACATTAGGGTTATTTGTCCATAAGCTGGGCGTCAGCTCTTTTTCGGATACTGATATAGTCACTTCTTGTTCATCAAATATATACATTCCAAACTGATAAATAGTCTCAGGTATGCATCTGTGTTCAAAGAGGGGATTTCTCGATAAAGGTTTTGGATTCTTGGCAATTGTTTCTTCATTGAATTTTAGTGTGATAACTCGAACTTTTACCCCTCTTCTTATCGCCCTCTTGATGTACTGGCAACGATTCAATAAAATTTTCTCACTCCATTTCATTGGACAGATGAAATCAATACTTTTTTTGGTCGAGTCAGCCAATTTGTCGTGCATTTTTAGAAGAAGAGTCATTTTGGAAGTAATGCTAAACTGTACATTTTCCTGTATAATATTTTGGTTGTTATTTTCACCAAAATGATTAGACATGATTTTTGCTTGCTTTTCTGCTTTAATGTAGTCTTCTTTTTTGTTTTGCAGTAGGATAGATAGGCCTTCATTAATTGGGGTGGCTTTATACAATGTTGGTTTGGCTATTACTTTTTCAGCAAGACCTTTTTCTTGGATTTCTGCGAGTATGCGATAAACGTCCTGTGGAGCAACTTGCGCCGCAATAGCCGTTTTTCTCCCTGTTGAGGTGCCTATTTTGGCGAGGGCAATGTACACTTTTGCTTGCAAAACAGTAAGTCCTAAATTAACTAGCGTTTGAACTGCTTTTTCTTGGGACATCACGTTTTTCGCTTCATCAAGGTTGAAGTTGTTTACGAGTTCTTTAAAGTTTTTCTAATAATCAGGTGCGGTCAAAAATATTCGTAAGATATACCATTTTGTCGCAACTATGAGATAAGTTTGTCCCTTTTGGGATGGCCACGCAGGTGCATATCAACATTTTGATAGTTAGGAAATACTTATCTACCGTTAGCCACTTCCCTCAAATTTTTTATTTGTTGTTCTTGAAGGTTAGGTGGTAGTCGGCTGTCTTTTTGCGAACATTTAAAAAGCATCTCTTCTCAAACAAGAAGAGTCTTAAGACAAAAATAAGAAAAGAAATAAGACAATAACAAGAAAAGAAATAAAACAGACTTAGGAGAAAAAGAAAAATGAATTTTATAAATAAAAACAAATGCTTTTCTTTGATTATTATAGCAATACTGATGGCTTCTATAACGGCATTTGCAGGAACGATGATCACAGTAAAAGCTCAGGCTACACCAAACATTCCATCAGGCGTAACACTCGGCACACCTATAGTGCCGACAAGCGGCGGGCCACTTCCAGCAGGCGTTACTCCACAAGTGACAGTCACTACGATTCCTTACTTGAGTTTTTCACCTAACCCAATCGGAGTCGGCCAATCAGAGCTCGTGAACGTATGGACTCAACCTGCACTACAAGTTAACCGAGGACACACAGGATACACCGTAGTAATCACAAACCCAAACGGAGTCTCAGAGACAGTCGGCCCATTCGTTTCCTTCCAGGGAGACACGACAGCATTTTTCAACTGGGTTCCCAGTACAGCAGGAAACTATACGCTTCAATTCTTCTTTGCAGGAGACTACTACCCAGCAGGATACTACTTCCAAGGACAATTAACTAACACAACAGGAGCGAGCAACATAGTCGTTTCAGCAGGGACAACACTTAACACTGGTTTTAACTCTACCGAAAGTGTTTACTATGAGCCCTCACAGACACAAGCATATACTCTTGTCGTGCAGCAAAATTACGTGAATAGTTGGCAACCATCCCCGCTTCCAGCCGCTGGTCAATACTGGTCAAGACCAATCTCACCCGACAATAGAGAATGGTGGACCATCGGTGGAAACGACCCGAACAATGAAATCGGAGGCGGCACAGGAACCCCCGGCTGGCCAGCTGACACCAATACATACACGAGCCAAGAATACACATACGAGTATGTTCCTTACACTACGGGACCAACCAGTGCACATATAGTCTGGAGAATGCAGGAGGACGCGATTGACGGCATCTTCGGCGGATTAATTGACGGCGCATACACTCAATATCAAGCCCCTGACCAAGATTCAAGCGGAGCAGCCTTTACTTTCGGTCAATCTGGTCCAGGCTATGGAGGAAACCCAAACTTAGTCTGGAATGGAAGATGCTACGTAGTCATTACGGAACCATTCCTTGGAGTTTCACAACCAGTTTGGACATGCTATGACCTACAGACAGGCAAAATAATCTGGCAGATTACGGGTATCTATAATGGAGCCACTAACCAAGCACCAACAATGATATCTTACTCTGAAAATACGATGCCGGTGCCAGGCGCAGGAGCAAGAACAGACCGAACCGTAGCAAGCTTACTGTGGTTAGGAACTGGTCGCGTTATCAAATATAACCCGATGACCGGTGCAGTAACAGTGAACCAGACAATCCCAACGTTTGTATCCAGTACTCTCTACGCTGACCCATTCATTCTAAGCGTGCAAAACCTCGGCACTACTGCCAGTCCAGTCTATCGCTTGGTAAATTGGACGCTTTCAGGTGTTGGAAGCAATTTCGCCGCCAGCGTAAATACCAATATAACTTGGCCATTTGGTACATTAGGAACCCCAGACTATCAATCAATGATAACTGCAACAACGCAAAGTTTAACTTCACCTGCAACAGGATTAGCTGACACTGTTTATGTTGAAGCTGCAAACATACTAACAGGAGCACTATTGTGGAACGTATCATCAGGCGTAGGTTTCCAGGTTTTCAGCGGATTGACTGGATTGTCAGACCACGGAATGTACGCTCAACGCTTTGACAACGGACATTGGTATGCTTGGAATTTGGAAACTGGTCAACTTGCATGGGAGAGTCAACTATCAAGTTATCCCTGGGGTACCTTCGGAGCTTACGGACAGGAAGACGCTTATGGCCTAATCTTTTACGGACAGTATGACGGTGTCGTTGCCTATAATTGGACTAACGGAGACGTAGCTTGGCACTTCGAAGCTCAATGCTTACCATTCGAAACTCCTTACTTGACGAACGGAGTAGGAAATCCTTCCAGTTCAACGCAAGGATACTCTTTCTTCAGCCAAGGAGTAGTTGCCGACGGAATACTCTACCAATACTCAGTTGAACATTCACCCACAGCGCCGCTAAGCAGAGGATGGAGCATTTTCGCAATCAACGCAACTACAGGCACCTTAATCTGGAGCACAATAGGACCGATGATCCCAGGCGTTGTCTCTGACGGCTACATGACAGCCTCCAACTACTACGACGGATATCTGTACTGCTTCGGAATGGGACAAAGTGCAACCACAGTTTCGGCACCACAAAACCAAATCACCACTGGACAAACTGTAACGATAACTGGCACAGTCTCAGACAAGTCACCAGCGTCTTCGCAAACACCAGAATTTGCACCAGGCACCAATGTTCCATGCGTCTCTGACGCTTCAATGGGCGCTTGGGAAGCATACCTATTCCAGCAAGCACCATGCCCCACAAACGTTACTGGTGTCCCAGTTACAATCACTGCAGTCGGCCCAAGCGGCACCTCAACCCCAATCGCAACTGTCACAACTGACGGGGTCACAGGCGCTTTCGGTTGCGCATGGACTCCAACAACACCAGGCACGTACAAGATCTACGCGGTCTATGCCGGCGACGATTCATACAGCTACTCAACAGCTGCTACAGTCGCAGTAGTAACAGCAGCCCCAACGGTTACCGCCACACCCACGCCAACGCCAACTGTTGCACCTTCAAACCTAGCAACCACAGCGGACCTGATGACTTACATGGTCATTGTCGCAATAGTCATAATCATTGCAATAGCCATAGCCACCGTGCTACTTCTCAGGAAAAAAGCATAAACCTGTACAAAAGGAAAAAACAAATTTCCCCTTTTTTTATTACTGATTCCAGCAAACGTGAGCTAGCAATATAGAATAGAAAAAAATGTTTCAGGGGTGAGAAGAATGATGCTAACTGAGAATGAGAGAAAGGAGAATACTAAAGAAGCCAGCATCCAGCGGCGAACTAAACAGATAGAGACCTTAGCCAAATGGAATAAGGAACATCCAAACTACATGAAAAGCTACATGAAAGAATGGCGTAAGAAAAACCCAAACTACATGAAAAGCTACATGAAAGAATGGCGTAAGAAAAACCCAAACTACATGAAAAGCTACATGAAAGAATGGAAGGGTAGAAACTCAGAGAAACAAAGGCATTATCGGGAAATTTGGAATAAGAAACATCCAAACTACATGAAAGAACGGAGGAGCAACAAGAAGGAAATAAATTCTGGGCTTCCATGAAGGCGTGGATTTAGCTGTGGTTTTGGAGTCAGACAAAAACATTTATCGTGAAATTGATGAAACAATGAAAAAGGAATCAGCCAGCAAGCGCAATGAATAGCAGCATCTTTCACACTTAGTTTTCTTTTACCAATCTGCCAAACGAATTTTCTTGCTTTGTTATAAGATTACTTAAATAGTATTTCAAAAAGCGTGGGACATATAGATTGAATTTTGTAATATATGATTTAAGTAAACCCACTATCTCTATTCCACTCTTTTTTCTTGTAGCAAGTTGAAAAAAAATATTGCATCAGCTCATTGTAGCATGTTTTTCGTCTGCGTGTGTTCTCCTGCTCGCCCCATGTGCGCTCGCATAGATGCATGCATGCCTACCTGCCTGCTTGCCTGCTACCAGAGAGTGTGAGGGTAGGTAAGTATGAGTGACTGAGTAACAATCGTTAGCAGTCCGTTGCCGTCTGAGTAACTCTGAACTTTCATCCAATAATGTCAAGCTAATGCCTTCTCATCATCCGGCAAGAACAATTTAGTGTAAGCGAGATAAAAGCGTATACGTAGAATTTGAGTGCAGGGAACCCTTTTATTTGCGGTTTGAAACCATATTATAAGGAGTTATTAGCATGAATTTTATTGGTAGTCAAACAGAAAAGAACCTTTTAGCAGCGTTTGCGGGCGAGTCACAAGCACGAACCAGATACACGTTCTTTGCGAGCGTGGCAAGAAAAGAAGGATATGAGCAAATTGCCGGCATTTTCGAGGAAACTTTAGGAAACGAGAAGGAGCACGCGGAATTATTCTTTAAGTATCTCAAGGGTGGTTTGGTTGAAATCAAAGCTTCTTACCTTGCAGGTGTAATTGCGTCAACCGCTGAAAACCTCAAAGCTGCAGCTGAAGGAGAAAAACTCGAGTGGGGCACACTTTACCCCAACTTTGCAGAGGTAGCTCAACAGGAGGGTTTTCCAGATGTTGCCAACACGTTTCAGATGGTTGCAAAGGTAGAAGCCTACCATGAACGAAGGTACAATAAACTGCTTGATAGCGTAAAGCAAGGAAAAGTCTTCAAGAAAGACCAACCGATCAAATGGAAATGCAGAAACTGCGGTTATGTCTTTGAAGGAAAAGAAGCACCAAACAAATGTCCTGTATGCGCTCATCCGAGAGCCTATTTTGAAGTTTGGGTTGAAAATTACTAACAACCCCAATTTTTTTTAAACAAGCAAGTGCAGAAATCTGATTGATATTTTATACGATGTATTTGCCTGTTACTTCGAAATCTTTCACAATCTCCATTACGCGCTTTGGCGCATTTAATGGCCCCAGAGGAATGTCCTTTAGCAGAACCCAGGGGCTTTTACGTGCAACAACTGTTGCAATGTGTTGTTCTCCAAAGCATTTCTTCGCGACTTCAATAACCATGCGCCTTACTTCAAATTCGGAATATTCACCAAGTGCATGCAAATACTCATGCAACAAAAGATTGTAAACTAAAGCATTAACCGTCGGCTTGGAGCTCACGGATGCTTCAACGATTTCGACCAATGAGCGGTTTAAGACAATGTTGTTGGTTCCTATCGGGTAATAGGCGCCAAGTTGCAGAGGCAAATCGTCCAAAAAAAGCATCATGCTATCTCTTCTTTTGCCCAGAGAAAACTGTACTGTGTCCTTTACTATTTGCCAGACTGCAGCGTAATTTTTAGCCGTATCTAAACGCTTGTCAAAGGCTTCCTGTTGATTGTTATTTGAACTCAAAAGCGACCACTATTAAAGGAGAAGATAAAACCTGCCTTTAAGTCTTAACACAATATTGATAAACAACAAAGCCTTTAGCTATATTGAAATTTTAAGGTGTTTCTAATGGAAAGCAATGTTACAGTTAGAGATATTATGACTAAGAACGTTCAAGTTGTTAGAGAAGACACCAACTTGCATGAAGTGGTAGCAACCATAAGCAAATTCGATATAAACTCGATAGTAGTGGTTCAGGGTGAAAAACCAATCGGAATCATAACTACAAAAGACGCGTTAGTAAGAGCATTCGAGTATGGTATGCCACTCAGTTCAATGACCGCAGCAATGGTAGCCACTTCACCATTAATAACAATCGATGAAGAAGCAACCGTTGAAGAGGCAGCGCAACTCATGAAACAGGCAAGAATAAAACATTTACCGGTAACAAGCAACAACAAACTTGTCGGCATCGTAACCGATATTGATATAATGTTTGCAGTCCCATCAATGTTATCCATGATGGAAGAAGTCTGCCACCAAAAATAGACAAACAAAGAGACTTAAGAAACTGCATGTTTAGGTTTACCAAGCTTCTTATTAACGCAAGCTTGAATAAAGCCATAATATTCAGGTGAAGGTCTTCCTGGTCGACTTTTGAATTCTCCATGGAACTGAGAGGCAAAGAAAAAGTAATTGTTCGGCAACTCTAAGGTTTCCATCCTTCTACCGTCACTGCTTTTACCAGTGAAACATAAGCCATTCGTCTTTAGAGTTTCTTGATAATCTAAGTTAACTTCAAAGCGGTGCCGGTGGCGCTCGTAAATTTCTTCCTGACCATATAAGCTATAAGCAAGCGTACCCTTTTGCAAAACTATTTTATGAGCTCCCAAACGCATCGTTGCACCCTTAATTTCTATCCCGCGTTGCTCAGGCATAAGGTCTATGACTGGATGCGGAGTTTCAGGATTAATTTCTGTGCTGTTTGCTTCCTTTAAACCGCAAACGTTTCGGGCGTACTCAATAACTGCCAACTGGAAACCGTAACAGATGCCTAAGAAAGGAATATCGTTCTCTCTGGCAAACTGGACAGATGCAATTTTGCCTTCAGTACCTCGCGGACCAAAACCGTAAGGAACAAAAACTCCGTCAAAATTCGCAAGGTCTTTTACGCATTCAGGCTCGTGCTCCAATTTTTCAGCTTCCAAATAAGAAATGCAAACTTTAGCTTTGTTTGCTGCACCAGCGTGCCGCAGTGCCTCAGTCATGCTTACGTAACTGTCAGTTAACCCAGCATATTTTCCCACTAACGCTATCTTAACCTCATACTCGGGATTGATTGCGGCGTCAACATATTGCTGCCACAGAGTGAAGTCTTTAGTGTCACATTTGAGGGCTAATCTTTGACAGATAAAATCGCCCATGCCTTGCTTATCCAGCATAAGCGGCACCTGATAGACAGATTCAGCGTTATAAGAGCAGAAAACAGCGCTTTCCGAAATAGTGCCAAATAACGCTATTTTTCTGAGGGCTTCAGCATCAATCATTTTGGGGCTTCTAGCCACTATAGTATCAGGTTGAATACCGATGCCTCTTAACTCATTAACGCTGTGCTGTAAGGGTTTAGTTTTCATTTCACCAGTTACATCCAAAATCGGCACCAAAGCCAAATGTACATAAAGCGTATTCTCATAGCCTTCATCAATACGCATCTGGCGAATAGCCTCCAAAAACGGTAACCCTTCAATGTCGCCAACTGTTCCGCCAACTTCAGTCAAAACAATCTCTGCACATGTCGCTTTGCCAACGATTTTAATGCGGTTTTTAATTTCGTTGGTGACGTGCGGCACAATTTGGACACATCGCCCTAAAAAGTCGCCTCGTCGCTCTTTCTCAATGACAGATTTATAAACCATGCCAGTGGTTAAGTTGTTTTCTTGTTTGAGGCTTAAATCTAAGAAGCGTTCGTACCAGCCTAAATCTAAGTCGGTTTCTCCTCCGTCGTCGGTCACAAAGACTTCCCCATGCATATACGGATTCATCGTTCCCGCATCAACATTTACGTAAGGGTCGATTTTTACAACCGTAGGCTTTAATCCTCGCGCCTGAAGCATTTTACCGATAGAAGAAGTCAATATGCCTTTGCCCACCGAACTTAACACGCCGCCTGTCACGAAAATATACTTAACCATCGCTTTCCCCGCAATAACTTACACCTTTCAAGCTGACTTAATATAACTCTTTTGTGTGCTAAACTGCAAAAACATGCAATCAAGAATGATTTATTTAAACATTTAAGCAGAATAATGAGGCGCGGTTGCCTGTATCCATGGCTGTGCATCATTTCCGCACATAAGCCGCTGCTAATCAGAAACGACCTTATAGGCTCATAAAATTGTTAGATTGAAAATTTGATTGAAAATTTGTTCTTTTATGGCAGAAATATTTTAATTAAGAACCTATCCAGTATGAGTGGAGATGGAAATGCCTAAAGCCTTTGTATTGATAAACGTTGAATCAGGTTCGGAAGAAGAGGTTCTGGGGGAAATTAGAAAAATTGAAGGCGTAGAAGAAGCATACTACTCTTATGGTGTGTATGACATAATTACTAAAATAGAAGCTGATTCAATGGAAAAACTTAGGGACAAGGTAACCCGGAAAGTAAGAACTATAGGCAGAGTCAGGTCAACGTTAACTCTGATAATGATGGAAGAATAACGCCGGTTTGTCGTGTCTCATTGGGCTTTGCAATGGTCTGGAATAAAAACTGTGCGAAAGAAGTAAAGCGTTAATTTTCCCAATTCCTACATATTATATGTGACAATTAAACGGTAACTTGAGAGCTTTATAGGAAACATTTTAATGCACACTTAACTAATCAATTATTACAGGATTGGATTGAAATGCCAACAGCCTTTGTCTTAATAAATACCGAGATAGGCTCGGAATCTGACGTGCTGAAAGAACTCAAAAAAGTCGAGGGTGTTGAGGAAGCATCAGCCGTTTACGGAGTCTACGACATAGTAGCAAGAGTCAAAGCAGACACAATGGATAAATTAAAAGAAATAGTAACGTGGCGTATTCGAAGACTAGACAAAGTGCGGTCAACGCTAACAATGATTGTCGTTGAAGAAAAATAACATCATTTAAACTCTTTTTCTTTTATAATAACCTCAAAGAACCCGCTTGCTATTTTAGGATATAAACATCGTCACCCACTGGAACAGGTGATAATTACTTTAAATGGCACTGCAATAACGACTTCATACACTTACTTGGAGTAGGCGACTCTGAGACCAACTGCTAGCCTTCCGAAAGGATCCCAATGAACTTGCTTTAAAATAAATCTAAAGTTGTGACTGTATCAAGCTAGTCACATAATTTTAAATTTTGTACGACTCAATTTAACAATCCAGTGTGCCTGGAGCAGTGAGAGAAGGAGAGCAAACATGCAAATCCACAATAGTAAGTCAGGAAGGAGCAGTAGCATAGTAAGAACCCGCACTGTGCTAGATGCACACACTGAATTTTTTATAGGTTGGATGAAGAAGCTTGGACACTTATCGAGCATTTTTTCGTTCCCTTTGAATAAGAAAGATCTTCCAAACTTCTGAATCCAACCACCCCCCAATGAAGGAGTTTGTTAAGAAAATGGCGACAGCGTACATCCTCTTAAATACTGAAATAGGAGCCGAAAATCAAGTACTGAAGGCACTTAAAAAAATTGAAGGTGTCGAAGAGGCGCATAACCTCTGGGGCGTCTATGATATAATCGCAAACGTAAAAGCAGACAACATGGAGAAACTCAAATACATCGTAACAAAAAGAATAGAGAAATCGGCAAAATAAACACAAAATTAACCATGATAATAAGCGAAAAACATCCAATAACACCGCAAGAACAAGTAATTTTTGAACAAAACCCCATTCTTCAATAAATAATAGGCTAACATTCGCTTTTCGGCTAACAATATTTTTTACCCTCGCGGCTTCATTCTCTAATTTAACTTGGAGAGCAGCTGCTTTGAATAGGCAACAGATAATGCACATTGGGCTGGACGATACAGACTCAACGAAGGGAGGTTGCACAACTTATCTTGCGGCATTACTTATTGAAGAGCTTGAAAAGTTTCACGTTGAATTTACTGATTATCCAAGCTTGATTAGGCTTAATCCTAACGTGCCATGGAAAACAAGAGGCAACGGCGCCCTATGCTTAAGATTCATGTACGATGCCACATTTGAAGAGCAAATAAAAGAGTCAGCTATAACTTTATGGGAAGAAAACTCAGCCATCAATGAAAAAGGCACAGATCCTGGAATATTCTTTTTGAAGGGGCAAGCAATCCCCGAGGATCTTGGGGTTTTTGCGAAAAAAACTGAAACAAGCATTGTAACACTCAAGGAAGCATTGGCGTTGATCAAGAAGTTGGGGGGTGAAGCATTAGGCTTTAACTCTTGCAGAGGCATCATCGGCGCTTTGGCAGCCGTTGGCGAAACCCTCAACTGCGACCACACCTATGAGTTAATTGCATATAGGGCCTCGCAGAATTGGGGCTTAAAGAGGAAAGTTGATGAAGCATCCATTTTTGAAATGGATAAGCTGACTGAGCCTTACACTTTCAACAATGTTGATTCAGAGAAGCGCCGAGTAATCATAACTCCGCGAGGACCAGACCCGATTCTCTTCGGAATCAGAGGCGAATCGCCGGAAATAGTAAAGAAAGCTTACGGCATGGTTAAGCCGCTTGAAGTTGTTGAACGCTGGGTCATTTTCCGTTCAAACCAAGGCACCGACGCCCACCTAAAGCCTGTTGAAGCATTAAGCAAGATTGAACCTTACAGTTCAGTAATCGCTAAAGGCGTTGTTTCGCAAAAGCCACGGATAGTTCCCTTGCGTCACGTTATCTTTTCAATTAAGGACGATTCGGCGGAGTTGGATTGTGCCGCTTATGAACCAACGGGCAGCCTTCGGAAAATTGCAAGAGAACTCATCGTCGGCGACAGCATTGAAGTCTATGGAGCCGTACACAAATCAACATCAAGCAAGCCGTTGACGATTAATCTGGAAAAAATTAACATTCTAAACCTTAAACCAAAAACGCTAATGCAAAATCCGCTCTGCCCCAGTTGCGGTAAACGGTTAAAATCCATGGGTAAAAACCAAGGTTTCCGCTGTGAAAAATGCGGAGGGGAATATAGCTACTTAACCAAGAAAGAATCAGCCCTGCCTAGATTGCTTAAGGCTGGTTTATACGTGACATCGACAAGGTCGCAGAGACATCTTACTAAACCGTTAAGGCGTTACGGCTTGGAAAAACATCATTACGAGCCAAAACCAATGATTGAGGAGTGGCATTCTTCGTTAGTTTGAAAGTTGGGTGAAATTATAACAATGCCCAAGCCAAAAGCCAAGAATTACTTATTATCTCGGTTCAATTAGAAGTTGAAATTGCATTAGCGTTTAAGCCTATCTACATCTTGAAAACGCTTAGTGTACGATGGTTTATAAAAAACCTAGCAGAATACCTGCCGCGTTAGCGGCAGGATGAATGCGTAAGTTCCAAGTTTTTGTGAATATAAGGGGTCTTTCACCAACGAGATAAGGAGG
>Ga0326728_10004229_pt1 | contig 43007 bp, 46 predicted proteins | sample MB3enrmetagenome_FD_207602 | JGI IMG/M metagenome (GOLD analysis project Ga0326728, IMG submission 207602) | Lab enriched peat soil microbial communities from McLean, Ithaca, NY, United States - MB31MN | ecosystem: Environmental > Terrestrial > Soil > Wetlands > Peat | place: USA: New York...
CAGGATAGGCAACGTAGTTCTACCCGCGATTCAAGCGTTTGCAGCGTTTCCAGCACCGACATACTTCCCCTTGCTCTTCATAGTGACCATTCCGTTCCTTGAGAGCTTCCTACCATTCCTCTATACTGAGGTCTACATCTTTCTCTTAGGCTTCCTAAGCTGTTTCTATTACGTCTTCTTTGATTTTTGGATCGGCGTTCAGGCCATTCCTTCGGAGTTTATCGACGTGGTTCGGAACCACGAGGTCCCATTCTGGGCTAAAATGAGGCACGTAATCCTACCTGCCAGCTTACCATACCTCATCACGGGTCTTTCAAGCACCATTAACAGTGCGTGGGCTGGGATGGCGATTGGGGAGTTTTGGCCGAATATTGCCCCGCAAGTAGCTCCCCGAGGACTACAAGCCCCATTTGGAATGATGTATTACATCACCTCAAACATCGCGAAAGGAGCTATTGGCCCAGCTGCCTATGTCTCATTATTGTTCGCCGTTGTGGTGGCCATCTACGGAATAGTGTTCACAAGGAACGCTATGGATTTAGCTCGGAGGAAGTATGTGGTGGAGGAAGGCATTTTCGCTGCGTAAGGCGAGCTTTCGGTTCGGAGTCACGGCGTAAGCTCAATCGTTGTCTGTCCTGCGGGTAAGCACGCCTCAAGTTCGCCGCACCTCACCCTCCGCGTCCATCAACCTACCTCACACTATCCTAATACCATTACCGAAGATGCTCGTCAGGAACAGTCTTCGTGGAGCCGGTGGGATATGAACCCACGACGTAGTCAGCTCAATAGCCTTTCCGATTAATCGTGCAAGCCATTTTTCCTCTGGCATCGTTCTCAAGCACTTGTCCGGTGCAAGCAGGTGTGTTTGAGCGTGGACTATGTCGGCTTTGAAGAGGCTAAAGGATCTTGTCATTCTTGTGACCGGCGAGTGCTTCGGAGCGATGCCTGGTGATTTCTCGCATGTTTGTTTGGCCCTCGGGCGCTCGTTCCACTCCGTACACGAACTTGGGGAAGTTCAGTGGCATCTGTATCGCCCAGATTGCGTCATGCTGATCTGTCGGTAGAATCTTCGCAGGGTCGCCCACGGCAACCCACCCAATAGGCACAGTCTCGTGAGCATGCAATACCGTACGAATATGGACGACCCCGTTGATGCGAACCTCTGAGCCGTAGCCTAACTTCGCGCCGTGAAAAATGGATGCGCCAGTAGCCACGAACACGCAATCCTCCAAAGTACAGCCTACAAGATGGGTATTGGGTCCGATGAGACAGTGGGATCCAATCTTAGTCGAATGCTTATCAGTGCTGCGAATTACGGCATTCTCCATCACGATGCAGTTCTCTCCAAGCTCAATCGACGCCCCTTCAGCAACTATGGACGCTCCAAATGCAATCCTAGAGCCCGAACCGATGGTTACATCTCCGCATACGATCGCATTTGGGGCGACATAGGCTGAAGGATGAATCTTAGGAGATTTGCCAAGATGCTCCAGCAACATTCAGCCCACCAACCCCAATTGCACAACGTTCCAAGTAATTTCACATGAGCATAATAGGTTGCGTTTTCTTGGATGAGGTGTGTTGGAATTGCTCATGATTGTTTCGGATTGGCGAAGTCAATGAATTCTTCCCCCATGGACGCTGTCACTTCCTTCGCCCTCTGACAGCTGTTCCAAATTCAGTTGCAATGGTTATTTGATTGCATGATGGAAAACGAAGTTGAAATCGGCTCTTTCGAGCAACTCAGTTGGATTATGTTTGGCAGGCTTCTCTAAGGTCTAGTTAGAAATAGGCTTGGAAATGTGCGTTCGCGCACCAACTTACCGCACGCACAATTGCCGGAAATGTCAAATGCCCAGCCTAAGATGTTACGATACACGATCCTAAGGTCAGAAGGATAACGGATTCTAAGCCTATGACAAGCCCTCTAATTATCATTGGGGCGCCAAGCAGCGCTGGAGCATATGCACCCGGACAGGAAAAGGCCCCGGGGGCTCTGCGTGCTGCTGGTTTGCTTGAGTGTCTGCGCGCTCACGGTGTCCATGTTGATGATTGGGGTGATGTTCCAGGTTTTCGATGGCGTGTCGACAAAGCAAATCTACGCGCCATGAACGCAGACAAAGTGATAATGGTCGCCAGAGCCACCGCAGACCGCGTTGCCACTGCACTCGCTGAGGGTTCCGCAACGCTTGTTCTTGGCGGGGACTGTACAGTTGGACTTGGTACGGTAGCCGGAGGACTTCGTGGGAGAGAGAGTGTTGGGCTCGTTTACGTTGACCTCGATACTGACCTGAACACACCAGAAAGCACTGAGGATGGTGCCCTCGACTGGATGGGAGTCGCGCATATGCTGGGAATTGAAGGCACGGTACCGGGGCTCGTTGGATTTGGTCCGCGTGTGCCAATGCTGCGCCCAGACCAGGTTCTCTTTTTCGCCGATGATAACTCTAAGCCATTCGAGCGGAAGATCATCGAGGATCGAGGCATCGCAGAAGTTAGGCTGGCGACCGTTGTAGCCGACCCATCTGGTGCCGCGCGCTCCGTGGTGGATGGCTGGGCTCGACGCTTTGATCGCTTGCTCGTTCATCTGGATCTCGACGTCCTTGACTACCTGGATATGCCTCTAGCCGAGGAACGCCGTCGCAACAGAGGCCTCCGATTCGATCAACTTATGGCAAGTCTTCGAGTGTTCCTGCAGGCGCGGAATTGGGTGGGGCTAACGGTTACAGAGTTAAACCCTGACCATGGAGAAAATGATGGCTCTACCTTACGTTCTTTTGCCGAGAGCCTCTCGGAGGCCTTATCCTCTTCCCCCCGGCTTCGGAGCGACTAACATTTGTGTTCTTGTAATTCAAGCGTTTGTGAATGAGTTCAACAAGGGCTTGGTGACCCAAGCGAGCTGGAGACAATTTAAGAAAACATTATCGAAACAAAATATAGATAGCGGTGAGTTAGACGTCTCCCTTGAATTCTTTTATAGAGTAGAATATTTTATCGTTCTGGCTATGGCGGCGTACCTTGCCCTTGTTTTCCAGAAATCTTACGTGAGCTAGAGTCTCACTAAAGGCGAACCACTTCTGTACGGGCGGGAACTCCTCCCAAGAATTGATGGCGATGTCCCAGGTGATGCGGGGTGCGATCTGGAAGGCAGTCTTGGCACCATCGCGCAGAGCGGCTAGGACTTCGTTCAAGCGGTCGCGGTGGTGTCCCTGAAGTTCGCTGATTCTTTTGTGGAGGTCGCGTACTAATCGGCGGTGCCCCGGCAGAACAATTTTGACATCGAGAGCGCGGACTTTCTCTAGGTTCGTCAGATATTCGTTGAGTGGGTCATCCATCTCCAGCCAATAAGCAATGTTGGGGGTGATATCAGAAAGAATGTGGTCGCCCGCGACTAGGATCTTTCTGTTCGGCTCGTAGAGGCACATATGCCCCGGCGAGTGCCCCGGCGTGGTGATGCACTGGAAGTGGAAATCACCGACTTCTATCATGTCCCCATCCTTTACGACAGAAAAGCCACGCTCTCTTTTCATGCCGTACTTAAGCGCCGGATGACTCTCCAAGGTTAGGCGGGCGTCTTCTGCAGGAAAGCCGTTAGCCACGTAAACATCTAGTAGTTTCTGCAAGTAACCGGGCAACTCATCGGGGTGGAAAAAAGGGTGGTGTGTTTCTTCTTCATTCAAGTACACTTTCGAGTTGTCCGTAGCGAGGCTGTCGGCAAGCCCTATATGGTCAACGTGGAAGTGTGTGACAAGAATATCGGTCTTGTTAAGGTCAACGCCTAGCTTTTGCAAGCTAGCGTTCATTTCATTTTGGCACTCCTCCCGGTTGAACCCGGTGTCGATAATCAGGAATCTATCTTCACCTCTGACAATGTAGGAATTCAGCCACTTCAGGGGGCTCTTGGGGAGAGGAATCTCCGTGCGGTATAAATTGGGCACAATTTCTTCAATCATAATGGGAAACTCCCTGATCAATCCGAGGTCTTCTTAGATTGTCGGAATGTGCCGCCGGCTTCAATGAAGGTTTTGATTCGTTTCCGGTCTCTGCTAGCCTTTCTCTTCGTTCATGCTGCCTTTGATCCGGTCGCCCTTTCTCCTCAAACATGGAGCATCTCGAAATGTATATTCCGAAAATCATTAAGCAAATACCGATCAATGAAACTGGGGGAGGCAGAATAGAGGTCTCAATATATTGAACAACGGTTACGGCAACCGGAGTCGAATAGATCAGCGTCGACGTTTTACCAACTCGGCTTAGCCTCGCCAGGGCATTCCACAACAAGAAGGAAGCAGCTGCACTTAGTACGGCCAAGTAGGCCAAGTCGAACCAAAAGCTGGGAGTCACCTCCAATCTATAGCCTAGGGGGACGATAAGAAAGAATAGTAGGGCTCCGAACAACAGTTGTGTTGCCACTGTCTTCGTCGGTTCCTGATTCTTTAGTTTCCGGTAGTAGATCGTGTACATCGCCCAAAAGAAAGCGTTCAGCAACGTTAGAACTGCGCCGAGTGCTGATAGCGTCTGGTTTTCGAATACCACAAAGGAATAAACTAGGACGCCTACGAACCCCACTGCAGCTCCTGCCCATTCCTTATGGGACCCCTTCTCGGATAAGATTAGGGAGGACATTGGAATCGAGATCAACGGCATCGTATAGCTTAGCACGGCAGATTCTGACGTTGAAACATATTCCAAGCCAAGGATCCAGAAGCCTGAACTTGCCCACGTTAGAATTGATAATAGAACCGTGTCTTTGTTTACGATCGGCCTAAACGAACGAACTACTCCAAAAAGAAGGAGAGAAGCAATTAGGTATCGCAGACCCATTAGAAGAAACGGCGAGGAGTATTTCAAACCATCCTGCGCAACCTGGTACTGGAAAGTAGAGATTAGTACGTAAGGAACGACGTAACTCAGTGTTTTCGGAATGAATCTGGATGTTGACACACGTCGTCAAAATACGTTCTCCCTAAAGCAATAACATATAATCACATTTGCACGGAACCATCGGTCGTAATCTCGACCCAGCACCTCACCCTCCGCGTCCATCAACCTAACTCACACTATCCTAATACCGTTACCGAAGCCGCTCGTCAGGAACAGACTTGGTGGGCCCGGAGGGGGATACAAACCCTCAATATCGTGGGTTCTGGCTGCTCACGGCGCAGCCACCGGTGAGGCTGCTAACCGGGCAGTATGGTAAACCCTTAGCGCCCCACGCTCACGCATCTGGCGTTTACGGTTGATACCATCTTTACTGGTATCATTTTTTAGCTACATACGGATGAACCATCTTCGCTGGGTCTACGACGCGGTCAAATTCCTCTTCTGAAATATACCCCAGTTTTAGCGCGGCTTCCTTGAGAGTCAAATCGTTATCAAGCGCGTAATGAGCTACTTTTGATGCTTTGTCATAACCAATAATTGGAGTAAGGGCCGTCACTAGCATGAGAGATCGCTCTAAGAACGTGTTAATCTGTTTCTTGTTAGGCTTGGTACCCTCTACAAGGAACAAGCGGAAGTTACGGCACCCATCGGTCATGATTCGAATGGAGTGCATGATGTTTCGAATTATGAGCGGTTTGTAAACATTCATCTCTAGATAACCACTACCTCCACCGAAGGTCACGGCAACGTCATTAGCCATCACTTGTACTGCAAGCATTGCCAACGCTTCGCATTGCGTCGGGTTGACCTTTCCCGGCATGATAGATGAGCCTGGCTCGTTAGCGGGAATATCAAGTTCATGAAAACCACAACGAGGCCCACAACTCAAGATGCGAATATCATTCGCGATTTTGTACAAAGAAGTTGCCAGAGTTTTCAGTGCGCTGCTGAGCATCACCAGCGCATCGTGAGCACCCTGGACCGTAAACTTGTTCGGGGCTGTGACAAAAGGTAACCCCGTTAGTTTTGCAATTTCACTTGCTACTTCCACATCAAATCCTGGAGCAGCATTAATTCCCGTCCCAACCGCGGTACCACCCAATGCTAATCGATAAACATCTTTCAAGCTGTCATCTAAACGATTCAAGTTATCATCTAACATACCCACATAGCCAGAAAACTCCTGTCCTAAGGTAATGGGTGTGGCGTCCTGCATGTGAGTACGACCAATCTTGACAATATCCTCCCATTGTTCTGCCTTCGCGTTGAGAGAATCACGCAATTCTTTCACCGCAGGCATCAACCGTTCCTTCACGCCTTTAGCAGTTGCAATGTACATTGCAGCTGGAAATGAGTCATTTGACGACTGCGACATGTTTACGTGATCATTCGGATGCACTGGAGTTTTACTGCCAAGCGGAGTTCCAGTCAATTGACAGCAGCGATTGGAGATCACTTCATTCATATTCATATTGAACTGAGTCCCGCTTCCTGTCATCCACACATGCAAGGGAAACTGATCTTGAAACTTGCCCTCTAAAATCTCCTGGCAGACCTGAACGATCAGATCACGTTGCACCTCTTTAAGACGTCCGCCCTTGCAATTGACAATTGCCGCTGCCTTTTTTAGAATAGCATACGATTCAATCATCTCTATTGGAATTAATTCGTCGCCGATGCTAAAGTGCTCTAGGGAACGCTGTGTTTCCGCCCCCCATAACTTATCAAAAGGAACCCTGACCTCGCCTAAACTATCTGTCTCTGTGCGAAACTCATTCCCCACTTTACTCCCCGAATCTTTAGTTCGATTCTTCATAAAATGAAGCTTCCGTCTATTCCTGTTCAGCAAGAGTATTCTTAGAGCATTTGATTTTTTGGGTGTGGTGGGTAGGTATGCTATGCGGGGGATATAACATAAGGCTCAGTTTTCAGTGGCCACGTGTACTGGTTTGTGGAGACTTGGAAGCCCACGTGACAATGGTTTCAAATTGCATTCTTGTGTATGAAATGAATGTACTAGGTTCATCATTTCGTATATTCGGTGGGATTGCAACCCCCGCAAACGGGGAGCCACGAGTACCAAATCGAATAGATTAGCTTACCAAATAAGATCGTGTAACGCCAATTCGGTCAGAGGATTACGAAGAAGAAAAATGCGACGACCAGTAGAATCCTGTAGATGCCGAACGGAATGAAGTTATGTTGCCTCACGTAACCAAGGAATAGTTTGATGGCGGGGATAGCCACGAGAAAGGATACGACGAACCCGACTAGGAGCAGGTCTACTTGGCCGGCCGAGAATTCGTTGTACGACATGAGAAGGTCGAACCCTGAAGCTGCAATCATGGTCGGTACTGCGAGGAGGAAGGAGAATAGAACAATTGTTTGCCGCTTCATACCCAAAGCTAAACCACCCATAATCGTGGGGGCCGACCTGGAAACGCCGGGTATTACAGACACCGCTTGAAATAGACCGATAAGCAGGCAATCTCGGTATGGAATCTTGGATATGTCGTCTACGTTTGATCGTTCCTCATAGCGCAACTCGAATAGAATAATGAATATACCGCCCAGAAGTAACGCCCACAAAACGATTTGTTCATTTCCGAAAAGCACGTCTTTGAAGTACCTGTAAATCAGCAACCCGACTATCCCCGTCGGAATGAATGCGACGACTAGGCGTTTTAGGACGCTGAAATCCAGAAAATACCTCCAATGGAGCACTACTACAGCCAAGATAGAACCAAACTCCAAAGCAATCTCAAAACTCTTCACAAACGGCGTCTGAGCGATGTTCAGTAGAGCGGCGGCAAGAATTGTGTGACCCGTAGACGAAACGGGCAGGAACTCCGTCAGCCCTTCAACGACAGCGAGTATGATCGCGTCAAACAAATCCACAAGTTAACACCAAAAAGCTCGACTATAAGCTGTCTTTGAGACTCGCCGGATGAAATCGAGGATGATAGATTAGGATTACGGTTTAGATTGATTCAATTCAGGGAATCCTTATTTTCCACGTCGAATCCCACGAAACAATGCAGCAAAATTGGCAATCAAGATCGACAGCCACACAGCTCTAGTCGTAGTGGACATCCAAAATGATTTCTGCCCGGGCGGAGCTCTTCCAGTCGCCGACGGCGACAAAGTAGTCCCCGTGCTCAACAAGTACATCCAACTATTTCGAGGCGCAAGCGCGCCAATTATCTATACTCGAGACTGGCATCCGCCCGACCATAGCTCTTTCAAAGCGCAGGGCGGACCATGGCTCCCCCACTGTGTCCAAGGAACCGACGGCGCAAAGTTTCGATCAGACCTTTTGCCCCCGGCTGAAGGGGAAATTGTCTCCAAGGCGAATCGGAAAGATGAAGCATACTCATTCTTCCAGGGCGCGGATCTAGCGCATAGGCTAAGGAGGCTAAGGTTTCGGCTGGGGCTGAGGGGCGGGATTAAGGCACTTTTTGTTGGAGGGCTCGCCACAGATTACTGTGTTAAGGAAACGGTTCTGGATGGGTTAAAGCTCGGGTTTCAAGTCTACTACTTAGACGACGCCTCGAAAGGCGTCAACGTGAGCTCCGACGACTCACAACTTGCGGTGAAGGAAATGCTCTCGAAAGGTGCAAGAAAGATCAGTCTATCTGATCTCGCTACCGGACCTTCTCAGCCTGGGAAAAAGTAAGGCAAGCTTTGCGAAGGAGGTGGAGCTGTACCACCATGCTCTGCATACCTTGCTTTCTCTTCAATTTTGACGATGCGGACCAAGTGATGCTCCGTTAGAACCCTGTACTGTTCTGAGAGGCCCAGTTGGTGCAATGCGTGTTTTACGTGAAGTTTTACGTCTTTGACTCCGCAACTTCTTCCATTAACCGCGTCAGGGACGAGGAGCATCTTTCCTTTCACTTGGACCTCTGTCTTCAATCTCTTACCTAGGATTTCGGCGATATCTTTCCCGACCTTTTTGAGGTCACCCAACTCGACCTCTACCAAGAAACATTGCCCAGAAACTAGCTTCCCACATCCTCTTTTACGCGTTACTGTGAACGAACCGGGTTAAATCGCACAAAAAACGGGTAAGTCCACGCCAGCATTGTGGCATCAGCTTCTAGGTGTAGTGACCGGGTTAGAGGGGCAGGCGGATGATCTGCCCGCATCCCTCACACCTGAGAAATTCGTAGAGATCGTTCCTGAAAAGGAAACGGATCTTTCTCGGGTGCTTGCAAACCTTTACGACATCGAATTGTTTCAAATCATTCACCAACTAACAAGTACGGCACCGTTGTCGATATTCTGGAGACACGCGTGAAAGTGCTCAACTTCAGAGAGAATAGAGTAGTATGCCACAGTTTGAATCGCTATTGAGGGCGTCGATAGGGCAAGCCTTGAGTATGCCCGCTTTTCCGAGTGTCTGGGAAATGCTTCGGGCATGTCAAGAATCGGCCGTAGGCTTCGTTCCTTGAGTTCCTGACTTAAGACTACAATTTGACGGCGAAAGTATTGAGCAAGTATTCACGATGAACCTTGCCTTTACCCGTCTATTCTGCCTGTACTGGGTTGCGCAAAGTTCCGATTCGGTCTATGGTTGCTTCGAGAATATCTCCGTCTTTGAGGTAAGGGCCGCCGGTGAAGACTGCAACTCCTTCAGGGGTTCCGGTTGAGATTATGTCTCCCGGCGCCAGAGTCATACCCTTTGAAGCGTAATTAATTATCGAGTCGATGCGGAAGACCATGTCTCCCGTAGTTGATTGCTGTCTCGTTTTCTCGTTGACGGTGAGAGAGATTCCCAGGTCGTGAGGGTTCGGTACTTCGTCGACGGTGACTAGCCAAGGACCTAGGGGGAATGAGGAGTCAAGTCCTTTTCCCTTTACCCAGTTCAACCCAAGCTTGGTAGTTCCATCGGCTTGGCGAGTGGAGAATTGCCAGTCCCTGAAGCTGATATCGTTTGAGATAGCGTAGCCTGCAACGTAACTCATCGCGTCTTTCTTGGGAATGTTCTTGCCGGCTTTGCCTATGATAACTGCGAGTTCAACTTCCCAGTCGGTTTTCTGTGATACTTTTGGAAGCAGAATTGGATCGCCTGGTCCAATTAGGCTGTTTCTGAATTTCGTGAAAAGATATGGTTCTGTTGGAGTACTATCCTTCTGCGACCATTCCTTACTGTGGGAATGATAGTTAACGGCCATCAGTAGGATCTTCTCCGGGTTAAGGATCGGGCTGCGCAGCGTTACTGATTCAACGGGCAAACCCTGCACATTCCCTGTAAGATTCTGCACAGCAAGAAGCGAAGAAAGTCTACCGCTTGCAAGAATCGCGTCAATCGTCATCATTTCGCTTAAGCCTGGCAACTGCAGCCTATTCGCAACATCTTGAAAGTCGAAAAGGCGCCCCTCGTGCACGACCCCGACGCGAGTTGACCCATCTCTAACGTAGTGTGCAAGTTTCAAGTTAATCCCGTATGCTCAAAGATCTGATTGCGCTGAACCTCTCGGATTGCGATTGGTTCTGGGTTTTCACCTTTGCGAGACACAATTAAGGATGTGGTTTCCTGAATTAGAAATCCGGTTCTTAGTCTTCGTTCCATTTTCTCTCTAACCAAACTTGGCTACGCAAAATGGGGCAACATTGTTTTGGTTGCGAGGCTCGTTGCTTTCCAGGTCGAAAGATGAAGGCTAAGCTGCGAACCAATAAGCAACATACTCCACCCGTTCTGCCGTCCCAGGAAACCGTAGCTTAAAGACTAGCGAAACTTCGCTGGCTGCAGGACTGACAATCTTAATATTCGCTCGGCGCTTACCGCGCCGAAGCTGCTTTAGTAAGCGTGGTAGTTTTTGGAACAGACATTGCTGCTTGTGGACAACAATGATAGGATATTGGGGTACGCCCCGCGGAGTCTCTGCCACAAAGGAAAGGGAAGGCGTCACAGGGCTTTTGTGGTTGCATTATACAATGATAGAGGCGAGCTACTTCTGCAACGAAGAAAACATGACTTGTTCTCTAACAAGTGGGACCTAACGGGCGCAAGCCATCCCTTACGATTGAAGACGATGAATGAGTCCTATTCTGAAGCGGCCGCTCGTTGCGTGCGGCAGGAATTCGGAGTCGGTGGGATATCGTTCAGAAAGATTGGTGCATTCAACTACTTCGCTCCGCAAGGAAAGAAATGTGAGAACGAACATTGCGCAGTAATCGTTGGCAAGTACGACGGAAAGGTGAAACCCAACCCCAAAGTAGCTTATGGGTATAAGTGGGCACCATTTAGTGAAGTATTGAAGGAGATCCGAAAGAAGCCAGAATCATTCGTGATGTGGGCTAGACTCGGAGCTAAAGTCATTCGAAACCACAGGCTTGGCAAGTATCTCCTGGCAACGGAACAGAACTGAGGCCACTTTGTTCATATCTTGTGCGCGTCGCATATGTCGGTAAGAGCCTTGTCGATCTGATCCAGTCACATAACCCAACCGGTAACCACAGAGTCGCGTATCAACGCATATTCAAGATGAGAGTGGTGCTCCGGGCGGGACTTTCTTGGCACCGTTTAAGTGCCATTTCGAACCCGCGATCAGTGACTAAGGGGAACGGTTTCCCCGGCACCGAGCCTCGAAAGGCCACTATGCTATCGGTCCGGTTTTTCGCCAGTTAACCGGGCTACACCACCGGAGCACAGCAACAAACCAACGGTTCCATGCATTAAGTTCTTTCTCGTCAGTACAACACTTTGAAGTCTCGAAATTCCCCTCTCCAATCTTCCCATCTAATGTCGACGTTCTGCACGTAGGCCCCTGGTGGCCCGCGTCGGCAGAATTCGATCTCCTCCTCAACTTGCTCTTTCTCACCTTCGAACTGAGCCTCTACGCGGCCGTCGGATAGATTTCTGACCCACCCATTGATCCCAAGCCTTTGGGCAATATCTGCGGTTTGAGACCTGAAGAAGACTCCCTGGACTCTTCCGCTCACGTAGACATGCGCTCTAACTTTCATGTTCCTGACGCCCATCTATGTCTAAATAATGCCTTCTGAAAGTTATGATTGAGTACCAAAATGGGTTAGAGTGGATCGGTAGGTTTGCGAGCGGTAATCGCAGAACTGAAGGTACCGGCCTTCCCGTCTTTGGCCGACGAGACGCGGATGATGGCTGAGAGCATTGGCTATGAAGTGGTCGGTACGCTCATTCAGAAACGGAAGAGCGTGCACCATTCGTACACTATCGGGCCGGGTCGTTTGAAAGACCTCAAGCGTTTGGTTGAGGATGAGCACGCTGACACAGTCATCTTCTCTAACCCTCTCACTAGCAGCCACGTTTTCAACCTGACGCAGCATTTGGGTGGCGAGGTTAGGGTCATTGATCGGAATTTACTGATTCTTGAGGTGTTCGATAAGAGGGCATTTACGAATGAGGCTAAGCTTCAGATTCGTCTTGCCAAGTTGAAGTACACCTTGTCTTGGGGGAGGGAATTCATCAAACTGCGCGGTATCATGGGTGAGCAGCTTGGCTGGATGGGCCCCGGGGATTACCCGTACCAAGAGTACTACCGAGCCGCGAGAAATCGTATAAGCCGAATCGAGGGTGAACTCGAAGACGTTTACAAGAAGAAAATGCTCAAACGAGACCATAGGCGTGAGCTTGGCTTCCCGATAGTTGCTCTCGCAGGTTACACTCAGGGTGGGAAGACCAGTTTCTTCAACCTGGTTGCTCATGAAGAGAAAACCGTCGGGCTTGGCCCATTTACGACACTGACAACATTCGCACGCCGAGCTACTGCAGATCCTGCTGACAGCTCCTCTGACTTCATAATCGTTGATTCGATCGGGTTCATAGAAGATATGCATCCTATCATCCTGAAAGCCTTCCATGCAACCCTAGGCGAGTTGGCGACTGCTGACCTCGTGTTGCTCTTTGTCGATGCAACCGACGATGAATTTCCACTTGAAAGAAAAGTCAGGTCATGCAGTCAAATTCTGCGGGAGGTGGATATTACGGCGCCGATAATTATTTGCGCCAATAAGATAGATGATGTCTCACCTGAACAACTGGAGGCGTCGAGAGCGATCATTCGCAAGTATTTCTCAGGAGAAGAGATTATCCCAGTAAGCGTAAAGTTGGGACAGAATGTCGACATACTTCTATCTGCGATAAGGAACAAACTTCAAGCGCAGAAGCTCACAGTGAAGCAACGAAACGCTCAATTGCCTGATTGAACGGCCGATGTTTCTCGACCATCACACTATGGCCCGCTCCCGGTATGATTTCAAGTTTTGAATCCCTTATCTTCTCGTGAAGGTACCTAGAGTATTTCTCTGGAGTCATCTTATCATCCTCCCCGCAAACGACCAGGGTTCGGCAGGTCACCTTTTCGAGGTCGTTCATTCGATCGAATTTATCGCAAGCCAAGAAATCACCTAACGTGACCTGGGGGCTCACCTTAAGGAGATCGTCGGCGAGTCTGTCTAAGATTATCGGATCAGCACGGGGCGATACAGACAGGGACGCAATCAGTTTGGCAGCTTCCGCGTAGTTCTCCCTAAGCTTTGAAATAAACTCGGGACGGACTCGTAATCGACCTCCAGTCCCGACGAGGACAAGCCCTCGAAGCTCTTCGTTGTCCAAAGCAAGTTCTATTGCAATCGCTCCGCCCATCGAATGCCCCACGATTATTGTCTTACGCCATTCCTGCTGGCCGATTCGGTCACTGACCGCCCGGGCATACTCCTCTATACTGGTGAAACCCGATCCTGCCGGATGTCCCGGAAGCTCAACTGCGACGGAGTCCTTGAAATGCGCGGTTTGCAGTCGCCAAACTGCTGGTGTTCCGCCCGCGCCGTGAATGAAGAAGGTTTTCAGTTCAGGCGCCTCTGATATGCATAGACAGGCTTGGAAACAATATACAATTAAGCCCAATAAACTTGAGATGTAGCGGGCCAATTGACATTTCACAGCACTTTTTTTCGCGGGTTCCTACTGGTCGCTCTATTTCTGACCCTACTCTCACATTACCCTGCATTCGCTGACAAAACGATGCTCATGCAAGCAACACTCAACCCGACACAAACCAATCAGGGGATTTCTGTCGTGATCGCTGGTAAGATATTCGACACAAGCGGTACACCAATCTCTAACGCCATAATCTCAATTCAGGTCACTAACCCCCAAGCCACGAGCATACACGTCGCCATAGCTTACTCCGCGAAGGATGGAACTTTTGAAGATAGTTTTGTAATTGCCTCCAACTCTCCCGGCGGTAATTACACGGCTTACATGGTAGCGGACAAGCCAGGGTATGGCACTGTTCGCGTGACATTGAGTTTCAACTATTCATCACCTGACTTTTCAATGCAATCTTCGGCTGTTCTACTAACTCTTCGCCAAGGCGATACGGGCAAAGTCACAGTTACAATCCTTTCATTTAGGAACTTCAATGAACCAGTGAACCTTACAGCCCTCAACTTGCCGTCCGGCGTAACTGTGCGATTCAACCCTGTATCAGTGACTCCAAGTGGAAATGCGGAGGTGACGGTTGCCGCATCTCGGTCAGCTCAGATTGGCAATTTCACAATAACTCTCGTTGGGATCTCTGGGCCTGTAATTCACACAGTTTCATTCCAACTTGAAATCACACCAGGCCCAATTCAAATAGGATTCATAGTGGTTCCAGCGGTCCTGGTCGCCGTACTCATCGGTGCAGTACTTCTTCAGAGGCGCAGGCGACGTTCGCGCAAAAGGGCAGCGTTGGAACAATTGTTGAAAGCAAGCGAAGCGGACAAGGGCTATGTTGCCACGGCTAGGGTGATTGCGCGTCTTGAAGAATTGCGTGCGATGAACCATGTTGACGAATCAACCTACCAGAAACTAAAGAGAGAGTATGAGAAACGACTTGAGAAATCTAAGTAAGGGCTACATCTTCTTCAGAGTCTCAGCAATCTCGCTTACCGACCTGGTGAATGTGTGGTCTGGTTTATCGATGGCATAGATTGACTTGCCGCCGAATGCCATCAGCTCACACATGCAAGGTATCATTCCGACTAAGGGCAAACCAACCTCGGCCTCAATTTGTCTGCCGAATTTCTCCTTGCCTCCCGCGGCAGCGACCTGTTCGAGTGGAATCTTGTTCAGGACGATTCCAGACTTTCTGCCGAGCGCTTCATAGACGCCCCTCGCCAGTTCTTTTGTACCGGCTAAGTCGAATTCATCTGCTTTCATAACTAATGAAACGAGGTCTGCCCCTGCAAGGGCATTTATCGATGAGTATTGCGCGCCAGGGCTAGTATCGTATATCAAGTAGTCAATTTTCTTCTCTTGCAGAATCTCCTTCTTCCCAGCTAGAGTCTTCGTCAAAGCCTTGACCTCCCATTTCCTATCTTTACTCATTATGTCCTTGAGCGCCTCGAGGGCCGGATTCGCGAAGCCGACCCAAAGACTGCCAGGTAGCTTGAATCTGTCGGACTGGTCAACGAGAGTATCAATAATGCCGCACTTGTCTTCGAGATAATCGTTCAACCAAAACTCTGGCCTCCCTTTGAAGAGGACGTTGAGGCTGGGGGCGCGAAAGTCAAAGTCCAGTATGCACACGTTGAGGCCCTGCTTAGCGTAGATAGCGCCCAAATTGACGACGAGGGAGGTTTTCCCGGTTCCACCCTTGTAGGAATGAAAGGCAAGCGTTTTACCCATGCTTAATCCACCTCAAGTTTCCACATAGAAGTATACGTCCCGACCTTTCCGTTTCTTCTTTACTAACCCCATTGAAACGAGTTGGTTCAAGTAATCACTTTCAACCGCTCTCACCCTCCCAGTCTCCTTCGACAAGTCGGTCGCTGTCGCCTCTCGAAGTGTAGCTAAGGCTAATGCGGATTTGCGTAGATGATCCGGAAGTGAAAGAAGGGTTGTGACGTCAAGCGGCATGTCCTCGGGGAGGGAGATGCCTGGACGCACCATCTGCCCAGTCGGCGAGCGCTGTATTTCTATCAGCCTGTCGAGTTTCCTCGAGATGAGTTCCATGTTTTTGTTCATCTTTCTTAGGAGGTCTATGAGAATAGTGTCTGTGCCTTTGGAACTCACGGGAAGACCACATGTATATGGTTCTGTTGGAAGCCTATATGAAAGTTTGTTAGCGCTACACAAACACAGTCTTTTATTGTAGATGTGTGGTACGTACAAACACTTAAATACTCTTCATTGAACTATTCTTTCAATCCATGGAGCCCTGAAAATGAGCATCACGACACGTTCCCGAACAGATACCGCGTTACTCTTGTTTCTTATAGCAGCATTATCAGCCCTCCAAACAAGCGGCGTAATCACAAACGTCTCAGCCGAGAACACGAATTCATTTACGTTCCAAATCCAACCGTCGTCAGACACGATTAGTGCAGGTGCATTTGCCAAATTCGACGTACACTTAGTAGGGAACTCGACAGCGGATGTCTTCTTAGTCGCCAGAGGTGTTCCTCCCGATAGTGTCGCGGTCTTTGCCCCAAACGTGGGCGTAGCCACCTCTGATTTCCGTTCAAGCCTAACTATAGTCACGTCGGCCGACACGCCTGCTGACAATTACTCAGTTACAGCCGTGGCGATAGTCAACGGAAATGAGTTGACGAGCCAGGTGGGTTTGCAAATACTGGCCCCGGCTAACATAACCACCAGTGCCAACACCACGATGAACGTTTCATTTGGAACCGCACTTACAATGACTGTTACAACGGATCAAGCCCAATACCAGCCAAACTCAACAGTCACCATCCAAGGACAAGTCATGGATTCGACCGGAAGCGCAGTCCCTGGAGTTACCGTGTCAGTGCAAGTCGATGCCCCAACCGGTACCGAACTGTTCTTCGCGAACAGCATGCAAACAGATAACGCAGGCATATTCCAAGCCCAAGTCAGCCTTCCACCCGGCTCGCCAACGGGAACATATACGGTGTTTACTTCAGCGACAAAATCGAGTTACTCGAGCGTAACCACACGCACCACATTCGTGGTGGGAACATCTACGACACCGAGCGTCATAATCAAAGTGGTTTACGCAGGTGATAGTGTGGGCAATCCAACTTCCACTTTTACAGAGGGACAGACGATATGGATTTGGGTTGTCATCGAAAATATCGGGGCTACATTCCAAGGTGTGGTCTGGATTCAGGTACGTGACCCGAATGGCGTGCCCGTGCAGATTCAGATGCGTATATCTACGCTGGATGGCGGCGAAACTATCAAAGACGGGCTTAGCTTCACGTTGTCAGATCACCCGACTATCGGCGTGTATACGGTTAATGCCTTGGTATCCGACAAGCTGATTTCTCAGGGTGGCACCTTCTTAGCAAGTGCAGATGCACAATTCGCTTTGATAGGTTGAGATACACATGTCGGATTCGAAGGGCAATAGCCTAGACGACATAATCTCGAACCTTGACGGGCCCAGGGATGAGGAGCGATGGGGAATAAGATCATCGACTCCTGACAACCCGGACCGCATGAAAGAGCACGGGAAACCTGACGATGATGCGACAACGATTGCACTGGAACAATACCTAGCGAGCCGACTACAACAAGTAGGGGAAGTCCCTCCAGAGAAGAAAGAGATCAAAAGGCTGAAGACTGGAAACGGTTGGAACGCCAACCAAGTCGTTGAACAAGTGTTCAAGATTGAGCCGATCTCGATCAAGCGAGCTATTGAGGTCGCCGTCTCCTCGAACAGAACGCTGAGAGAGCGCCTATCACTCAGGAAACGGAAAGGGGACTTAGGTTTGGTCGGAACGCCGACCGTCGAGTTCGTCCCAATCTGGAAGGTGAAAGGCTTTCATGAGTGCTACTACATCCGCGGCAGCTCATACAAGGTGCACTTGAAAGACGATGTGGTCGCAGTTGAGATGGAAGGGCGAAGTCGAGACCTCATGCTGGAGCGTAAGCATAGCCGTCTGATCCCAGCCGCGATCATGGACCGTCTCCAAAAGATAAGCTCATTTCTATCAAACGAATCAAAATACTTCGTTCTTACCGACGCCCTTGAACTGGCGGTTATGTCATCCGAAGGAGAGCTGGTAATTAGCGGAGTAGGCCGGCCGATTACAATAGAGGACGAAGCTGAGCTGACGTCTTGGAAGCCGAAGAGGATTTTCGACGATGAAGACATGAAAATTCGTGGGGCCCGAGTGCAAATTCGCGAACCTGCACTCTCTAAGGAGGCTTTGCTCACGAAATTCAGAGAACGCGTTATACATATGCCGGAACATTTCAAGCAGATCCTGAGCAATAAGCTGCAGATAACGGAGCTGAAGCGAATCTACGTACCCTTGATTAGGATTCCTCTGCAGAAAGGACTTGTGCCCCGCGAAGCCGTAGTGAACGGGACAACCGGAGAACTCGCGGACCCAAAGCTACTCGCTCTATTTGACTGAACACAGCTCGCTGAATGATGCTGAGTATAAAGTGAATTTCCTCTCTTGCCCTGCGCTTAGGGTTGAAAATTGGAAGAGAAATCTGTGAACCAATCTTTCACGAAGGTAGTCTACCGTCTGGGCTTCTCTTTCTTACCCTTCATCAGAGCGTCTAGCGATACAGAGTTGATCGCATAGACCTTGTAACGTATCCCTGGAATGTCACCCATCGCCTTGCCTTCCGCACCGCCAATCCCCTCGATCAGCACCTCGTCATGTTCGTCAATAAAGTTGAGCGCACCATCACCGGGCACAAAAGCCGTTATGACCTTACCATTCTTGATAAGTTGAACCCGCACCGCCTTCCTCACAGCGCTGTTCGGTTGCCGCGACTCGACTCCAACCTTTTCGAGAACGATGCCACGTCCCTGCGGCGCTCCTTGCAACGGATCCGCCTTATAGTCAAGGCCAAGCATTCTACGTTTGAAAGGCCTGTAGTGCCATCTAAAGCGACGCCGATCCTTCTTAGCCTTCCTAGCTGCTAGAATTCCACCGGCACCGCTTCCCATAGATTTGCACTTTCCTTAATGATTATGATTGAAGCGGCCAAAACTGGACTTGCGCTATAAGTGCTTATCGTAGCTCCGAAAGCAGCAAGCTACCTCGAAACGCTGAATCTAATATTGGCTTTCGACTACAAGACAGGGACTTCCAGATGCCTGATTTACAATTCGGCGTGAAAACTGGACAGGGTGGGTACTCGTACGAAGATTTGCTGAAAGTATGGACTGCTGCGGAAGAGCTTGGATACGAATCGGCTTGGTTGTATGACCATTTCTATTCGCTCGGTGACAAGAACCAACCATGCCTAGAAGCATGGACAACCCTAGCCGCGTTAGCCACTATGACAAAGCGTCTGAAACTTGGAACGATGGTCACTTGCGTCAATTACAGGCATCCTTCCTTGCTCGCGAAAATGGGCGCAACGATTGATCTACTCAGTCACGGACGATTAATTCTTGGAATAGGCGCGGGCTGGTACGAGGAAGAATATCGCGCGTATGGTTACGATTTCCCCGACCAGGCCACAAGGATGAAACAACTGAAAGAAGCATTGATAATAATTCAGAAACTGTGGACTGAAGAGAACGCCACCTTCGAGGGAAATTTCTACACGATTCGAAATGCCATAAGCTCCCCGAAACCCATGCAACGACCTCGACCCAAGATCTTGGTGGGTATTACAAGTGGCAGGAAGACGCTGCCGTTCCTCGCGGTTCGGTATGCTGACGGACTGAATGCTACATCTAGTTCTTTGGCGGAGGTCGAAGCCGTCATACATTCCGCATTAGGGTACTGCGAAAAACTCGGTAAGAAGAAGAGCGAACTAATTATCTCTTGGCAGGGTTTCCTTATAATCGGAGAAACCGATTTCGAAGTGGAAGCCTACCTTGAGAAGGGGGCAAGGAGGAGAGGGCAATCGGTTTCGGAATTCCGGAAGACTATTCTCGACCGGGGGTTTATTCTAGGACCGCCGGATGTTTGCGCCGAGCGACTGAGAAAATTCAAGGACCTAGGGGTGAAGAACTTCTTCTTGGGCTTTATAGGGGATACCGAAATCCGGCCCTTAGAAACGTTTAGGGACAGGGTGATTCCTCAACTAAGGTGAATGACATGAGCGACGAAGTTGTTGCACCGATCGATTCGCCGCCGAGCAAACGTAAGCCGCGAAGCCGTTCAAAGCGAAGGCGGTAGAGGTCTAGTTGAAACTTACTTTTCTGGGTTCAGGAGGGTCCGCCGTGAGTGCAAAGCGAGCCTGCCCTTCGATGCTTGTGGATGAATCAATTGTTTTCGATCTTGGGCCAGGAGCACTTGGAAACATACGGAGATCACGGATTGAGACGGAGCGTTTGTCATCGATCTTCATCTCCCACTGCCACGCAGATCACATATCCGATCTCATCCCGTTCCTATGGGCAATTCAGATCGATGGACGCGAGAACCCGCTACATATTATCGGACCACCCGGATTCACTCTGATCTTTCAGAAACTGCGGGAATGCACGAATACGCCGGACACATTCTTCACTTTCCCGCTGACGATTACCGAGATGCAATTCGGTGACACATGGGGCAGCATCCACACCTGCCGAACAGACCACAGCATTCCAACCTTGGCATTCAGGCTCGATTCAGGAGGGAAATCGATCTGCTACGGCGCCGACACAATCTATTCCCCTGCAGTCATAGAATTGGCGCGGGACGTCGACCTGCTAGTCCATGAAGCAACATTCCTCGAGGACCAGACTTCGATCGCGGAATTAACCAAGCATTCCACGGCTCGAATGGCTGGAAGGAGTGGAAGAGAAGCGAAAGCGAAACACTTGGCGTTATTCCACATACCACCCCCCAATGATCATCGAGAACAAGAATTCCTTCGTGAGGCCACTCAGGAATATGGGAGCGAAGTGACGCTCGCAACAGATCTGGCCCGAATAGAAATTTGAGTTTCGTTCGGCGACTATAGCTTAAATTCCGAACCATCGTAGTTGCACTAGCAGTGAGTCAAACCCTTGAAAGCTCAGGAAACCTCAAGGCAATCGTTTCTAGCGAAGTTCAAGGATATACAAGTCGCATTAACATTTCGCGATGTTTTGATTCTTCCAGGAAGAGCAGAAGTTGAGCCTAGCGAAGTCGACGTGCATACCCGCGTAACAAAGAGGCATGCGCTCAACATTCCATTTGTATCGTCGCCGATGGATACTGTCACGGAGAGTGAGATGGCCATCGCGGTTGCGCGACAAGGCGGCCTAGGCGTGATTCACAGAAACTGCCCCGCGGAAGAGCAGGTGGAGATGGTGAAGCGAGTAAAAAGAGCAGAGGCTCTCATAATCCGCGACGTGATAACGGTCACGCCTACCGCAACAGTTGGGCAAACGTTAGCGCTCATGGAAAAACATAACATATCTGGTTTCCCTGTGGTTGATGGGACAAAACTCGTTGGCATAGTGACGGGGCGCGACGTCCGATTTGCACAACCGACTCTACTTGTGAAGCAGGTTATGACTGAGGAGGTTGTAAAGGCTGAGGAAGGAACGACGTTGGAGGAAGCCCAGCGTCTGCTTCACGATCACAAGATCGAGAAGCTCCCAATCGTTAACGAGGCCGGCGAACTCTCAGGCCTGATAACTTTCAAGGACATCCTCTTGAGGGGGAAATACCCTGACGCAGCTCGCGATGAGAAGGGCCATCTGTTATGCGCTGCAGCTGTGTCGCCCTTCGACTTGGACAGGGCGAGGAAGCTTGACGAATATGCTGACATTCTAGTCACGGACGTTTCACATTTCCACAATGAAAACGTCTTTAGAGCCACGAAGAAACTCATGGCCGAGGTTTCCGCTGAGGTCGTCGTTGGAAATATAGGGACTTTCGAAGCGGCTGAAGACGCGATCACTGAATTGGAACAGGTAAGCGGCTTCAGGGTTGGTATTGGATCAGGGTCGATCTGTACGACCGCAGAGATAACAAAAGCAGGATCTCCAACGCTCTTCGCCACGGCGCAAGTCTCAGACGCAGTGGCCAAATATGCAGCTAAGATACCGATAATCGCTGATGGAGGCATCCGAACTCCGGGAGATGTGGCGATTGCTCTGACCGCTGGAGCATCTGCGGTCATGGTTGGAAACCTCTTTGCCCGATGTAAGGAATCTCCTGGAACTCTGATTACGATAGGAGGCCGATACTACAAGCAATATCGAGGCATGGGAAGCCCCTCAGCACGTGCAAAGAGGTACTCGCTCGACCGCTACAGCATGCCATCCAAAGGCGTTCCAGAAGGAGTCGAGGGCTGGGTACCCTACAAGGGCGAAGTCACAATCGCCCTCGATGAACTAGTTTCAGGTCTCCGCGCCTCCATGGGATATGCTGGCGCACGAAATATTGAGGAACTTTGGAGCAAAGCAAGGTTAGCTGCGTTAAGTCCTTCAGGCGCTCAAGAAGCAGGGCCTCACGACATACTGCTCCCTAGCGATACACAGGAAAGAGTGTAGATTGCAAAGCCGCCATAGCACGTTTATATAACCTCCGTCATACTCGGGGCCGTGGAAATCTTCTATGCCTATGATTCTCCCTGAAGAGCTAGCTTCGAAATCCGTCATCCCAGCGATCAGGGCGTTGGTCGTAAAGCGCCTCGTCGAGGAGCACGGGATGACTCAACAGGAGGCGGCGAAACTTCTCGGAGTAACGCAGCCAGCCGTGAGCAAATACCTTCACGAAAAACGCGGCGCAGCGATCAAGCTCAACGGAATAAGGGAAATTGACGAAGCAACGGGGGAGATCGCAGAACTTGTATCCTCACAAAAGGTCCCTCAGATTGAGGTAATGAGCAAGATCGAGGCAGCATGCGACTATATTCGCAGAAACAGGTACATGTGCGACCTTCACAAGAAACTTGAGCCCTCCATGGACGTAAACTCCTGCCACGTCTGCGAACAGTGATCAAACCTTTTCAAGGCAACTATGAAACGAGGTCGTGTTCTGGCTAATGGAGATAAAACTGAAAGCTGGAGACCCAGCCCCGGATTTTGAAGGTCCAACGTCGGACGGAAGCAGACTTGGCCTGAAAAACTTCTTGGGAAAAAAGAATGTTGTACTCTATTTTTATCCGAAAGATGACACTCCTGGGTGCACGAAAGAGGCATGCAGCTTCAGAGATAACCTACAACCGATAAGAGACATGGGCGCCGAAATTATCGGAGTCAGCTTGGACAGCATCGAATCTCACGGTAAATTCGCTTCGAAATATGATCTATCGTTCCCGCTCATCAGTGATAAGGAGAAACGCATAGCCAACGCATACGGTGTGTTGAGGGACACGGGGACATCAACAAACCGCGTAACATTCATCATCGACAAAACGGGAAAAATCGCGAAGGTATTCCCCAAAGTAGACGTTACAAAACATACCGAGGAAGTTGTGTCCGCTCTGAAGGAGCTGGCATCCTAGCTCGTGCTCTCATGTCTGTCATTGATGCGACATGTCCCATTCACCTGACAAAGTTTTTCAATAGTGTTCGCACCCCGTGTGCGTAACTTAGGTGGGTAAGAATGAGCCAGGAAACACTCCAGGACTTCGCAGGCGTCTGGATCGGGAAAATGAGCGAAGTCGTTAGAGCCATAACTGGCTCCGGCCCCATCAAGTACTTGATCAACTGGAGCCGCATGTATGCTCTATGGCCAGTTCATATCACAACAGCGTGTTGCAGCGCGGAATTTGGCGCTATGATGGGCCCACGCCTAGACCCTGAAAGGTTCGGACTGCAAGCAGTAGCCGGCGGCTTGAGGCAGTGCGATCTTCTCATCCTTGAAGGTACAATCACCAAGAAGATGGCCAAGCGATTGAAGGTCGTATACGAGCAGATGGCGAAACCACGTTACGTAGTAGCAATGGGAGACTGCGCGTGTTCAGGCGGGCTGTTTCATGATTCATACAGCATAGTAAACGATGTCCACAAACTCTTCCCAGTGGACGTATACATTCCGGGATGCCCCCCACGGCCCGAAGCGCTCCTTAGCGCAATTTTGAAGCTCCGCGAAAAAATCCGTAGAGAAGAGGTATTCGCCTAGTGGCTAGCGGAAACCCCACTAGAGAAGAAGACCTAGTGAACAAACTGAAGGCACGTTTCCCCGAAGCCATCAAGAGTTCGAAGATCGAAGGCAAACATCGCATAACAATTCCTTTCGATAAGGATAGACTACTTGACATCGCGCAATTCATGCGCGATGAACTTGGTTTCGATCACGTCAAGGGAGTTGCTGGCGTCGACGACCCAACCCACAAGAAGATAGAGGTCTTCTACTTCACAGGCTCCCTCTCAAAGCCAGAAATAGAAGACCTAATCGTCGTTCTACAAACTGAATTGCCTCGCGACAACCCAACAATTACCTCAGTCGTTTCCGTGTGGGAGAGTGCGCATTTTCACGAACGCGAAACATTCGAAATGTTCGGCGTTAAGTTCGAAGGACACCCAGACCTTAGGAAGTTATTGACTTTAGATAACTGGGACGGACCACCGCCGATGTTAAAGGACATTAAATTCCCAGAGATGGGCCAGCGATGACGACAAACCCGGACCAAACGAAACCACCCGCACCGCCCATCACGATTACCGCTACGAAGGAAGCTTCAACGCTGGATGTGTCGGTTGGACCCCAACATCCGGGCTCAGGTCACATGCGGATACTCATACGCGTAGATGGCGATTACATAGTTAGCGTTGACCCAGATATCGGATATGTGCACCGTGGATGCGAAAAAATCGCCGAATACCGAACCGCAGTAAGCAACATCCCACACCTAGAGAGACCTTGCATCATCGACGCAATCCACCTCAATTGGGGCTATGTTCTACCAATCCAGGAACTGCAAGGAGTAGTTGTCCCGCCGCGAGGACAGTACATCTCAACGATAGCCGCGGAAATGAACCGTATAATGAGCCACCTATACTGGCTGGCAATCAACGCGGGGGTATTCTCGGGCCACACCACGATCTTCATGTACGCGTTTGGAGATCGCGACCTCTTCATCGAACTGGCGGAGATGTTAACCGGCGCCCGGTTAACTTACTCGTTCCTCCCACCCGGAGGACCGAGACGCGACCTTCCTGCTGAATTCCAAGACCGTCTCCTCAAACTGCTCGACTACTTCGAAAGGCGACTTGTCGAATACGATCGCATATTCTTCAGCAATCCACTCGTCATCGCTCGCTCCAAAGGTGTAGGCATACTCAAACGTGAAGAGGCCATAAGACTCGGCCTTACAGGTCCGGTTCTACGGGGCTCAGGAGTCAAATACGATGTACGGAAGGTAGAACCATATGGCGCCTACGCCGACTTGGATTTTGAAATCCCGACCTTCGAAGAAGGCGACTCCTACGCACGCTTCCTGGTCCGCTTCGAAGAGATGAAACAGAGTATCAAGATAATTCGACAAGCACTCGAGAAAATGCCCAAGGGACCAATCGCCCGAAAAGCTCCGCTGATCATACCTGAAGGTGAAGCGATCGGCCGCGTTGAATCCTCCCGCGGTGAACTAACATACATGGTAAAGGGCGACAACAGCGACAAACCAAGCCGAGTGAAAATACTGAACGGCTCATTCCGAAGCCTCATCGCATTCCCATACCTACTTCGAAACGTGCACGTCGCAGACATGCCCATCATTTACGGCAGCTTAGACTACTGGCCATTAGAGGCAGACAGGTAAGGAGGGCCCGCCGTGGTCTTTGGAGCGATGTACGAAGGAATAAAGCACATCTTCAAACGAACTTTCACCTTGAAGTATCCATACCAGAAACCCATGCTACCCAAAGGGTTCAGAGGGCGGCACATCCTCTACATGGAGAAGTGCACGGGATGCGGAATCTGCGCGTGGATCTGCCCGGAAAGATGCATATCGTTCGTCCAACCTGCAGACGGGACGGAACACCCACAGAACCCTGAGAATCGGTTCCCTCAGTACTGGTATGCACGATGCTGCTTTTGCCATTTCTGTACCGATTATTGTCCCACTGGAGCGTTGGATTACTCGCCTGATTACGAACTTGCAGAGTATGACCGTGAACTTCTCGTTTGGAGCCCTGAGCGCCTCTCTAAAGTACCAACCAACGTCGGCAACTATCGATCAGTGTTTCATGGAAATAAAGGGAGCATGGGAGTGACTTACGAACCTGTGGACCAGCAACCTAAAACCTAGTAACAACGTCTAGGATTAAATTCGCGATTTACGTCAAGTGGTGTTGTATCAACTATGTCGGACGTTACTGATCATATTCAGCGTACCATTGAGAAGAGGACGAAGGCTCGGAAGCGGAAGCGCGGTCCTTATCGAAAGTCGGCCCCGTTACCGGTTGGGTTCTGAGTTGTTCATAACGTACGTCATACTTAATAGCGCCAATTTGCCTCTACTCAAACAAATCCGTTAGGGATGATATTACGTGCCAACTACGCTCGAAATCAAGGATCTTCACGTTAGCATCGAAGGTAAACAGATCCTGAAAGGAGTCGACCTGAAGGTTGCGCAGGGTGAGATTCACGCGATCATGGGCCCTAACGGCTCAGGAAAGAGCACGTTAGCAAATACGCTGATGGGCCATCCGAAATACAAAGTCGATAGCGGCGACATCTTGGTCAACGGTGAAAGCATAGTGGGCATGACACCCGACCTCCGCGCGAGACGAGGCCTTTTCCTAGCGTTCCAATACCCGCTCGAAATTTCCGGTGTTCCACTCGCACAATTCCTTCGCTCAGCCTACAGATCTCTCAAGGGCGAAACGAAAGGCGACACCAAGGGCGTCGGCGGGGAAATGATCTCAGCTCTTGCGTTCAAGAAGAAACTTGAGGAGAAAATGAAAGAGGTCGACATGGATCCTGCATTTACGAAACGCTACTTGAACGAAGGATTCTCAGGGGGGGAGAAGAAACGGGCCGAGGTTCTTCAAATGGCAATTCTTCAACCTGCGATAGCGATTATGGATGAAACCGATTCCGGTTTGGATATTGACGCTGTGAGGAAGGTTGCGGAAGTTGTTGCACGAATGGCTGGCCCTCAGATGGGCGTACTACTGATCACGCATTATCAACGCATTCTTGAGTACATCAGGCCGCAATACGTGCACGTGATGGTGAACGGCCGAATATTCAGATCTGGAGGACCCGAACTAGCTAAGTTGCTTGAGGAGAAAGGGTACTCGTGGATCGAGCAGGAGGCTGCTGCAACGGTTTGAAGGGAACGCTTATAACGTATGTCATGGGGAGGGCTCTGTGATTAACGATGGCAACTAAACAGACTCTCGAGATTGACTACACTAAGTACAACTTCAGAGACTCTGACGAAAGCTACGAGTACAAGTTTCCGAAGGGTCTGAACAGAGAGGTTGTAGAACGGATTTCTCAAATCAAGAAGGAACCTGACTGGATGCTCCAGTTCAGGCTGCGAGCTTACGATCATTTCGTGAAGAGACCATTGCCTATGTGGGGCGGAGACCTCACAACTCTCAAGTTCGACGAGATGCTGTATTACGCCAGCTCAACCGAGAAGAAAAGCCGCTCATGGGAAGAAGTACCCTCCTACATCAAGGACACTTTCGATAAGCTAGGCATCCCTGAAGCCGAACGAAAATTCTTGGGCGGCGTTGGCGCTCAGTACGAATCAGAAGTCGTATACCACAGCCTTAGAGACGACCTCGCAAAGAAAGGCATAATTTTCACAGACACCGATACGGCACTGCGAGAACACCCTGAGATTTTCAAGAAATACTTCGGCACCGTCATACCACCCGAAGACAACAAGTTCGCCGCGTTGAACAGTGCAGTGTGGAGTGGTGGAAGTTTCATCTATGTGCCGCCAGGCGTCACAGTTGATGTGCCGCTCCAGGCGTATTTCAGAATCAACACGCAGAACATGGGGCAGTTTGAGCGAACACTCATCATAGCTGATGAGAACAGCCGCGTGCATTACATAGAAGGTTGTACGGCCCCAATCTACTCCACCGATTCGCTGCACTCAGCGGTTGTAGAGATCATCGCTAGACCTGGCGCGTACGTGCGTTACACGACAATCCAGAATTGGTCTAATGACGTCTACAACTTGGTCACAAAGCGAGCCTACGCATACGCTAACGCAACCGTTGAATGGGTTGATGGAAACCTTGGCAGCAAACTCACGATGAAGTATCCCTCAATCTACCTGCTCGGCCCAGGAGCGAAGGGCGAGATCCTCTCAGTTGCATTCGCGGGCAAAGGCCAACACCAAGACTCCGGCGGAAAAGTTGTACACCTTGCCCCACACACGACTTCCCGAATCACTTCCAAATCAGTTTCAAAGGATGGCGGTAGGACGACGTACCGAGGCCTCCTCCACGTCGCTAAGGGAGCTAAGGCGGTTAGATCAACCGTCAGATGCGATGCCCTACTCCTCGATGAATATTCAAGGACCGACACTTACCCCTACAACGAGATCAACGAAGACGACGCTACCACGACCCATGAGGCATCAGTGGGCAAGATTGGCGAAGACCAAATGTTCTACTTGATGTCCCGCGGACTTTCAGAGCAAGAGGCACTCAGCATGATTGTTATGGGATTCATGGAACCATTCACAAAGGAACTACCAATGGAATACGCCATCGAATTGAACAGGCTCATCCAAATGGAAATGGCTGGCTCAGTGGGCTAAACTCAAATCTCATCCTTTACTCTTTACCGACCATCCTAATCCCAAGCCGGTGCGTACTAATGTCAGAATTAACACTAACACAAGCAACCGACCAGTACATCCGCTCGCTGGTGGAATCGAGGCAGCAACCGGAATGGTTGCAGGAATTTCGCATCAAGTCACTCAACCTCTTCCGAAAACTACCGGCAGAAACCTCCAACTTATACACCAAGTACGTGGACTTGGCCGGAGTCAACTTTGAGTCCATGAGTCTAGCTCCTACGGAGCCTTCGAAGTCACAAATTGAAGCAGTTATGGGCAAGCTGAAATCGGACAGAGCCCTCACCATATTCCAGATCGAATCGAAAACTTTCCCAGCGGACATACCTGAAGCCCTCCGAAAAGAAGGCGTCATATTCACAGACATAGGAACCGCGATTCGCAATGAACCGGAAATTTTCAGCCGCTACTTCCTAGAGAAAGCAATACTCCCAGAGGAAGATAAATTCGCGGCGCTAAATAATGCCCTCTTTACATCGGGATTCTACTTACACGTCCCGAAAGGCATTGAGGTAACCGTCCCATTCAGATTTGTAACCATACTCGACTCCGAAGGAAGCGGGGTTTTCGCCCAGAACCTCGTAATGGCCGAAAATCGAAGTAAGTTCACGATTCTTGAAGAAATGTACTCGACCCGTCTAACTGCCCAATCGAGAAAATCAACTTACAGTAACCTCTCGGATGTGTACCTGCACGAAGGCGCAGAAGTCACGTACGGCAGCATCAATAACCTCGGCCAAAGCGTAAACGTGTTCTCAAACAAGAAATCGATCGGGAGACGAGATAGCAAGATAGTCTGGTCCTCTGGGTTGTTGGGCGGAGCCTTTACACGTTCTCGGCTTGAGAGCGTAATGAAGGAATCCGGCGCATCTTCTGAAAATGTTGAGGTTGTGTTTGGAGCTGGCACGCAGCGTTTCGATACGGTTTCGAACATAACCCATAGCGGACCAAACACTACTGGCCACGCCATCTCAAAAGGAGTGGTCAAGGATAAGTCAAGGTCCATCTTCAAAGGCATGATTAGAATCGAGAAGAACGCCAAAAACTCTCGAGCCTACCTTGCGGAACATGCCATGATACTCGGGAAGGACGCCTTAGCCGACGCCATACCAGGGCTTGAAATTGAGACCAACGACGTGAAAGCCACACACTCGGCGTCAGTTGCACAAATCAACGAAGAAGAAATCTTTTATCTCATGTCCAGAGGCCTATCAGAAGATCAGTCGAAGAAACTCATTATAGTTGGATTTTTCGAACCAATAGTCGAACGGATCCCCGTACCGGAAATTGCAAAACGGATTCGACGGATCCTCGACCTGAAGTGGTCAGGAATCTACGATTTCGCATCCTCCTTAACGGTCCCAGCATTAGACGACGAATACTACGAAGAAGGACACAAAACCAGAGACATATTCGAAGGACACTACAAGTATCGTTAGTGCTATTATAATCCGTCCGGCATCCGTCATCGTTCTCACATTGTTCTAAGACGAAATAGGACGCGTTGATAGAGCTGGCCGCAGCGATTTTCTAATGACTCCTTGAACGTGTTCTATCGGCCCATTGGCATCGATAATTGTCCACCGGTCTATCGATGCGAGTCGAATTGCTTTCTGTCTGGTTTGTTCCAGTTCGTGGAGATTCTCAAACATTTCTAGCTTTTCACGAGTTACTCGCAGCCTTCTGTCAGCTTCTAGGGGGTTGACGTCCAAGAAGAACATGTAGTTTGATGTGGGGACGATCGCAGCGAAGAACTGGTAGGCGATCGTGTCCAGCGGGTTTGGCAGATAGGCCGTTCCCATCAGGTACCGGACGAAAACCATGTAGTCAAATCTGCGCCACGAGTAGAGCATGATTGAACGAATAACATCGACCATGTAGAACAAAGCTGCCGCAAGATGCGCGCCTTTCCCTCTCGAGTACAAGAACTGCTTGGCTCTGATTCCGAAGGGATTGTCGGTTGATGGATGAAAGCGCAGATAGACAGTTTTCCTTTGATTTCTGAGGAAGTTGCCAAGCTCTGACGCCTGAGTGTTCTTCCCTGACGCGTCCAATCCGTCTATGACCACGAAGACCACTTGTTCAGGTGCCCCCAACCAGCAACCATAGAGTCAAAGCGCCGAGGATAGGCACGGTGATATTGTCGAAACCCTTTGGGGACACGCTTTCGACGAGAGTCGCAACAATGACGACGACGACCCCCCGGGAAATCATTGCGAAAGCTGGGTATGAATACATTACAGAAAAAAAGGCGAGCCCAATCGTTAGGCTGAGAAAGCTTCCGAAGAACATGGCCGCTGAACCTTCCAGGCTTTTCTTTGCGAGGAGACTGAACTTTCTCTTGGCGAATTTTTCGCCTACAAGTGATGCTGCCGAGTCACCATAAGCCATAGGCAGTATCCCGGCGGCGACAACGTAAGGCTTGGAGGCGAAGAAGAATGCCAAGAGAGTGTAGGAAATGGCGTAGAAGACCAACCCCAACGGGTGTCCTTCCTCACTTATATCGGCAAGCCCTTTCATTCGCTTGCTAATCGGAGAGTAAGGCGATGCGAGAAACGTCACCAATACAAATGGTGCAGCGACCAAAGCAGGATAGATGTTTGATGTGAAAAAGGGGATGACGAAGAGTAGGTTGCCGATCATAGCGTGAAGGAATTTGCGAGCGCTTTTCTGCGAAACATTCAAGACCGCCGGCAATTTGCCCGCGACGAAAATTATGAGCGCCACGTAACCATAACAAAGAAGCATCAAAATGACATTATTCGATGCTTCCCCGCCCAACATTGACTCACCTCACCGCCCCAATCAAAAAAGCCAGCAACCCGATTACGAACCACAACAGAACAATCCGCTTAACCCTTCTGGCGCTTTCCCGTGAGTGGTCTTTGAGAAGTGAGACAGAGGAGAACACGAGTCCGATATCGGTCACAACCACCAAGGGAATGAACCAAAAAGAGACAAGCCCTAAGAGCACAGGTATTGGGCTCAGTAAAGTTGCAGAAATATAGAACACGGCTGCCGCAATCGCTGCGACCTTATCCCCGAAAAGTACGGCCAGCGTCCGCACCTTTTGTTTCCTATCCCCCTCGAAGTCAACGATCCCCTTTGTTATTTCTCGACCCGTGTTCGAAAGGAACACCATCGAGACGAAGATTAGCACGTTCAATTGAACAGCGTTAGTGACGACCACACTCCCATAGACGAAAGGAATTGCTACACATGTGCTGACGAGAAAATTGCCCGGTAACCCACTGCGTTTCCCGACTGTGGTGTAGGTTGTGAATAGTGCCCAGGAAACCGCTGCTATCACAAGGGAGAAAATGTTGGTTAAGAACGCAGCAACAAAGCCAATCACTGCCAACACGAAAGCGAGACCCAAAGCCTCTCTTGGCTTAATCAGCCCACTCGGAAGGGGTCGCTTTGGCTCGTTTATGGCATCAATTTCCCTGTCAAAGTAATCGTTGATCGCCATTGATCCAGCTGTGAGAGCGAAGCCAGTAATGAACCCATAGAAAACATTCGGCCAAAGAACGTTCGAAACATTGGAGCTCGCTAGTACGGAGCCGACAACCACCGCAAATCCCATCATCAGACAGTTCACAGGGCGCATTATCCGTAAGTAGGCGCCGAACTTCCTCACCGTTCAAACCTCTGTTGCCCTAGGCCAAGAACGTTACCGATCACAAGGAATTTGGTTAAGTTATGTCTTTGCATGCTGCAGCCTTCCGGCTAATGCTAGGACTCAAACTCGTCGTGCGGAAGTCGCATTCGACAGATCAACAGACTCTGCGACTCCCTACGTAATCCCTCGCCGTTGTGTATAACATAGGGCTAACGGTCCCGAAGATGGCAGCCCCTATTCTAAGCTTCAACGCTATTTCTTAGAGGTGAGCGGCATAGCGGCCAAATATTGAATGAGGGGAGTGGTCGATTCCGTGTTAGTTACGGTGGATGTCTCTACTTCACACCATCATTCCCTAGTGATGGTGTGTGGATGTTCTGTTGCAGCAGAGGGGCTAGAAGGAGTTCGTGTTTTCACAGGTTGATGATTCATCCATTTATATTATAGGTAACTACAAGCCGTAGTTTATCCGAGATGAGGCCACATGAACCTTGCCCACCAGAAAGCTTCGATTACCGGGCTGCTCCTGGCAGTTAGTTTTCTCGCGTTAATACCGCTCTCTCCGGCTAGTACAGTGCTAAACACAGCGGCATCGACGCAGAGTTCTTCGTATTCGCATTCATGGCATTCATCGTGGAATCCCAGTTACACGTATTCGCATAGATCGGGTTCGTGGACTTGGAGTGGAACCTGGAGTAGAACTTGGAGTGGAACTTGGAGTATGACTTGGAGTAGGCGTACACACTCATATCCAACCTACACGAGTACGGAGTATGTTCCAGCCTGCGACCCAAACAATCCGTTCTCTCCTTGCTACTCTCCGCCTCAATGCAATCCATACGATCCACTGTCTTCTTGTTACGTCTCACCCCCAACGATAACTTATTACTCGCCCCCGACTCAAACCATCGTGGTCACTGAATCGTCCCTTCAAACCATTGTAGTCACTCAACCCTTCTCTACGACCGCACAAGGTTCAGACTTCGCTTTGAGCGTCTCTCCCTCGACCGTCTCCCTCCCAGCTGGGAATTTCGTCGGCTCAACGGATTTTACTCTCAACCTCACATCCATTCAGGGGTGGAAGGGCTCCGTTGACTTTACGACTTCGCTACTGCCATCCGGTATAACATTCTCGAACTTCCCGTCGCAGTTCTCGTTTAGTTCTCCCATTGCTTCGTGGGACGTGCAGGTCAATATCGGCCCTTCCGCGCAGCCGGGGAGCTATCCGATACTGGTTGTTGCGAGCAGCGGCTCTCTCGCCTACAGCACTTATGTGACTGTGGTGTGTCAGTGAGCGTCGACCAGTTCGTGAAACCTCGTCGTGAAACACAAGCGAAAATCACCTCAACCACACTAAACCGTTCCGTAGCATTGCCGAAATCACGATGCCATGTAACTCCCAGATACCATCTTAACCGAGATTGCGGTGAAATGCCTCTTCAGCGAACTTAATTCCAACGTCGAAGGAATGAGGACGAGACCAACAAATTGGACAGATTGTTCGACTCCACATTCGTGAGACCGCCACCGAACTGTTACAGCGAATGCATTTCGGCAAATCCGCATAGCGGCGAGATCGATGTGACCCTCGCCAAAGCACAACACCGACAATACTGCTCAATCTTGAAGGAGTCAGGAATCGAAGTCATTGCTTTGCCGCCTCTGGAGAATTTTCCGGATTCGGTCTTTGTGCAAGACTCCGCGTTGCTCGGATCGCGAGACTCAGTGATTGGAAGGTTTGGCGAAACGCGCCGACGAGGGGAAGAAAAGGCGCTGGTTGATGACCTAAAACAATCGGCACGGATAGGCAGGCTGAGCTGGGTTATTGAGCCCGGTACATTGGAGGGAGGCGATATTGTAATGACTGAGGAGGACGTATTTGTTGGGGAATCCAAACGAACAAACGCTGCAGGAATCCAACAGATTGCACACGTATTGAAGGGTATGAATATCAAAGCGGTAAAGACCGAGCTAATGCATCTGTTGTGCGGCTGCGCTTACCTGAACAGCAAGACGATGATCATAGCACCCGAATTAGTTAATGCAAAATCATTTCCAGGTTTCAAGTTCATCTCCATACCGAAGGAAGAGACCTACGCAGCCGACGCTTTATACTTGGGAGAGAGGAAAGTGCTCATACCCTCAGGTTGCGCGACAGCAAATGCGAAGTTGAAAGAGGCTGGGTACAGACCAATTGAAGTCGACATGTCGGAGTTTTGGAAGGGCGACGGTGGCGTGACATGCCTCAACTCACCCATTTACAAACTGCTGTAGAGTCGACGAAGACGTACCTTTACCTCAAATCTGGATAATGCCGGGGACGGGATTCAGCTCCACTGAGATATCCGCTACTACTCGGGCTTCAAGGTGGGTTGCGAATCGGCAGGGTTTAACGCCTGAGGAACAGGTCAGTAGTGTTAGCTGCGAGACTTGGCTAAGAGAGAAAACTCTCGCCTAGAAAGAAGTCGAGAATGATTCAGGCACGCAATCTGCGGAAACACGTTTACGGACTGATCCTCCTAATCATTTTTGCTATCTCATTGATCGGATATTATTCGCTTTCATTCCGTCAACCTTACGCGTGCTCGCACATGGACCTGAATGGCACCGTCTTATTCTGCATAATGCAGTTCCGGGACGCCATGGTCGTGCTGTTGATGGCGCTGATAGCGCTTGCCGGACTGTTGGCCTATTCACTGGCGAAAAGAAAGCAGCGGCTGACTTCCTAGCTGAGCATTTGTTTGATGTTGAGGTATAGGCGGGGTTCGTCGAACAGAGTTAGGTCTGATCGAGTTAGTTCTCCGCCCAACAGATAGGTACTGTCCCAAGCTTAGGTGGTTTCCCAAAACCGCCACGATTTCCCCTGTCGCTCAGATGGAATTCACTGTTTATGTTAAATAACTATGAGCGAATCCAAGAAAGCGACAACCTCAACCGTAAGAGACTCGTTCCCCGACATACCTGCTTACCTCGCGGCCCACTTAGTAACTAATCAGTCCCTGAAAACGAGCAGCAACTCTATTATCCGCCGAGACTCGCGAGTTAGGAAGAGCAGTCTTGGTTAGCGCTAAGAGACATGAATGGGTTGAGGAATTTCCCGGCTCAATCATAGTCTGCGATTCAGCAGGCCTTGTACTGGAATTGAACAAGAAAGCAGTCGAATCCCATCGCGCCGATGGAGGAAAGAAACTGATCGGTACAAACCTGATGCGCTGCCATCCAGAACCTGCTCGAAGCAAATTGAAACGATTAATGAAGAAACATCAGACTAACGTGTACACAGTTACGAAAGGACGCGCTAGACAACTCGTACTCCAAGCGCCCTGGTACAGTAGAAAGAAGTATCGCGGCTATGTGCAAGTCACCTTGAAACTGCCAGGCAAAATCCCCAATCATAGACGTAAATCCTGAACACGCAACCTTGGCACAAAGAGAGAGACGTTTCACCATTCTTGGAAAGTGATGAGTACCAATTCGCCAAATATGACTACGACCGCTATGATGGCAGTATAGTACCAGAGGGTGCCAGCCCAAACATAGCGGTAGAAGTGATGTATGAGAGCGAAGAATGCTGACATGCAGAATATCAAGACTGGAATTAGAATGAGCAAAACCTTGGCAGATCGTTTCATCTTCGCGTGTGCCAAGACTGTCAAGAATCTTTCTGCGAAACGTTCTGTATTAATGTTACCCACTGGACCCCGGCACGACTAGTCATATCAGATCCCATACGCAAGGTGTGGAAGGGGATCCGAAACCCCTCAGAGCCACTTTGTAGAGGGATGCCTCTCAGGTTGGTGGCCGCCTTCTTCCAGAAGAGAATCAATGTGGAAGAGACACGATATATAGCGAAGGGTGACAGAGCCTGCGAGTTCCTGCTCACCCCACCATGACACCGATGTCCACTTAATCTCGAACGCTGGGGAGAGAAAACAAGGCTAAACCTGATTCTTGAGTTTCTCCATGTAGTGTTCACGGAACTTCTTGACTTTCGGCGCGATAACCATTTGACAGTAAGGCTGGCGTGGATTGTTCTTGAAGTAGTCCAAGTGATAGGCCTCCGCTTTGTAAAAGGCCTTGAACGGTTCAATTTGCGTCACTATTGGCGCCTTCCACAGTTTCGCAGCCGTCATTTCACCTACGACCTGCTTTGCTATTGACTTCTGCTCGTCGCTGTGGTAGAAAATTACCGAGCGGTACTGCGTCCCCACATCTGCCCCTTGCCTGTTCAGGGTTGTGGGGTCGTGGACTGTGAAGAAAATTTTGAGGAGCTCCCCGTAGGAGATTACCGTTGGGTTGAAGATCACCTGAACGACTTCAGCGTGACCTGTCTTATCCGAACAGACTTGGTCATAAGTCGGGTTCGGGACGGCCCCTCCCGCGTAGCCGGGCTCAACTTTCTCGACCCCTTTCAACTCTGTGAATACAGCTTCCGTACACCAGAAGCATCCTCCGCCTAAAGTTGCGATTTCGCTCGTGTGATTCATGCGCTCTCTTTTGCTTAAGGTGCCGTATAAGCAAACAATCCGCTGGAGGACGCGGGAGAGAACATCCGTTCGGATAAGCTTCTAACGGCCCAGCGACAACTCGGCTCCGATATTTGATTTTCATTAGCAAGACGAGCAAGCGCCCGCGAGCAATTTGAATAGATTAAAGACTTATGGGGATTCCCCGACTAAGCCTTCCTGGGAATGGCTTGTGACCACACGAAATCTTAGAGTCGGCCTCATACAATTGGAAGTTACAGACTCGAAAACTGAGAACCTCCGGCATGTATTTCGCTCTCTTGAGGCGGTAGGGAGAGATTGCGATCTAGTGGTCTTCCCAGAATATAGTATGGGTTTTTCCAAAGGCGCCGTATCCCGCGACTTCGTAGAGGGTCTCGCAGAACCCTTGAATGGGGAATTCGTCGAGAGTGTGGCAGAGAAAAGTGAGGAAAAACAAATCGTAGTGGTGTTGCCAATCTTCGAGAAAGACGATTCATCGATATTCAACACGGCCGTTATCATTGACCGTGGAAAGGTCAAGGGCGGCTATCGGAAAATACACTTATTCGACGCTCTTGGATACAGGGAGTCAGAATTTTTCCGTCCCGGATCAGAATTAGTTCTCTTTGATGTCGGCGGCATGACATTCGGCGTAGTGATGTGCTACGACGTTCGATTTCCTGAACTGGTTAAGAAAGAGGTTATGTCGGGCGCGACGGCAATAATCGTTCCAGCGGCTTGGTTTCGCGGCCCGCTGAAGGAGGAACAATGGCAAACTCTTCTGACGGCTCGCGCCGCTGAGACCACTAGTTATGTGGTTGGTGTAGGAAACGCAAATGAGAATTTCGTTGGTAGGAGCATTGTGGTCGATCCGTTCGGAGTCAAAGTGCTTGATCTAGGATACGGAGACCGAATGGGAGTATGCGAAATCGATAACAACCAGGTCACAAACGCGAGAGAGAGGATACCGGTCCTTCAACAATCCCGTAACCTTCCGGATATTCAATGCCAGCGACTCTGAATAGAGCGAGGTTGTCTAGCTTGGGTGATTATGTGAAGGTTTGTGAACTTTCTGACGCTCCGCCGGGGTCCATGTATGCTGTGAATCTGGGTGACAAGAAGCTCATGATCGTTAATGTGGATGGAGAATTATACGTCACTGACAGGGTTTGTACCCATGAAACTGCGGACCTCTCTACCGGCTTCCTAATCGGTTTCGTGGTAACCTGTCCACTCCATCTCTCACGGTTCGACGTGATAACGGGAGAGGTGCAAAACCCACCCGCCACCGTGCCTCTGAAGACTTACGGGTTGAAGGTTGAAGGGACAAGCGTATACGTTCAAGTTTAACCCATCTGGGCACCGGTTGGAGAGCTTATATCACATCGAAGCCGATAATCTCTTCACCGCAACTAAGTTCCGCAGGCCTGGACGTTGGTCGAAAAACTCACAACGATAAATGTCGCAAGAATCCGAGAGGACTTCCCAGTCCTCAAACGCCAGGTTAACGATAAGCCGCTCGTATACTTCGATAACGCAGCCACTTCGCAGAAACCGGAAGTTGTGATCGACGCTATTGATAGGTATTACCGCGAGTACAATGCGAACATTCACCGGGGAATCCACAAGCTCGCGGAAGAGGCAACGCTTGCATACGAGGAGGCAAGGGAGAAAGTTGCGAAGTTTGTCAACGCCAAGCGAACCGAGGAAATCATATTCACCAGAAATGCAACGGAATCGATAAACCTCGTAGCCTATTCCTGGGGCCGAGCAAACATTGGGAAGGGGGACAAGATCGTTCTTACGATCATGGAACACCATAGCAACATCGTTCCGTGGCAGTTATTGGCCCAGGAGAAGGGTGCGATGGTTGAGTTTGTCAAGATCGACGAGACCGGGGAACTCCGTCAGGACGAGGTTCACGAGCTGATTGACGAGAAGACGAAGATCGTTTCCGTGACGCATGCGTCAAACGTCCTTGGAACAATAAACCCGGTTAAGGAGATCGGGCGTGTAGCCCACCGTTATGGTGCGATGTTCTTGATTGATGCCGCCCAATCAGTACCCCACATGACAGTGGATGTGAGAGATATTGACTGTGACTTCGCCGCGTTTTCGGGGCACAAGATGCTAGGCCCCACGGGGATCGGAGTTCTTTATGGAAAGAGTGAGCAACTTCAGAACATGCCCCCATTTCTTGGCGGAGGCGAGATGATTCGAGAAGTCCACACAACTGGCGCTTCGTGGAAGGACCCGCCCTACAAGTACGAGGCCGGGACACCGAACATCTCCGGAGCCATCGGACTAGGGGCTGCGGTCGACTACCTTCGCGGAATCGGAATGCGAAATGTGCATGACTATGAGAAAGAGATCACAAGTTATGCCTTAAAAAGAATGGAGCAAGTCGACGGCATAGTGATATACGGCCCAATGGACGTGGCCCATAGGATTGGTGTGATCTCATTCAACTTAGGTGACATACACGCACACGACCTAGCCTCAATATTGGATGAGGAAGGGATAGCGATCAGATCTGGCCACAACTGCGCACAACCCCTAATGGAATTCCTGCAGATACCCGCCACTTCAAGGGCAAGTTTCTATATCTACAACACCAAAGAAGAGGTTGACGTGTTCATAAACGCCCTTGAGAAAGCCAGGAAGCTATTTGCGCGATGAGTTCTGACATCTACAAGGACATCATCCTGGATTACTACAGGAACCCGCGCAACTTCGGCGACCTACCCGACCCCGACGTGCGGGCGAAGGATTCGAACCCACTGTGCGGCGACATAATCGAAATGCAACTCAAAATCAGAGATGGCAAAGTTGATGACATACGCTTCAAGGGAAAAGGCTGCGCGATCAGCCAAGCATCGGCTTCAATGCTTACCGAAGCAGTCAAGGGAAAAACACTTGACGAACTCAAAACCATGGGGAAACCCGACGTACTCGAACTTCTCGGCATTGACCCTGGCCCGACCCGGATCAAGTGCGCCTTACTCGGGTTGAAGGTTCTGAAGTTAGCAGTTTACGGGCACCTCGGCCAAGCGGTTACCGAAGAAGTAAAGCAACTAGTCTAGACTGCGAATATTTTGCCTCAAACGAACAGTTGTATCTGGGTACTCAAAGACCCATTTTTGTTCGATGAAAGGTTTATGTTTCGTGACGCAGAGTGCTGGGCTTATGCCAAACAAATATGTTCTTCCGGAATTACCCTACAAGTACAACGCGCTCGAACCAGTGATTTCACAGGAAATAATGACGCTCCACCACGACAAACACCACGCCGCGTACGTCAACGGCGCAAATGCAGCACTCGACAAACTCGATAAGGCCCGCAAGGGCGAAGCCCAAATCGACATCAAAGCGGTGCTGAGGGATTACAGCTTCCACTTTGGAGGCCACATCCTCCACAGCATCTTCTGGCCCAACATGGCCCCGCCGGGCAAAGGCGGGGGAACACCCGGCGGCGCGATTGGAGATAAAATCAAAGCCGACTTCGGGGGCTTCGATAAATTCAAACAACAATTCGGCGACGCAGCCAAAGCAGTTGAAGGCTCGGGCTGGGCGCTACTACTCTACGACAACACCACCGACCAACTCGTCCTCACCCAAATCGAAAAACAAAACTTCATGCACCTCGCCCAACTCCCAATCCTCCTCGGCATCGATGTCTGGGAGCATGCGTACTATCTCCAGTACAAGAACGACAGAGGTGCTTACGTCGATAAGTGGTGGGACGTAGTAAATTGGTCAGATGTTGACCAACGCTTCACCAAAGCAAAACGCTGACAACTACTTCAAATACCTACCCCAAACAAGAGGCCTGACCCCGAGTCAGGCCTACCCTTTTCGATAACCCAACAACTTGGTCGCGGGTTCAAATCCACGGCCTTTTTCATGGGCGCGCAGAGCCGAAACTGAATAAGGAGATTACGTGGGAAATGTTAGGACGGCCAGCATAGGCCTAGCTGGCAATTCAGATGGTTACCTTTCACACACTCGTCGCACGAACAGTCGCAGTCGGTCTCATATTCCGATTCGGTACCATACTCCAGTTCGACTGCACCCAATATCTCATGGCTCCTGACATATCCTTCAATCCCTTAGCCTGAAGAGCGCTATGTCACCGCCGTCTCCGATGCCGGGTGACAAAGATACACGCGACGCAAGCTGACAATCTGCCAATAGGCACCCCTGAAACTGGGATTGGGAAGCAAATTGCGCTCTAAACCTAGAGATACGCTGCCTGAAGGTTCGTTGAGTTCTCAACGTATGCCAATATATGTCGGGAAGAAGATCTGACTTACCTCTGGGACTAACGGGGACACTTTAAGGTTGAGTTGATCTTTGGCGGGCGAGGAAAGTGAGATTGCGGCTCTTCGTAGGCTGGGTTTGACTGAGTATGAATCCAGACTCTACCTTGCGCTCCTGAAGATGGGGCCGATCAAAGCTAGTCAACTGAGTTTTTTTGGGCAGGTTCCTCGCACAAAAACCTACCATTCGATAAAGGAGCTTCAGCGGAAGGGATTAGTGACCATAACCCCTGGAAAACCAGAGCTCTATGCCCCATGCTCTCCGCTCGAAGTCCTAATGCCCATCGTCACTAGGCTAGACCATGACGTTAAGGATTCCGAGCATGTGGTTCAGTCGCTTGGGATGACCTACGAATCAAGCAAGTATGTGAGGCGCAACGTTCCTAAACAGTCGGATCAGTTTTGGCAGATTGACGGTAGACAAAGCATTTACAATAAACTGAACCAACTCCTGAAGGATGCTTCGCGCTCGATCAGCTACTCAACAACCGCAACAGGCCTCATCCGAGCCTACAAAGCGCATTCCGCTGCGCTTGAGCGTGCGGTTAAGCGTGGAGCAACGGTAAGGCTCCTATCTCCAGTTACAACCGAGAACTCTTCACTCGTGACCGAGTTCTCTGAAATCGTTGACTTCAAACCTACCCAAGAACCCCTCGCAAGTTTCGTTTCCGTGGACTCAAAGGAATTAGCGGTTCTCGACAGTAGACCGGATGATGCGAGAACAGATCAAGGGTCTGACGTTGCCGTGTGGACCACAAACAAACTTCTCGTCGAACTCTTCGAGAAGCTCTTCGACGAGGTCTGGCGAAACAAACCGGCGAAGCAAAACGCATAGCCTCGGATGGTTCGCTGTCGAAAACTCTGGCAGTATCTGGTTTCAGCGCTTGATCGAGACTCGCAAATGCACTAGGCGTAACAGAGTTCGAAACTGATACTGGCGGGACGACGGCTGAGCCGCTTATCTGTCGCCTTTGTTCTCCGATAATTGCCTGCGGCGTCACACTTTTCTAATGCGTAGATCGAGAAACCCCCGGGAAGAACACTTTGGACTCCTTTATTCAAATCGATAAGAATGAGTGGAAGGCGTTTCTTGAGGAACTCTCTGAGTTCGAGAAGAAGTATGAACGTCTACTGAATATGCTGGACTTGACTGAGAGCAGGCTTGACGCATTAAAGACGCCTGAGAAGAAGGAGGTGGAAGGTGAGGAAGCACCGCAGGTGTCTGTGAAGAGCCCAGAGAAAGTGGAGGGTGGGGAAGCTAAGGGTGGTTATCTGAGCCGGTTGAAGGCCAAGATTGAACCCCTGGGCAGAAGGAGCACTCGACCCGGGATTCCGAGCATGCCACAGGCCTACGCATCCTGCAGCCGTTGCGGTTTCCAAATAGTGCGGGCTACTAGGTTCTGTCAGCGTTGTGGTGCTGATTTTGGGAGGGTGGTGTGTTCTTGTGGGCGCGAGTTGGGTTCTGAGGATAGGTTTTGTGATCGTTGCGGGCGTGGGGTGTGAGGGGGCGCAGAGGTTTATGGGGCAAAGGTGTTACTTTGAAGTTCGCTTGTCCGCTTCCTTAGCTAGGCGAGACATGGTTTCCCGAGCCTTTCTCAGTGAGTCATCAGCCTGACGCGTGTTGCTGGCGATATTGGATTCGAGGGAGCCAAGCCTTGCTTTTGTAGCCTGAAGCTCATCCCGCAACTGCTTATTCTCGTTCTCCAATTGATCAACCCTATTCATCAGTGCCTGAGAGCGGTCGAGGAGTTTCTGGTTTTCAGCGAGGAACCCCTCAAACTCCTTTCGCTCAACCGTAACCCTATCTGACATGGGCGTCGGAGCAGGCATCTCATTGGTTGGATATGAGCCATACGGTTCAGCCACTAAGAAAAGATCGAAAATCTTCGTTGCTTACGCGTGTGCTGCGTTAGGTGGAGGGAGAGGATTCGAGGAAGACTGTGACGGGAGTGAATTGGTCTTGGACTCCGTTGGGTAGTGTTACGAAAGTTGGGGCGGTTCCTTGGGCTAATACTTGTAGTGCGTATAGGTCGAGTGTTGAGAGCTTCGGTACTTGGGTGATCCTC
>Ga0326728_10004234_pt1 | contig 42948 bp, 49 predicted proteins | sample MB3enrmetagenome_FD_207602 | JGI IMG/M metagenome (GOLD analysis project Ga0326728, IMG submission 207602) | Lab enriched peat soil microbial communities from McLean, Ithaca, NY, United States - MB31MN | ecosystem: Environmental > Terrestrial > Soil > Wetlands > Peat | place: USA: New York...
TGCCGGGATGGAAACTTTCGGCGGAAAGAACGACGCAGAGCTGACCGTCCTCCCGCTCGATGATATTGCCTTTGCGGATCGAGCTTGCGATGACTCTCACGTCTTTATCCCCAGAATTGGCGCGCGCCGCGCCGCGGCGGCGACTAGGCTTCCAAGCCACGGCTTGCGCGAATGCGGCGCGCACCATACCCATTTCGCGGCCAAAGGCCAGATAGGATCGCATAGGCCTATGCTGCTTTTCTCCACCCGGAAGCGCCCCGCTTGACGCCCGACCCTCCCTTTTGGAGCAAGGCTCGCCACGTCGACCGTCGCCCGCGGCTCGCCGCCCGCGCGCGGATCGCGAGCGCCGTGCGCCGCTTTTTCGAGCGCCAAGGCTTCACCGAGGTCGAGCCCGCCGCTCTCCAGACTTCGCCGGGAAACGAGGCGCATCTCCAGGGATTCTCCACCTCGATGATCGGGCCGGATGGCCGCGCTCGGCCCGCCTATCTCCATGCGTCGCCGGAATTCGCGATGAAAAAGCTGCTCGCCGCCGGCGAAACGCGCATTTTCGCGCTGGCGCGCGTCTTTCGCAATCGCGAGCGCGGCGCCCTGCACGCGCCGGAGTTCACGATGCTCGAATGGTATCGCGTCGCGTCGCCGCTGGAGGCGCTGATGGAGGATTGCGCGGGCGTCCTGGCGCTCGCCGCGCGCGAGGCCGGCGCGGCGCGCTTTTCCTTCCGCGGCCGCGAGGCCGACCCGTTCACCGTCCCCGAGCGGCTCGCCGTGCGCGAAGCGTTCCTGAAATACGCGCGAATCGACCTCTTTGATTCGCTGCCCCCCGACGGGCGCGGCGAGCCGGACCGCGAACTCTTCGCCCGGCAGACCGCCGCCATCGGGCTGCGCGTCGGCGCCGACGATTCGTGGTCGGACCTGTTCAGCCGCGTCCTCTCCGACCGCATCGAGCCGCGCCTCGGCCTCGGCCGGCCGACTTTTCTCACCGACTATCCCGCTGGCGAGGCGGCGCTGGCGCGGCTTCGCCCCGGCGATCCCCGAGTAGCGGAGCGTTTCGAGCTCTACGTCTGCGGCGTCGAGCTCGCCAACGCGTTCGGCGAACTGACCGACCCGGACGAGCAGCGGCGGCGTTTCGAGGCGGCGATGGCGGTCAAGCGGCGCGTCTACGGCGAAGCCTATCCGATCGACGAAGATTTTCTCGCGGCGCTGGCGATCATGCCCGCGGCGAGCGGCGCCGCGCTCGGCTTCGACCGGCTGGTCATGCTCGCCTGCGGCGCCGAGCGCATCGAGGACGTGCAATGGACGCCGGTTTTCGATCCCAGCGAGGACGAGCGATGAGCGGCGCCGGCGCCCTGATGGAGATCGCGCGCGGCGAGCTGACGCGGGTCTACGGCTTTTCCGGCTTCCGGCCCGGCCAAGAGGAAATCGTCGCGGCGGTGCTCGCCGGCGAGGATGTGCTGGCCGTGATGCCGACCGGCAGCGGAAAGTCGCTGTGCTTCCAATTGCCGGCCCTGGCGCGCCGCGGCCTGACGCTGGTCGTTTCGCCGCTGATCGCGCTGATGCGCGATCAGGTCGCCCAGCTCGTCGAACTCGGCGTGTCGGCGGCGGCGCTGAACTCGGCCTCCGAGCCCGCCGAGCGCCAGCGGGTCGCGCAAAGCTTGCGCGATCGCTCGCTGCGCCTGCTCTATGTCGCGCCCGAGCGGCTGGCGCGGGAGGATACGCTGGCGATGCTCGGCCAAGCGCGCGTCGACCTGTTCGCCATCGACGAGGCCCATTGCGTCTCGCAATGGGGCCATGATTTTCGCCCCGAATACCTGCGGCTGCGCGAGGCGGCGGAAGCGCTCGGCGGCGTGCAGACCATCGCGGTGACCGCGACCGCCGACGCGCCGACGCGCGCCGACGTCGCCGGGCGGCTGTTCCTTCGCGCCCCACGCGTTTTCGTGCGCTCGTTCGACCGGCCGAACCTGTTCCTGGCGATGCGGCCGAAGGGCGATGCGACGCGCCTGCTCGCGGAGCGGCTGGATAGGCACCGGGGCGAGAGCGGCATCGTTTATTGCGCGTCGCGCAAGCGCGCCGAGGAGCTGGCGCGCGAATTTTCCGCGCAAGGGCGTCGCGCGCTGCCCTATCACGCCGGCCTCGACCACGCCGAGCGCTCGCGCAACCAGGACGCCTTCTTGCAGGAAGACGGCGTCGTCATCTGCGCGACAATCGCCTTCGGCATGGGAATCGACAAGCCCGACGTGCGCTTCGTCTTCCACGCCGACATGCCGTCCTCGATCGAGGCCTATTACCAGGAGATCGGTCGCGCCGGCCGCGACGGGCTGCCCGCCGACGCCTTCACGCTCTACGGCGCCGGCGACATCCAGTTGCGCCGCCGCCAGATCGCCGAAAGCGGCGCGCCCGACGAGCGCAAGCGCGTCGAAATGAGCAAGCTCGACGATCTGGTGACGCTATGCGAGACGGCGCGCTGCCGCCGCCAGGTTCTGCTCGGCATGTTCGGCGAGGAATCCGGCCCGTGCGGCCATTGCGACGTCTGCCAGGGCGCGGTCAGGCTGGTCGACGGGCGGATCGAGGCGCAGAAGGCGCTCTCCGCGGTGCTGCGCACCTCCGGCCGCTTCTTCTTCGGCCATCTCGCCAACATCCTCGCGGGCAAGCCGACCGACGCGGTGATGCGCCACGGCCACGATCGGCTCAAGACCTTCGGCGTCGGCAAGGACCGCGCGCCCGCCGACTGGCGCGGCGTGCTGCGCCAGTTGCGCTCGGCCAGGCTGATCGCCGAGGACGGCGACGACCGCGACCGGCTGATCGTCACCGACGAGGGGCGCAAGGTGCTGCGCGGCGAAGCCCCGTTTGCGCTGCGCGAGGACGTCGTCGCCAAGCGGCCGCGGCGCGAAAAGCGCCTGCCCGCCGCGCCGGGCGAGGCCGACGCCGATCTGCTTGCGGCGCTGAAGACGTTGCGCGGCGCGCTGGCCCGCGCGCAACGGCAGCCCGCCTATATCGTCTTTCCCGACCGCAGCCTGATCGAGATGGCCGCCGCGCGGCCGCGCACGCTCGACGAGCTTGCCGCCATTCACGGCGTCGGCGCCGCCAAGCTGCAAAAATACGGCGCCGCGTTCCTCGCCGCGATCCGGGGCCACGCCGATGCCTGAGCTGCCCGAAGTCGAGACGGTGCGGCGCGGCCTCGCGCCCGCGATGGTCGGCAAGCGCTTGCTCAGCGTCGAGACGCGGCGCGGCGACTTGCGCGTTCCCTTTCCCGAGCGCTTCGCCGAACGCCTGACCGGGCGACGGATCGAAGCGTTGACGCGGCGCGCGAAATATCTGCTGGCGGCGCTCGACGGCGGCGAGACGCTGATCATGCATCTCGGCATGTCCGGCTCGTTCCGCGTCGAACGCGGCGGCGAGACGCTCGCCCAGCCCTTCCATTTCGAGCGCTCAAAGAAAGAAGCGCACGATCACGTCGTCTTCACGCTCGAGGGCGGCGCGCGCGTCGTCTACAACGATCCGCGGCGCTTCGGCGCGATGACGCTCGCGCCGACGCGCGGCCTCGCCGAGCGCCCGCTGTTTCGCGATCTCGGCGTCGAGCCGCTGTCGAAGGGCTTCGACGCTGCGCGGCTCGCCGCGCTCCTCGCCGGCGCGCGAACGCCGCTGAAGAGCGCGCTCATCGACCAGAAGCGCATCGCCGGGCTCGGCAACATCTACGTCTGCGAGGCGTTGCACCGCGCCCGGCTTTCGCCGCTGCGCGAGGCCGGGACGCTCGCCGACGCCGAGGGCGCGCCGAGGCGCTCGGCCAAAGCGCTCGCCCAGGCGATCCGCGACGTGCTGGAAGAGGCGATCGAAGCGGGCGGTTCGACCTTGCGCGATCACCGCCGGACCGACGGCGAACTCGGCTATTTCCAGCATTCCTTCGCCGTCTACGGCCGCGAGGGCGAGCCGTGCCCGCGACCGCGCTGCCGCGGAACGATCGCACGAATCGTCCAGAACGGGCGATCGACGTTCGTCTGCCCGGCGTGCCAGAAATAGCGCCGGCCGCCGCCGGCTCGGCGGGCGCCGCTTCGGCGGGCGCCGCTTCGGCGATTCGCCGCCCGATTGCAGGCCGAGGCCGCGGAAGATTTCCGGCGCGGCCGCAAGCGCGACGCCACGGAAATTGTGCCGACGAAGCGACGCTCCTCGCGGAGCTTGCGAGCGTCGTCTCATGCCAGCCGCCAAAAATACTGACCGCCGTCATGGCCGGGCCGGTCCCGGCCATGACGAGTCATTGATTTCGGCCGCTGGCGTCAGCCCCACGGCAACAGTTTTCTCCAGTTCCTCGGCACATATTCGAGGAGCTTGTTGAACCCCGGAGTCGCCTTGGCGATCGCGCTAACGTAGTGGCGCACGTAGGTTTGTCGTGCATAGGACTTCGAGTCCACCCAGCAGAACTGCAGACTCATGCGCTGGCTCTTCTGGGGGAGGAAGCCGTGCCATGACTTGTCGGAAACTCGGAACAGACACATCTTGCCGAATTCCGGCGCATATTCGAAGGCGTAGTCCTCACGGTCATTGCTGCGCAGGATACGAAGCCGACCCCGCTCGTAGGGATATTCGCGGGTGAAACCCAGCAGCACGGTGAAGATCTTGTGCTTCGAATCGGGGTGCGCATAGCCTTCGTTGTAGTGGCCGGTGGTGTTTCCCATCATGACGAGCGTCGGATAGGCGTTGGAGAGATCGACGCCGAATTTCTTCTCGACGATCTTGCGGAACCGGGGGTTCTGCAAGTCCTTGAGCACGGCGCCGAATTTCGGCCCGTAGCGCAGGTTGGGAACGCCATAGGTGCCGCGATGGGGAATGACCGGGGCGTCCGCCAAAACCTCGTCTCTTCGGCTCAACGGAATCGCCTGATCGACGAAGGCGTAATCGTACGGATCGTGACGAACCTCCATCGCGGAAATGGCGGCTTCGTCCAGCATGACGAACGGTTGATCAACCTGTGGCATGATTCTCCCTCTTGAATTGCGCGCAAGCCGCGGTCAAGGAATCGAACGCTTCGAGCGCTTGGGCTCCGTTTCCTGGTCTCGCGATTTCATGGTCGCCGTAGGGTCACCGGCCGGTCCGGCAGGCAAAGTTGCCAACGGTCGCGCCATTCGGGGACGACGTAATTGACTTCCAGCAAGCGGCGCACGCCGACGATCGGACGCTTTTCAAATCCATGGAAGGTCGTTTCGCTGCGAACGAAAATCACCGCGCTGTTGAATTTCGCCGTTCCGCGATCGACCCATTTTTGATTGGCGTCGTAGATATCGGTGCCCCAGTTCTTCGCTTCCGGCCCGGTGCACAGGTAGATCACCATCGAGAACAGCTTGGCGGTGATGTCGGGATGCGGCTTGAGCCACGCGCCGTCGGTGTCCTGCATATATTCGATCCGCAGGAAGCCGCCTTCGAGCCTTTCGGGCGCAAGTCGACAAGTTTCCGAAAATTGCCGCGCGACCTCGGGGCGTTGGAACGCCTCGACAAAAGCCTTCACGGTGGGAAAGTCCTCTTGCAGCTTGGGCGTAAAGAAGGTGCGTTTCCGGTTGTTCTCGCCCAAGTCGCGCACCCCGCCGCAATCGGCGAAATCCGGCGGCTTGATCGGCAATGTCATCACGCCGACGCAAGCGCTCTCCGGCAGCGCGTCTTCCAGCAGCCATCGGGTGTAAGGCGATTCGAGCCGTTTGGATTTTTTCATCGCATTGATGAAATGCCGGGCCGTCTCGGCCGGATCTGGCACAACGGGAAATGTCACGAGCCGCTCCTATCGTTGGTCAATGAAAACTCGGTCACGCCATTGTTCCTCCGGCGGCGCCATCGGCCAGCGGCCGCCGCGCGCCTGATCTCCCGGCGCGCGGCGGGCCTCGAGGCTGTCGGGCGTGCGCCCATCGAGCCGTTTGCGGGCGGCCTCGCGACCCGGACCGGACGCGCCACGGACTGCTTTTATGCCGTTTTCGCCGAGGATGGGTGCGGCGCGTTGACCCATGCCGCCGGCGGCGAAACGGGAAACGCCGTTGTCGACCATCGGATTGGACCTGCAACCACAGGCGGGCGGCGGGAAAAAGGCGCGGCGTCGCTTGCCGCCTTCGCTCCCGCGGCATGGCGGCGCGGGTCGTCAAAGGCCTCCGATCATGGCGGGAACGACAAACGGCGTCGCCCTGGCGAGCGCCAAGAGCGGTCGATCGGTTCGGCCGGACATCGCCGAACCGGCGCCTCGCGGAAGATGGAGCGGGCGAAGGGAATCGAACCCTCGTGTGAAGCTTGGGAAGCTTCCGTTCTGCCATTGAACTACGCCCGCGGTCGCCTTTCTCGAGGGACGGCGCGAGGTCGTTTATAGCGCGGCGCGCGCGCGGGCGGCAAGCCGGCGCGCGGCGATTGTTCAGGCCCTGCCGAAGTCGCGAAAGTGCTTCGACAGCTTCAGCCCCTGGCCCTGGTAGTTCGACGTCGCGCTCGCGCCGTAGAGCTCGTCGGCGGCGTCGGCCAGGCCTTCGAAGATGAGGCGGCCGACCGGCTGCCCGTCCTCGATCAGGAACGGCACGTCGCGGCTGCGCACTTCGAGCACGGCGCGCGCGCACGGAAGGCCGTCGGGGCCGCAGCCGAAGCCGGGATCGAAGAAGCCGGCGTAGTGCACGCGGAATTCGCCGATCGCCGGATCGATCGGCGCCATTTCCGCGGCGAGGTCGGGCGGAATCTGAACCTTCTCCCGGCTGGCGAGAATGTAGAACTCGTCCGGGTCGAGAATGAGCCGTCCATCCGAACGCGCGTAGATCGGCTCCCAGAAATCCTCGGCGGCGTAGCCGGCGGGCTTGTCGACGTCGATCACATTGCCGTTCTTGATGGCGCGATAGCCGACGATCTCATTGGCGTCGCCGCTCAGCGCGACGCGCATCACCAAGCCCTCGCGCACGTCGATGTCGCCGTCGACCAGCGGGCTCAGCGCGTGCCGCTTCCTTATTTCGTCGTCGCTCAAGGTGAATTTGAACTTGTCCATATGTTGCGAGCTGCGGCTGCGGAAGCGGATTTGGCTGAGCCGCGATCCTTCGCGCACGCGGACGCTGAAGCTGCGCGGCGAGATCTCCAACCACAGATCGCCGCGATAGCCCAACGGCGCCTCGTCGAAGGCTTCGGCGCGATCGACGATCAGGCGCGTGAAGATGTCGAGTCGGCCGGTCGAACTCTTCGGGTTGGCGGCGCCCGACAGGCTCGGCAACAGCGAGAGGCTCTCCGCCAGCCGCGCGATATAGACGATCCCCTTCTCCAACACCGCGCCGTCGCCGCTCAGCGAGACCGGCTCGGGGCTGAGGCTGTCGAGATGCTCCTTCACCGTTCGCCTCCGGCCGGGCAGGAAGCTGGCGCGGACGCGGTAGGCCACTTTGCCGAGCCTCAGATCGAGGCTGGCGGGCTGAAATTGCGCCTCCTCGAGCGCGCGCGCCGCGACGATCAGTCGGCGACGCGCCATCGCCTTGATCTTGCGGCGCGCGAACAGGCCGAACGGCGCGTCGAAATAGCCGTCCTCGGCAAGGTCGGTCCCTTCGAGCAGTTTCGGCGGCGCATGGCGCCGGCGCGCGGCGGTCTTCGGCTCAGGGCTCATGGCGGGCGGTTTCGCGCATCGCCGCCAGTATATCGGCTTTCCCGCGCCGTGGGAGTCGCCCGGCGGCGCCGTCAACATGTTGTTTTCGCGGGGCGGAAGTTGACGCCGGACGGCCAAGCGGACTACGGCGGCTCGCTTCGCTCGCAATTCTTCGAGACGTCGGAAGCGCTGTTCCTAACCCAGGCCTATCTCTACGAAAAGATGGAGGACGCGGAGGCCCGCTTCAAAGGCGAGGCTCCGGGTTTCACCTATTCGCGCTACTCCAACCCGACGGTGGCGATGTTCGAGAAGCGCATGGCGCTTCTCGAGGGCGCGGAAGCCTCGCGCGCCACGGCGAGCGGCATGGCCGCGGTCACGGGGGCGCTGCTCGGCCAAGTGAAGGCGGGCGACCACGTCGTCGCCTCGCGAGCTTTGTTCGGCTCCTGTCTCTATGTCGTCGAGGAGGTGCTGCCGCGCTTCGGCGTCGCCACGACGCTGGTCGAGGGCGCCGATCTTGACGCCTGGCGCGCCGCGATCCGCCCCGAGACCAAGACCGCCTTCCTCGAAAGCCCGACCAATCCGACGCTGGAGGTGATCGACATCGCCGCCGTGGCCGAGATCGTCCACGCGCGCGGCGCGACGCTGGTGGTCGACAACGTCTTCGCTTCGCCGATGCTGCAGCATCCGCTGAAGCTCGGCGCCGACTGCGTCGTCTATTCCGCCACCAAGCACATCGACGGACAGGGGCGCGCGCTCGGCGGCGTCATTCTCGCTTCGCAAGCGTTCGTCGACGCCCATCTCCACAACTTCCTGCGCCACACCGGCCCGTGTCTTTCGCCATTCAACGCCTGGGTCATGCTGAAGTCGCTGGAGACGCTGCCGCTGCGCGTCGCCGAACAGGCGCGCTCGGCGGCAAGAATCGCCGATTATCTCGGCGGCCATCCGCGCGTCGCGCGCGTCTTCTATCCCGGCCGCGCCGACCATCCGCAGCGGGCGGTCGCCGCCAAGCAGATGGAGAGCGGCGGCACGCTGATCGCTTTCGAGATCGCCGGGGGGAAACCCGAAGCCTTCGCCTTCGCCAACGCGCTGACGATCATCGGCATCTCCAACAATCTCGGCGACGCCAAGAGCCTGATCACCCATCCGGCGACGACGACGCACCAGAGCCTCGCGCCGGAGCGCCGCGCCGCGCTCGGCATCGGACCGGGATTGCTTCGCCTGTCGGTCGGCCTCGAGGACGTCGACGATCTGATCGAGGATTTGGATCAGGCGCTGGCGCCGACGGCGGCGAGCGGTCGGCGCGCGGCCGAATGAACCCCGCGAGGGGCTTGCGGGACGAGCCGCAGCAATCGGCCGGTCCACCGACACGGCCGGCTTGCGTTCCGCCTCTCACCGCTCCGGATCGGCGCCGCCGGACCCTTCGCGCGCGCCTTCGGTCGCCGGCGTGACCAGCATCGGGCGGCCGACCTTGCGGCGGGTCAGGAAGCGCGGGCGGCGCGAGGCAATCGTCTTGCCGCGCCGCCGCGGGGCGGGGCGGCGCACCGCGACCTTGCCGAGCATCGGCCGGTCCGGCTCGTCGCGCCCCTCGAGGCGCTCGACCAGCGTCGGCAGGCCGAGGGCCCGCGCCCACAGCCGCCACTCCGCGTTGATGTCCCAATCGTCGTCGGCCTCGGCGAGCGTGACGCAGAGGTCGGGGTCGGCGTGGGCGAGGCGGATTTCGTAAGTGAAGCCGTCCTCGCGCACGCTCGACAGGCGCAGCACGACGCCGCGATAGGCGCGGGTCGGGACCGCAACCTTCATCGGCACGCCGGCGACGACGCGCGCGATGACGACGGTCTCGGCGTCGAGCCGCACCAGCCGGCGGCGCCCGTCGGCGCGCGCGTCGGGCGCCGCGAACTGCCGCGGCGCGAAGGCGCCGGGCGTCGGCGCCGGTTGCATCGCCAAGTCCCAGGGTTGAGCGAGGATCATGGCGGGAGATTGCCGGCCGACGGCTCAGAGCGCCCTAATGCAAGTGGTTAAACCTCGCTGAATCAGGGTTTTACGGGCAATTATCGCGCGCCATGGCTGGCGAGCGATTGCGCCGAAGAGTCAAATTTGACGCATTCGCCTGCGGCTTCGTTGGCGAAGGCGCTTCGCGGCCGATCAGGGCGCGTCCGGCTCGCGCGGCGCGTCGGCCTCGCGCGCGCGGCGGCGCAACGCGTCGCCCGCCCGTCCGCGCCGCTCCAGCGCGGCGAGCGCGATCGCCTTGAAGGGCGCGACGAGGCGCTCGAGCCGCTCGAGGCCGGCGACCGCACGTTCGCCGCGCGTCAGCTCGCGATCGAGCTCGGCCATGGTCTTGGAAAGATCCGGCTCGGAATCGTCGAGCCAGACCGCGACGACGCGCGCCCAGGCGAACGCCAGGCCTTGCAGCGTGATCGCGCCGGACAGCCCCTCGCTGTCGATCCCCGCCGCCTCCAGCATGAAGCGCATCGAATTGATCATTGACGGGTTGATCGCCAGCGCCGCCAGCGGATCGCGCCTCAGCCAGGCGGCGATTTCGCGCAACGCCTCGCGGTAGGGCGCCATCGCGTCGAGCCGGCGCATCAGCGCGTCGAACAGCCGGTCACGTTTTTCCGCGTCGAGGTCGGCGCCGCCGGCCGACAGCGCCGCGCGGTCGATGCGCTTGGCGAAGCCGGCGAGAACCGCGCCCTTGGAGGGGAAGGCGTCGCGAAAATCGGCGAGCGAGATTTTCGCGGCGGCGCAGATGTCGCGAATCGCGATCTCCTCGAAGCGGCGCTCGGCCGCCAGCGCCATCAGCGCGTCGACGATTTTTTCGCGCGCGTCGCGCGAGGCGGGGGCGGCGGCGGATTGCGACTCTTCGGTCATGGCGAGTTCCTCCTTGCCGGCTTTCGTCGCTCAATGTAAGGGGCTGCGAGCGTTCCGCCAAATCCGGCCGGGCGAGGCGCGTGGCAAGCTCCTAAGCGCCGTCGGTCAAACCGGCGCGTCGCCGGCTTCGCAGCTTGTCATAGGCGCTTCGGCGGCCGGCGCGCTTCGCAGCAGGGCCGCCATTTTGGCGACGCTGTCTTGCGCCGCCAACGGCGTGTAGACGATCAGCTTCATGTCGGAGCCGTCGTCGATCGAAAAGCTCATGTGCTCGAAGGTCAAGTCGCCGGCGACGGGGTGGCGGATCGTCTTGACGCCGGAGAGCTGGCGGATGACGTCGCGCTCCGGCCACCAGGCGCGGAATTCCGGGCTGGCCGCGGTCAGCAAAGCGATCAGCCTCTCGAAATCGGGGTCGCCGATGTATTTTGCGCTTTCGGCGCGAAAGCGTCCGAGCGCCGTCCGCGCCAACTCCCGCCAATCGACCAGCAGGCGGCGATAGTCCTGATCGGTGAACAGGAGATGCATGATGTTGCGCGCGTCGCCATCGAGCGCGCCGTAGTCGCCGAAGACGACCGCGGCGGCGCGGTTCCAGGCGAGCACGTCCCAGCGCCGTCCCATGACATAAGCGGGCTGGATCGTCAGGCTGGTCAGCGTATGGCGCAGCGCCTCGTCGACCCTTTCCGGCTGGGTCGGCCGTGGGTTCGGCGGCTGCCGCCCGGCGAGGACGTAGAGATGATGGGTTTCGGCGGCGTCGAGCCGGAGGGCTTCGCCGATCGCCCGCAGCGTCTCGTTCGACGGCTTCACGTCGCGGCCCTGCTCCAGCCAGGTGTACCAGGTGGTCCCGACCCCGGCGATCATCGCGACTTCCTCGCGGCGAAGTCCCGGCGTGCGCCGCCGCGCGCCCGCCGGCAGGCCGACGTCGACCGGCGCCAAGCGCTCGCGCCGGGAGCGCAAGAACGCGCCGAGCTCGCGGCTGCGAATGTCGTCGACGGCCGGCGGGCGATGAAGGTTCATGGCCCACAATAGCAGTACGGGTACCAGGATAAAATCGGAACTGTTCGCCGCGGCGCGAACGCGCCATCTCTATGTCGGACAGACAAAGGAGGCGGCCATGTCCACTCTCGCAGGCAAAGTCGCGTTGGTGACCGGCTCGACCGACGGCGTCGGGCGGTTGGTCGCGCGTTCGCTCGCCGGAGGCGGCGCGGAGGTCATCATCCACGGCCGCGACGCCGGCCGCGGCCGGGACGTCGTCGCCGAGATCGACGCGGGCGGCGGGCGCGCCCATTTCGTCCAGGCGGACCTTTCCGATCTCGCCGAAGTGCGCGCGCTGGCCGAATCCGTATTGGAATCGACCCCGCGGCTCGACCTTCTGATCAACAACGCCGGGATCGGCACGGGCGGACCCGGCGAGACGAGGCGCACGAATGCGGCGGGCCATGAAATGCGCTTCGCCGTCAATTATCTCGCGGGGTTCGCGCTGACGATGCGGCTGCTGCCGCTGCTGCGGGCGAGTGCGCCGGCGCGCATCGTCAACGTCGCCTCGGCCGGCCAGCAGGCGATCGATTTCGACGACGTCATGCTGACCCGCGGCTATTCCGGCGCCCGCGCCTATATGCAGAGCAAGCTCGCGCAGGTGATGTTCGCCTTCGACCTCGCCGCGCGGCTCGAGGGAACCGGCGTCGCCGTCAATTGCCTGCACCCGGCGACCTACATGGCGACGACGATGGTGCGCGAGGCGGGCGTCGCGCCGTGGAGCACGGTCGAACAGGGCGCGCGCGCCATCCTCAATCTCGCGACCTCGCCGGCGCTCGAAGGGCGCAGCGGCCTCTATTTCGACGGCCTCGAACAATCGCGGGCCAACGCCCAGGCCTACGACGCCAAAGCGCGCGAGCGGCTGCGCGCGCTCAGCTTCGAACTCGCCGGCCTCGCCCCATCTTCCGACTGACCCCCCTCAAGGAGCCAAAGACATGACCAAAGCTGGCGAACACGCCGTCGTCATCGGCGGAACTTCCGGCATCGGCCTCGCTACAGCGCGGCGGCTCGTCGCCGACGGATTGAAAGTCACGGTCGCCGGGCGAAGCGAGCGCCGCATCGCCGCCGCGCGCGAGGCGCTGGCGGGCAAGGCCGAAGTCGCGTCGCTCGACGGCGCCGACCCGCAGCAGGCGCGCGAATTCTTCCGCACGCTCGGCGCCTTCGACCATCTCGTGCTCGCCTTGGGCAGCGGGCGCGGCATGGGCCCATTCGCCACGCTCGACCTCGCCGAAGTGCGGCGCGGCTTCGAGGAGAAGGTCTGGCCGCATCTCTCCTGCGCGCAAGCCGCTCTGGCGACGATCCGCAAGGACGGCTCGATCACCTTCGTCGCTGCGGTGTCGGCTCAGATGGCCGCGCCGGGGACTGTGGGGCTCGCCGCCGCCAACGGCGCGCTCAGCGTCGTCGCGCCGATCCTCGCTGCCGAACTGCGCCCGTTGCGGGTTAACGCCGTTTCGCCGGGCGTCGTCGACACGGCGTGGTGGGACTTCATGGACGCCGAACAACGCCAGGCGGCGTTTGCGACCTTCGCGGGCAGGACGCCGGTCGGTCGCGTCGGGACCCCCGACGACATCGCCAAGGCGATCGCTTTCCTCGTCGCCGACGGTTTCGTCAGCGGCCATGTGCTGGTTTGCGACGGCGGCTTACGGCTGGCGGCCTAGTCTACCCCGCCAGTTCCCGCGCCCGGTCGCGCGCCGCCTCGGCGGCCTTGGCGAGCAGCGCCGCGAGCCTGTCCTCCGCGCGCAGCACGGCGAGCGCGGCGGCGGTGGTGCCGCCCGGCGAGGTGACGGCCTCGCGCAACTTGGCGGCCGGGAGCGCCGGCTCGCGATGCAGCAGCTCGCCCGCGCCCTCGACGGTGGCGCGCGCCAGCTTCATCGCCAGATCGGCGGGCAAGCCGAGCTTTTCGCCCGCCTCCGCCATCGCCTCGACCAGCGCGAAGACGTAGGCCGGGCCGGAGCCGGAGATCGCGGTGACCGCGTCGATCAGCGCCTCCTCGGCGAGCCAGTCGAATTGGCCGACGGCGCGCATGAGGTTTTGCGCCCATTGGCGTTGGCGCGCGCTCGTCGCCAGGCTGGCGTAACCCGCCGCGGCGCCGCGGCCGACCGCCGCGGGCGTGTTCGGCATCGCGCGCACGAAGGCGCGCGCGTCCGGCAGCCGCGCCGTCAGATCGGCGATCCGCTTGCCCGCCAGGATTGACACGACGAGCGTATCGGCGCCGGCGAGCGGCGCGAGGTCGGGCGCCGCCGCCGCCAACGTCTGCGGCTTGATGGCGAGAAAGAGAACATCGGGCGGGCGAAGCGCGCTGCGCGCCGCGCCGAGCGGGATGGCGAGCCGCGCCGCGAGCTCTTTGATCGACGGCGACGGCGCCGGCTCGAGAATGGCGACGCGCGTCGGCTCGAGGCCGGCGGCGAGCCACCCGCGCAGCATCGCCTCGCCCATCTTGCCCGCCCCGACGAGCACGAGACTTCGCGGCCAATCGGACATCGAAGAGTCTTCCATCGCGATGCGCCCCCGCGCCGCCGCCTCGCTCCGCGTCGAGCCCGCGGCGCGACGGCGAGGGGCGCGGCGAGCAAGCAACCCGACGCGGGCGATGTCAAGGCTATGGCGAAGGGTCGCCGAGGGACAAGCGCGGGTCGCCGCCGGCCGGCGTTAAAAGGCGAAGAACTCGCGGCGCAGCGCGTCCTCGTATTCCTTCTTGGCGGCGATGACCGCGTCGCGAAGCTCGTCCTCGCGGAAATGCGCCGCCTCCCACTGGTCGACTTCGGCGACCGAATGATTGACCGAGGCCAGCGCCTCTTCCTCGCGGATCGCCCTGACCCATCGCTCGACGGCCGCCTTGTAGAGGGCCTGCAGGCGATCGAGCTCGGCCGTTTGCTCCGCTTCGTCTTCCATCGAGAGCCTCCGCTTTTTCATGGCGTATATCGGCGTTGTGACCGGCGGAAGACGCTTGGGCGGGGATGGGGCGGCGGCGGGAGGGCACGGGCGCGAATTCGCTCAAGGGGCATGGCGCCTTCGCCGCATTGGGGATTAAGCTGGCCGCCGAAACGCGCGGATTCGAAAACCGGGAGCGCGATACAATCATGCCCGTCGCCTGGGACGACATTTTCTCGGCTTTCGAATTCGTCGGCATGGCGGAAGCGGACGCCTCGGCCTATCTCTGCCGGGAAACCGGCGAAGTGTTCTGGCATTCCGAGTTCGGCGACAATTTCGAGAAACTGCCCGACGACATCGACGACGGCGAAAAATACCTCGCCCTGCCGAACGCGCGCGACCTCGATCTCGGCAAGCCGCTCGTCATGCGCTTCGCCGACGAAGAACTCCCCGACCACGCCGACGAGATCGCGGAAATCTTCTCGCGCCGCGGCGCCTATCGACGGTTCAGGGATCTGCTGGTCCGCGAGCGCGCGCTGGACAAATGGTACGCGTTCGAAGCCGCCGCCAAGGAGAAGGCGTTGCGGGAGTGGTGCGCGGAGAACGGGGTGGCGGTCGAGGGGTGACTAATTTCGGGGGAGGACATGAGCCGTCGCCGTAATCGCGCCGCGCGAAATGCGCTCGCCGTCGATGCACGGCGCGTGCTATAAGATTCCCATGATTAGCGCTCTCAAACAACTGCTTCCTAGGATCGAAGGCTGGCCGGCGGAAGATCAACAGGCGCTGTTGGAGGCCGCGCGCAGCATCGAGGCGGAGCGTTCCGGCGTCTATCGCGCTTCGCCGCAGGAGCTCGCCGCCATCGACCGAGGGCTGGAGGACGCGCGTAACGATCGCTTCGCCAGCGAGCAGGCGGTCGACGCGGTTCGCGCAAAATTTCGCTCGGGATGAGGATCCGCTACGCTGATAGCGCGCTCGCGGACCTCGATGCGATCCACGATTATCAGGCCGCCCACTGGCCGCTGGCGCGCGCGGCGTTCGAAGCGCGGCTCACCGCCGTCGAGGCGCGCCTTGTCCAATTCCCGCACGGCGCGCCCGAAGTCGCCGAGCGTTCGGGCGTGCGCGTCGTTGCGTTCGTCGATCTTCCTTACCGGCTGTTCTATCGCGTGAACGAGGAGACGATCGAGGTTCTCGCCATCCGACATACCTCGCGCAGGCCGCTGTACGAGTAGCGGCGCCGAGCGCGGCGGGAACCCGAACCGAGAACGCCGCCGCAATTCGCCGGCGACGTCACCATCGTCCGCGATCAAATCGTCGCCGGAGAGCGGCGGATGCTCGGTTTCGGCGAGGGCGCCGGCCGCTGGATATTTTGCGCGTTCACTTGGCGCGGCGCGAAAATTCGCCCCGTGAGCGTGCGGTTCATGCACGACAAGGAGGTCAGGCGCTATGTCGAAGAAATTTCCCGACTTGAAGACCGATGAAGAAGCCGACGAGTGGCTGCAAAGCGCCGACCTCACCGACTACGACCTTTCGGAGATGAAAAAGGTGCGCTTCGAACTGGCGCCCAAGGACGCATCCATCAGCCTGCGCCTGCCCGCCGCCCTGCTCGCGACGCTCAAAGCGCGCGCCGCGGCGGCCGAGATGCCGACGCAGCGGTTCATCCGCGTTCTGATCGAGGCGCAGTTGAGCGAGGGCGGCGCGAAGGCGAAGCGCAAGCCGGCGGGCAAGGCGACGCGGCGGTGGCGCGGTCGCGGAAGCGGGCGGCGTAGCGGGCTGGCGGCGCGATGGGTTGGCCGGATCGCAATCGCTCCGACGTGGGCATATCGCAAGAGTTTGCGGCCGCGCCACCGACAGAGATATCCGGCTGGGCAACCAAATAATGGACAATGCAATTCGTATTCTGTCGACGTAATGCCCCGTAACGTCGTAACGCCCGCAATGCCTTAAAGCGAGTCACTGCTTTTACCACGATTACACTTTGCGCAAAGGGTCCACAAATTTTCCTGAGAATTATCGCCGCCATCCGCTACTGACTTACGGTGGGCGACCTCCAATTGAATTCCATCCGATTGAACTGCGCCACATAGTTGGCATCGGAAGCTGTCTCTCTTAAGAATGTCATAACGTTGCTTCGGAGAGATCGCCACGCGCTCATCCAGTTTGAGATCCACGTGTTCGTCATAGCCGGGCGGTGAGCCAATAATTTGAATTGGCCCGGTTCGCCATTGTTGTAACTCCGCCTCGCGAGTAACCAATTCGGTTGAGGCCTTTCTATCGGTGTGCAGGCGTCTTGCTTCCGCGAAACCTTGCACGTAACCGCGCCTATAGGCTTGCTCAATCGCTGCCGCACGTAGATCGTCGATATGTGAAGCCCCATCGTCGCAGTATTCTGGGTCTCCAGATTCGCGTAAATACGGGCGAAAATTACGCCTCGTACCGTCCGCCTCGAAAGGTCGCGTAAAATTGAACTTCCTACAGACTTTTATCAACAACTCCAAAGGTGTAGCGGAATTCTTGGCATCAAAACGCTCATGCAACATTCGCTCTTTGTCAAAATTGAACAATAAAGCGTCAGGTGCGTTTGACCGCTTCAGGATACTGCGTGCTCTGTGATATCGTCCTCGGATCATCGCAAGGGGGCACCCGTCAGAATCACTTTCTCAGCGTAGACAAGTACGTTCATAGGTGCAACGACCGCAGCAGCTCCCCTCAAAACAGAAAATACCTCTGCGCCATCGGCAGCTTGTCCGCCGGCTCGCACACCAGCAGGGCCCCGTCCGCCGTCACCGCGTAAGTCTCCGGGTCGACCGTGATCTTCGGCGTCGCGGCGTTGTGGACCATCGATTTCTTGCCGATCTTGCGGGTGTTCTCCACCGCGACCAGGCGCTTGGCGACCTTCAGCTTGCGCGCCAGGCCGGCCTCGAGCGCCGCGCCGGAAACGAAGGTCAGCGACGAACCCGTCCGCGCGCGGCCGAAGGCGCCGAACATCGGGCGGGTGTGGATCGGCTGCGGCGTCGGGATCGAAGCGTTGGGGTCGCCCATCTGCGCTGACGCGATGACGCCGCCCTTGATGACAAGGTCGGGCTTCACGCCGAAGAAGGCGGGCGTCCATAACACCAAATCAGCGAGCTTGCCCTTTTCGACCGAGCCGATGTGCTTGGCGACGCCGTGGGCGATGGCGGGGTTGATGGTGTACTTGGCGACGTAGCGCTTGACGCGAAAATTGTCGTTGCGCGGCCCGTCGCCCGCCAGCGGCCCACGCTGGCGCTTCATCTTGTCGGCGGTCTGCCAGGTGCGAAGGATCACTTCGCCGACCCGGCCCATCGCCTGAGAATCGCTCGACATCATCGAGAGCGCGCCGAGGTCGTGCAGAATGTCCTCGGCGGCGATCGTCTCCTTGCGGATGCGGCTCTCGGCGAAGGCGAGGTCTTCGGGGATGGCGCCGTCGAGGTGATGGCAGACCATCAGCATGTCCAGGTGTTCGTCGAGCGTGTTGCGGGTGAAGGGTTTCGTCGGATTGGTCGAGGACGGCAACACGTTGGCGAGGCCGGCGACCTTGATGATGTCGGGGGCGTGGCCGCCGCCGGCGCCCTCGGTGTGGAAGGCGTGGATCGTGCGGCCCTTGAACGCCTTCATGGTGTCCTCGACGAAGCCGGATTCGTTGAGCGTGTCGGTGTGGATCATCACCTGCACGTCGTAATCGTCGGCGACGGAAAGGCAGCAGTCGATCGCGGCCGGCGTGGTGCCCCAGTCCTCGTGGAGCTTCAGCGCGCACGCGCCACCCACGATCTGCTCGATCAGCGCGGCGGGCTTGCTGGCGTTGCCCTTGCCGGCGAAGCCGAGATTCATCGGAAAGTCGTCGGCGGCCTCGATCATGCGCGCGATGTGCCAGGGGCCGGGCGTGCAGGTGGTGGCGAAGGTGCCGGTCGCCGGGCCGGTGCCGCCGCCGAGCATCGACGTGACGCCGCTCATCAGCGCCTCCTCGATCTGCTGCGGCGAGATGAAATGGATGTGGGTGTCGAAGCCGCCCGCGGTGAGGATCTTGCCTTCGCCGGCGATCACCTCCGTGCCCGGCCCGATGACGATGGTGACGCCGGGCTGGATGTCGGGATTGCCGGCCTTGCCGATGGCATGAACGAGCCCGTCTTTGATCCCGACATCGGCTTTGACGATCCCCCAGTGATCGAGGATCACGGCGTTGGTGATGACGGTGTCGACCGCGCCGCGCGCGCGCGTCGCCTGGCTTTGCCCCATGCCGTCGCGAATGACCTTGCCGCCGCCGAACTTCACTTCTTCGCCGTAGATGGTGAAGTCCTTCTCGATCTCGATGAACAGCTCGGTGTCGGCGAGCCGCACGCGGTCGCCGGCAGTCGGACCGAACATGTCGGCGTAGGCGGCGCGAGGGAGGGAGGCGGGGGATTGGGGCATGGACGGTCTCTTGTGAAATGTTTCGTCGAATTGCGGCGCCGGTGGGTTTTCCTTCTCCCGCCTGCGGGAGAAGGTGGCCCGAAGGGCCGGATGAGGGCCGTCGGCGCGCCCTCACCCCGGCCCTCTCCCGCTTTGCGGGAGAGGGCGATCACACCTTCCCCATCGCCTCCTGGCGGAAGCCGATGGCGCGCCGCTTGCCGGCGAGCGCCACCAGGCGCACCTCGCGCCTCTGCCCCGGTTCGAAGCGGACCGCGGTGCCCGCGGGGATATCGAGGCGGAAGCCGCGCGCGCGGGCGCGCTCGAACTTCAGCGCCGGGTTGGCCTCGAAGAAATGATAGTGCGAGCCGACCTGGATCGGCCGGTCGCCGGCGTTGGCGACCTCCAGCGTGATCGTCTCGCGCCCCTCGTTCATCGCGATCTCGCCCGGCTCGGCGACGACTTCGCCGGGAACGAGCTTGTCCTCGGCGCCGCGGATCGGATGATGCACGGTGACCAACTTCGTGCCGTCGGGAAAGGTCGCCTCGACCTGGACGTCGGCGATCATCGCGGCGACCCCGTCCATTGCCTGGTCGGCGGCGACGACATGCGCGCCCGCGTCCATCAGCTCGGCGACCGTGCGCCCGTCGCGCGCGCCCTCGACGACGAAGTCGGCGATCAACGCCACCGCTTCGGGGTGGTTGAGCTTGACGCCGCGCTCGAGGCGCCGGCGCGCCACCATCGCCGCCATGGCGATCAGCAGCTTGTCCTTTTCGCGTGGAGTGAGATTCATCGGATCGAGCCCCCTTCGCGTCGGCCTGCATTCAAGTTTCACGCCAGAATGAAGGCGATCCGCGACGCGCGCAAGCGGAGCCGGCCGAGCGCCGCGATCTGCCCGCGAATTTGGCGGCGGCGCCCTAAAAACAGGCGTCGCGACGCTTGTTCCGCCCCTGGCGCGCTGGCCTCGCGGGCGGCTTTCGCCTAACGAGGCGACGAAACTCTTGTGACGCTCGAAGGGAAGCGCCGTGACGACGGGGGTGATGGCGGCGGTGCTCGGCGCGGCGCTGTTGCACGCGCTGTGGAATTCGCTGGTCAAAAGCGCGGACGACAAGGTTCTCGCCTCCGCGCGGGTGTGCCTGTGGTGTGGGCTGATCGCCTTCGTCTCGGCGCTGGCGCTGCCGACGCCGGCCTGGGCGGCGGCTGGGTTCATCCTCGCCTCCGCGATCATCCATGTCGTCTATTTCGTGCTGGTGGGGCGGCTCTATCGCAACGCCGATCTCTCCGTCGCCTATCCCTTGATGCGCGGCCTCGCGCCGTTGATGGCGGCGATGATCGCCGATGTGACGCTCAGGGAAATTCCCTCGCCGCTCGCGCTCGCCGGCATCCTCGCGCTGGTGGCGGGCGTCGTGACGATGGGGGTGAGCGGCCTCGCGCATGGCCGCGTCGATCGCGCGACGATCGGGGTCGCGCTGGTCAATTCCGCGATCATCGCGGCCTATTCCGTGATCGACGGCGAGGGCGCGCGGCTCGCCGGGCCGACCGCCTTGCACGCCTTCGCCTACAACGCCTGGTCGGACGCGATGACGGGCGCGTTCTATCTGCCGATCCTGCTCCTCTACGGCGGCCGGGGCGCGGCGGGCGGCCTCGCCCGCGATCCGCTGATCAGCGCGGCGGGCGGCGTCGCGGCGTTCACCGGCTACGCGCTGGTGGTGTGGGCGATGACGCAGACCGCGATCGGCGCCGTCGCGGCGTTGCGCGAAAGTTCGGTGGTGTTCGCGGCGCTGATCGGCGTCGTCTTTCTCGGCGAGCCGTTCCGGCGCGCGCGGGCGACGGCGGCGTTGCTGATTCTGGCGGGGGTCGTCGCGCTGAAGTTGGGGTGACTCACTCGCCGCTCAGCACGGGCGGGATCGGATCGGCGACGCGATAGACGACGTAAGTCTCCATCGCTCGGCCATACGGGCGACGCTGCAGCCGCGCGACCTCCTCGATCTGCGCGAAATGCGGCGCGAGCTCCACGGCGAAATCGCGATCCTCGTCGATGAAGGCGAGGCCGGGCGCTTCGAACAGCGCCTCGGGGGGAGGATCCTCGAAAAGCCAGCGTTGGCGCTGGTCGCGCTGGACGACTGGAAGCGCCGGGTCGCCGTAGTAGGTCAGCAGCGAGGTCGCCGGGTAGCCGCCGGTGACGACGAACGCGGCGCCGCGCTCGCGCGCGAGCTGGTCGACTTGGCGCGTCAACTCGCGCCAGCCGCCGAACCGAAACGTCGGGTCCGCCTCGCCGAGCGGCAGGACGCCGCTTGTCGCCTGCCCGTAAACGACGAGCGCCACCAGAAGGCCGAGGGGGGCGGCCCAACGTCCTCCCGCGACCAGCCGCGGCCAGAGGCCGCCCGCGGCCGCGCTTTGCGCGCGCGCGATCGCGTCAGCGGCCAAAATCGCCAGCGTCGGATAGAGCGGCGCCAGCCAGTTGCCCTCCACGCGGTCGTGCAGCGCGTGGAGGGCGAAATAGACGATCGCCGGCGCGATCGAGGCGACCAACAGGCGCCGCGCTTCGTCGGTCGGCGCGAGCGGCCGGCCGCGCGCGGAGAAGACCGCGCCGATCGTCGCGACGACGGGAAGGAAGACCAACGGGTTCATCAGGCCGATCTGCGATGCGACGAACTCGGGCAAATATTGCGGCGAGAAGCTGTGCGCGGGCACGCGGCCGAGCTGCTTGGCGAAAGTCGCCCAGCCGTGTTCGGCGTTCCAGACCACAAACGGCGCGAGGACAGCCAGCGCCAGCGTCGCCGCCGCGTAGGGGGCGCGCGAGGTCGACCAACGCCGCAGCGACGGCGTCGTCAGCAGCGCCAGCGCGACGCCCGCGGCGAGGAACGCGGCGGTGAATTTCGACAGCAGGGCGAGGCCGAGCGCAAGGCCGAGCGCGAGCCACCAGGCCGCGCGGCGAGTGCGCCAGACCTCGACGAGAGCGGCCATGCCGAGCGTCCAGAAGACGGTCAGCGGGGTATCGGGGGTGACGATCACGGCGCCCGCCGCGAGCGGCATGGCGACCAGCGTCAGGCTCGCCAGCGCGGCGACGCGGATCGATCCGAACAGACGCCAAGCCATCAGCGCGACCAGCCCCGACATCGCGCCGAAAATCACCATCGCCAACGCGCGCACGCCGAACTCGGAAGGTCCGAACAGCGCCATCGAGGCGCGGATCCACGCGGCGACCATCGGCGGATGATCGTAATAGCCCCAGGCGAGGCGCCGCGACCACAAGACGTAATAGGCCTCGTCGAAAGTCAGTTCGATGCGCCCGATCAGCGCGAGCTGGAGCGCGAGCAGGCCGAGGCACGCCGCAGCCGCGGCGATGACGATTCCGCGGTCCGCCGCCCAACTCGACTCGCCGGCGCCAGGAGAGCGCGGCGTTTGCGCGGCGCTGCGCTGCATCGTCGGCCTCACGTCCACACTCGCGGCCTGCTCCGACCGCCGAGCGCGCGCAACGCCGCTTCGACCGCCGCGCGCAAGGCCTCCGGCGCGCGCGCGACGGCGCGCGCGACGAGCAGGCCGTCGAAGGCGCTCGCTCCGGCGTCGAGATCGCCGCCCGACTCGACCGCAACGCCGGCGAGCGCCTCACGCAGCTCGGCGAGCCGGTCCGGCGCGTCCGGCGCCAGATAGAGGAGCGCGGCGATTGCGCGCGCGCCGCGCCCGACCGCGGGCCGGTCGAGATTCGCCGCCGCGTTTTCCAGCCGCAGCGCCTCGGCGAAGACCAGGCGGCCGGCGCGGCGAACCCGCCAGCGGTCGATTAAAGAGGCCGCGACGCTGGTCTCGCCATGGGCGAGACGGCCGAACACGGCCGCTTCGATCAGCAACAGCGAACCGTCCGCGGCGACGTCGGCCTCGAGCCGGCGCTCGAGCCGGGCGCCCTCATAGAGCAGCGTCTCCTGCGGCGCCCAGCAAAGCGCGCCGCCGGCTTCGACGCAAAGGCGCGTCTCGATCCGGCAGGGCGCTCCATCGGCGCGATAGACCTTCTCGGCGGCCTGCGTGGTGACGAAGACGCGGGCGCCGGGCGCCGCCGCAAGGTCGATGCGCGCCCGGTCGCCGCCCGCCATTCCGCCGCCGGTGTTGACGACGACCGCTTCGCATTCGTCGCCGGCGCGCGGAAAACGCAAGCGAAGACCGCCGGTCTCGAAGACCCGCTCCGCCTCGGTGCGCGCGCCGGCGCGCGCGAATGCGGCGCGGACCTCGCCCCGCGCGCGCTGCCGGCCCGCGGCGGCGGGCGGGTCTTCAGAAGGGCGAGGGCGAGACAAGTCCATGGCCAGGGGATCGGGCGGTTTCGACGCCGGTTGATGAGCCTGCCGTATCGCATGTCAAGAACGCCGCCGGTATCGGGCAGGTCCGGCGTCGACGAACTTGACCGCCGAGTGTTGCTTCAAATCCACAGTGTGGCGCCGCGCCCTGTCGTATAAAGCATTCACTTATCACGCGTGGCGAACATGGCTCGGTTCCCGGAATTGGCGCAAAAGGACGACGCCGCGGACGCGTCGCAATTCCTTTCACGCGTCGGCTATGTTGTTCTCGCGCTCGGCGCGCCGGTCGGCGTCGTCCTGCATCCCGTGGCGGTGTTCGTGCTGTTTCCGATCGGCGTCGGGCTGATGGTGGTCAGCGCCTTCCTCGACCCGGCCGCGGGCGCGCTGACGCGCATCGGCAAGGCTCTCGGTTCGCCGCTGGTTCTGGTTGGCCTAGCGGGGCTGGTCTGGGCGGGGCTGTCGATCCTGTGGACGCCATTTCCGGTTGTCGCGGGGCAGCACGTCTTCAAGCTGACCCTGCTGACGTTGGCGATCCTGCTCGTCCTGACGACGACGCGCGAACACGCGCGCGCCACCGATCTCTATCTCTTTCCGCTCGGGCTCGCCTTGGCGATGGCGGCGATCCTGGCGGCCTGGACGGCGGCTCAGCAGGGCGCGCCGCTCGATCAGAACCGCATCCCCGAGGGCGCGCGCGCGATCGCGGTGCTTCTGTATCCCGCGATGGGCGCGCTCGCGGCGCGCGGGCGCAATGGCTATGCGCGGCTGCTGCTGATTCTCGCCTTCGTCTACGCCTCGCTGATCGGCGCGACGGCGACGACGACGGCGATGTTCGCCGGCTTCGCGGCGCTGTCGTTCGCGGTGTCCGATCCCAACCGCACCGCGCGCGACCTCAGTCGGCTCGCGGCGGCGCTCATCCTTCTGACCCCGGTCATTCCGGCGCTCGTGTCGTTTTTCGCACGATGGATGCTGCACGCCAAACTGGGTTCGCTGCCGGCGCCCTATCCGAGCCTGGGCGTGGCGAACGACGCTTTCCTGCATGACAAGGCGCGCCTGCTGATCGGGCACGGTTTCGAGACGGTGGCGCGGGGCGTGCAGACCGGAATCCTGCCGCCGCAGACGCCGCGCGCGCTGGCGTTCGAAATCTGGTTCGAACTCGGGATCGTCGGCGCCGTGATCGCCGCCGCCGGCGCGTGGCTCGCCTTTCGCGCCGTCGGCGCGGCGCCGCCGCGGCTCGCGCCCTATCTGGCCGCGGCGCTGACGTGCAATCTGACGCTCGGCTTCCTTGTCTGCGATCTGTCGGACATGACGTGGCTGGTCCTGCTCGCGATCGCCGGCGTCGCGATCGACGTCGCGGCGCGCAGCCAATATCGCACCACGCGCCCCTCGGCGCTCCCTCTCGCGCATTTTTGATCGGCGCGCCGGCGCCCGCGCTTCTCACGCCAGCGATTTCAGCGCCCCGGGCCCGAATTGCGCGGCGAAGAACGTGCAATAGGGGCCGCCGCGGGCGATCAGCTCGCGGTGAGAGCCCGATTCCGTCGCGCGGCCGTGCTCGATGACGAAAATGCGATCGGCGGCGACGATGGTCTGCAGGCGATGGGCGACGACGATCGTCGTGCGTCCGAGCCGCAGGCCGTCGAGCGCCTTTTGCACCTCGCGCTCCGATTCCGAATCGAGCGCCGCAGTCGGCTCGTCGAGCAACAGGATCGGCGCATTCTTGAGGAAGGCGCGGGCGATCGCGATGCGCTGGCGCTGGCCGCCCGACATCTGCGCGCCTTGTTCGCCGACATTCGTCTCGTATCCGTCGGCGAACTGCATGATGAAATCATGGGCGTTGGCCTGTTGCGCCGCCGCGGCGATCTCCGCGTCGGTCGCGCCGGCCCGGCCCAGCGCGATATTGTCGCGGATCGATCCGCGGAACAGGAACACGTCCTGCGAGACGAACGCGATCTTTCGCCGCAGCGACGCCAAATCGACGCCGGCGACGTCTTGCCCGTCGATCGTCAGGCGCCCGGCGTCGAGCGTGTGAAACCTCTGGATGAGCCCGAGAATGGTCGATTTTCCGCTGCCCGAAGGCCCGACGAGCGCGGTCGTCTGGCTGGGCTCCGCGACGAGGTCGAGGTCGTCGATCACGTCCTCGCCGCGCCGGTAAGCGAAACGCGCCCGCTCGATGACGACCCTTCCGTCGGTCACTTCGAGCGGCGGCAGGCCCGGATGCGCCTCGTCGCCGAGCGGCGCGTCGAGCACCTCGTAGATCATGCGCGCGCCGACCAGGCCGTTCTGAATGTCGACCGGAAAGCGGCCGAGCCGCTTGGCGGGCTCGTAGGCCATCAGCAGCGCGCCGAGGAACGAGCCGAAAGCGCCGACGTCGGCATGTTGCGTGCTGACCCGCCACGCGCCGTAGAAGATCGCGAAGCCGATCGCCAGGCCCGCCAGCGAATCGGCGAGCAACGTCGTCAGCCCGCCGCCGGCCGCGATGCGATTGGCCGAACGCTCGACGGTGCGAATCGCCCGCGTCATGCGATCGCGCATTTCGCCTTCGAGGTTGAACGCCTTGACGATGCGCATGCCGAGCACCGTTTCGCCCATCGTCTGGACGATCTGCGTCGAGCCTTCGAACGAACGCTTGGCGAATTCGCGCACGCGGCGCAGGATCTTTCTGACGACGAAGGTGGCGGCCGGGAGGGCCATCAGCGCGCCGAAGGCGAGGAAGGGATCGCGCACGATCATCACCGCGACCAGGCCGATGACCGACACGGCGTCGCGGGCGAAGCCCTGAATGACGAGTTGCAGCGCGTCGCGCACGCCGTTGGCCGCGAACGCCAGCCGCGAGATGAATTCGCTGGAATGGCGATCCTGGAAGAAGGCGACGTTCTGGTTGAGCAGCCGTTCGAACACGCGTCGTTGCGCGGTGGCGACGATCCGGTTGCCGATGCGCGACAGCACCACGATCGATCCGTAGGTTGCGAAGCCGCGCAGCACGAACAAGCCCCCGGCTTCGAACGCCAGAAAGCGCGCTTGGCTCAATTTCTCGGGGGTCGCCATTCCGTTGAGAACGGGCCGCAACAGCCAAGCGACCGAAATGTTGGAGAGCGACACCAGGCCGAGCAGCAGCGCCGCGAGCAGGTAGCCGAGGACGTGCTCGCGGCCGAACTCGCGCAGCAGACGAAAGAGCATGTTGCCAGCGCCGGTTGCGGCGGGGAGGCTAGGATTGTGAAGCATCGATCGTCGCTATCCCGACCGGGGTCAAAGGGGAACCGGAAATCGGCTCGCCCGCGGTCGCCGCGCCGGGCGCGACGCCTTCTTCGCCTATCGGGAATCGACCGACGAGGGCAATCCTCATTGCCGCGCCGGCGCCGCCGCCGGCGAACGGATCGTGCGCGGCCGCTTGTACTCGACCACCACCGCCCGGTTCCGCCCCGCCACCAGCGTCGCGCGGCCGCGCGACAGGCTGGCCTGCTTGCTCGCCAAGGCGCGCACCTCGTCGCGGGAAACGCCCATCAACGCGGCGGCGATTTCGACCCGCTGCGCCAGGTCGTCGGTGAGGCTCTCCGCCGCAATCAACGCGTCTTCGATCGTCGGCGGATCCTCGCGAACGCGCCGCGCGCCCCATTTCGTCTTCCAGGTCGTGCCCATGGCGCCCTCGGTTGAAAGACCCGCTCACACCCTCTTCCGCCGCCGCGGCCGTCGGCGGAAAAATCAACCTTTTCACCGTAGCCGATATGCTGCGGTGCAGCAATCAGAACGGCGGCCGCACGCGCCATATGGCCGATTTCCGGCGATTTGCCCAGTGCGGCGGATTGTCCGACCGCGGGGGGGTGGGGGCCGCAGCGAAGCTTAAGAACCGCGAAGCCGAATGACGGCGCAGGGCCGATGCAGCCGTCGGGAGCCGAAAAACGTACGAACGCCGTAGCCGCTTCCCGGGTCGGCTCGACGAGCGCCGCGCGAATCATCCGATTCTCGAATCGCAAAGCGATTCCGCCGTCGAGGAGAAACTAACCCGCCCGAAATGCAATCGATCGCCCTACCTCGACAGTAACCATCCGTTTGTGCTGCAATTGAAAACGGCTTCGGTCTCGCGTACGACTCATCCGACACGCAATCCCATTGCAAGGACTCCGAAAATGCTTGGGTCGCATACGACGCCCAGCCTCACCAGACGCGGCCTGTTGAGCGCGAGCGCGGGTCTGATCGCATCATCGCAGTTGCTATCGATGGCGGCGGCGCAACCGGCCCCCGCCACGCCGGCCCAAGAAAATGGGGGCGACATAGCGATTCGACCGTCGGGGCGGCGGATTTTCGTCGAAAGCGATTTCGCGCGGTTGAGAACCGTCGTCTTGGCGCAATCCCAGGTGCGGATAGCGGATGCGGACTTCACTTCGGCGGATCAGTTCGAGAAGGAGATATCGATCGTCCCGAAGGAGCAGCGAGAGATCATTCTGCAACTGCTCGGGAAGGATCACGCCGACGCCATGCCGGAGCGGCAGCGACGTTGGGAGGCCGAGCGCGAAGCCTTGGGGCTCGTCTTGAAGAAGCATGGCGTCGAGGTCCTTCGCCCGCGGCTTCTGACGAGATGGGAGAAAGAAGCGGGCGGCAAGGGCGGTTACAGCAATTCGTTCGTGCGCGACCCTTGGTTCACCGTCGGCAATGTGGTGATCGAGGGCTCGTTGCGCTTCCCGCACCGCCGTAAAGAAGTTCTGGCGAGCCGCGATATCTTCCGCGCCGAGGTCTACCCCGCCGCATGTCGCTACGTCGCCGCGCCCCAGCCGGAAATCGTGCCGCTCGACGTCGATAACGGCGGCCCGGGGCCGTTTCTGGAGGGAGGCGACGTGTTGGTCCACGGGCGTCAGGTGTTTGTGGGCGCCTCGGGTCGCGCCTCCACCGTCTTGGGCGCCGAATGGTTGGCCAAGCTGTTGGCGCCAGACGGCTACAGGGTCGAGATCGTGCGGCTCAAGCCCAATTTCCTGCATCTCGACTGCGTCATGGGACTCGTGCGCGAAGGCCTCGTCGTCGTCTGCGAAGAGGCGTTCTTGGACGGGCTTCCTCGATCGCTGAGGGATTGGGAGCGCATCCCGGTCAGCGAGGAGGAGGCGATGAACCTCGGCGCCAACGGGCTGCCCATCGCTCCGGACGTTTACGTGACCGACCCGGTTTTCCGCCGCATCGGCGATGCGGTCGGCAAGCACGGCGTCACGGTCGAGTACGTCGATTTCAGCATCTCCCGTGGTTTCGGGGGCGCGTTCAGGTGCAGCACGCAGCCTCTTTGGCGCGAGCAGCGCTAACGGCCGCAAACCATGACTCGTCATGGCCGAGCTTGTCCCGATAGGCGCTAAGACAACGGGCCTATCTCCGTCACGCCCGGCCTCGCGCCGCAGCTGTCCGGTCGAGGCTTGTCAAAAGGACCGGCGCCGAAACCTCCCTCGCCCACAAAGCTAGGACATTCACATATCGTTGTCGGCTGACGGCCACATCCGCCCGTCGCCGTCAAGTCCAGGCGAACGCGGAGCGTTCGTCCGCCGCTGCGCTGCGGTCGCTACGCACGGACGAATGCTTTGCATTCGCCTTGGACGGACGAATGCTTTGCATTCGCCTTGGACGGACGAATGCTTTGCATTCGCCTTGGACGGACGAATGCTTTGCATTCGCCTTGGGATGACTGCGCCCTTGCGTTTCACGCGTGCTTCGCCTCCATCAGGTTGCACAGGGGACTTGCACCCCCAGGACGCCGGACATGCCCGGCGCGCCTGAGCGAAAGCGGCCGCAGGGCCGCTTTTCGTAAGCAACGCGACTCGGAAACCAAAGCGCGATCGGCGCGCGGAGCGGTCAAGACTCGCGTTAGCGACCGCGCAGCGGCTTGGCCTTGACGGCGAGCGCGGCGATGGCGGGCGGGCGTCTGGCCGCCTCGCCCTGCATCCGCTACGCTGCGCCGCCCCTTGTCGCGCCGGAGTCTTCCGCGCATGCCGATCGTCATTCCCGACGCCGCCTCGCTCGGCGTCTTCGCCGCGGCGGCGATCGCGCTGCTGCTGACGCCGGGGCCGGCGGTGCTCTACATCGTCGCGCGCAGCGTCGAGCAGGGGCGCGTCGCCGGGCTGGCGTCCGTTTGCGGCATCTTCACGGGAACGCTGGCGCATGTGCTGGCGGCGACGCTGGGCTTATCGGCGCTGCTCGCCTCCTCGGCGCTCGCCTTCGCCGCCGTCAAGTACGCGGGCGCCGCTTATCTCATCTATATCGGCGTGCGCCGAATCCTCGATCGGCGCGAAACGCCGGCCGCGCAGCGGAACCTGCCGCGGCGCGCGTTGAGCCGGCTCTATCGCGACGGCTTCGTCGTCAACCTGCTCAATCCGAAAACGGCGCTGTTCTTCCTCGCCTTCTTGCCGCAATTCGTCGATCCCGCGCGCGGCGCGGTCGCGTTGCAGGTCGCCTTCCTCGGCCTTCTCTTCGCCCTGATGGGCCTGGTGAGCGACGGCCTCTATGCGCTGGCCGCCGGCGCGGCCGGGCAATGGTTCAAGCGCAACGCTCGCGTCTTGCGTTTCGAGCATTACGTGACCGGCGGCGTGTTCATCGGCCTGGGCGCAGCCGCCGCCTTCGCCGGCGCCGGACGGAAATAGCGCCTCGACTGGACGGCGAGCGCTGAGTTGATTCGACATAAACGCATCATGCTCTAAGCTTCGCTTCGGCCGCTTCGCGTCTTTCGCCGCGACGACAACCTCTGGACGCTCGTCCGCAAGCAATAGGCCGATCGGCGGGCTTCGCCCCTCAGCCGTCCACATAGATTTGCAGGCCCGCGACCAGCGCGTCGAAGACGGCGCGGCAGCGCGGCGTCGAGCGCAGATCCTCGTGCATGACGATCCACACGCCGAGTTTGAGATCGAACGCGTCGGGCAGCACGCGCACGAGGTCCGCGTCCCGTCGCGCCAGCGCGACCTGGCAGAAGCCAATGCCGCAACCGGCCTTGATCGCCGAGAATTGCGCGACATCGCTATCCGTTCGCAAGGCGAAGCGTATGTCCTCGAATTCGGGGACGCGTCGCCGCATGCTGCGGATGGCCGGGGTCTCGCGGTCATAGCCGATCAGGCTGTGTTCGCTGAGCGCCGAGAGATCGTGGGGAACGCCGCGACGATCGAGATAGCGACGGTGAGCATGAAGGGCAAGCGTGATGTCGCCGATCCGCCGGGCGACAAGCGCCTCTTGGACCGGCTCCGTCATGCGAACCGCGATGTCGGCGTCTCGGCGAAGCAAGTCTTCGACGGCGTTCGAGAGGACGAGTTCGATGTCGACCGCCGGATGCCGCTGACGCAGGCCGGCGAGGATCGGCGGCAGGACCTCCGCGCCCATGATCTCGCTCGCGCTGATCCGGACCGTGCCGGCGACCGCGCGCCCCTGACCCGAAGCGGTTCGCATCATGGCGGCCGTCGTCGACGCCAACGCCTCGGCGTAGGGCCTCAGTTCGAGCGCCGCCTCGGTCGCCGCCAATCCCCGTTGCGAGCGAACAAAAAGCTCGAACCCCACCGCCTGTTCGAGCGTATCGATATGGCGCGCGACGGTCGGCTGGGTGAGGCCCAATGACCGCGCGGCGCCCGACAACGAACCCTCCTCGAGCACAGCGAGGAAGGTCCGATAGAGATCCCAGCTTGGCTCGGCGTCGTTCATCTATTTATGTATAGCTGCGCCACGGATTTGCGCAATTTCTTTTCATCGATTGCGGGGGCATCTTGCGCTCGTTCCCTCTTGTCGAATGGAGAATATCATGACGAAGCAAGGCGCGGCGCTGGTCCTCGGAGCGACGGGCGGCATCGGCGGCGAGGCGGCTCGTCGCCTCGCGGCCCGCGGGTGGACGGTCCGCGCGCTTCATCGCAACCCGGACAAGGCGGCGGCAGTCGACGAATGCGACGCCGGATTCGTCTGGATCAAGGGCGACGCCATGTCCGAGCAAGACGTCGTCGCCGCCGCCAAGGGCGCCTCGATCATCGTGCATGCGGTGAATCCCCCGGGATACCGCAACTGGGGCGAACTGGTGTTGCCGATGATCGACAACACGATTGCGGCGGCGCGCGTGAGCGGCGCCCGTATTCTTCTGCCCGGCACGGTCTACAACTACGGGCCGGACGCCTTCCCCTCGCTCGACGAGGCGTCGCCACAGAACCCGGTCACGCGCAAGGGCCGCATCCGCGTGGAGATGGAGCGGCGTTTGCGCGCGGCGGCCGCCGGCGGGACCAAGGTTCTGATCGTTCGCGCGGGCGACTTCTTCGGACCGAAAGCGGGAAATACCTGGTTCTCGCAGGGCTTGATCAGGCCCAGCAAGCCGATCGCCGCGATCGCGTACCCCGGTCGGCGCGGGATCGGCCATCAATGGGCCTATCTTCCCGATGTGGCGGCGACGATGATCCGGCTTCTCGAACGGGAAAACGCCCTTGAAACGTTCTCGCTCTTCCACATGGACGGCCATTGGGACGAAGACGGGACGAAGATGATCGCCGCGATCCGGCGCGCCGTCGGCAAACCGAATTTGAAGGTGAGCGCGTTCCCCTGGGGCCTCATGCGGCTAGCCTCGCCGTTCGCGCCCCTGTTCCGCGAACTCGGCGAAATGCGCTATCTCTGGACGGCGCCGATCCGCATGAACAATGCGCGCCTCGTGGCGGCGCTGGGCGACGAGCCGCACACGCCGCTCGACGACGCTGTCCGCACGACATTGATCGGCCTCGGTTGCCTGAGCGAGACGAGTCTCCGAACTCGACTGGCCGTTCCCGCGGGATAATTGCCGATCGCCCGGCCTTCGCTTGCTACTCGGGGAAGGGGACCGGGCTGTCCGAGAGCGTCCGGAGATAGGCGAGAATGTCGGCGCGCCTTTGCGCGTCCGGCTCGCCGGGAAAGCTCATCCGCGTTCCCGCGACGAAGCCTGAGGGGTCGGCGAGCAACCGCTCGAGCCTGTCGTAAGTCCATTGCCCGCCCAGCGCCTTCATGGCGGCGGAATAGCGGAAGCCGGCGATCGAGGCGACGGGGCGGCCGACGACGCCGTAGAGCGGCGGGCCCACCTTGGCGACGGCGCCCCTGTCGAAGGCATGGCAGGGCCGGCACGGCCGGGCGTCGGCCTCCCCGGCGGCCGCGTCGGCCTTGGCGAGCCGGGCGGCGAGCGGCGGCTCGGGCGCGGCGGCGGAAAAGCAGCCCGTCGCCATCGTTCCCAGCAACGCGACGAGGGCCGCGAGAACGATGATGACGGCTTTCGTCGGGTGCATGAGCGCGAAGTCCCCTCTCGAGCGTCGATCGAGGGAACGCTCGAAGCCCCGCCGGGAGACGATTAGCCGCTTTGCGGCGGGCTTGGCAACTCGTATAAGCGCCGCGCCGCCGCGTCTCTCGGCCCTTTCGCGAACCCGTCGATGATGAACCCGATCGTCCTCATCCCCGCGCGCATGAGCTCCACCCGCCTGCCGGGCAAGCCGCTCGCCGAAATCCACGGCCAGCCGATGATCGCGCACGTCTGGCGGCGCGCGCGCGAAGCCGACATCGGCCCCGTCCTGGTCGCCGCCGACGACGCCCGCATCGTCGCGGCGATCGAGGCGATCGGCGGGCGCGCCGTGCTGACGCGGCCCGACCACGCCTCGGGCTCCGACCGGATCTTCGAGGCCGTCGGCGCCTTCGATCCCGCCGGGCGATTCGACGTGGTCGTCAACGTGCAGGGCGATCTGCCGACCATCGAACGGAGCGCGGTGCGCGCGGCGGTCGGCCCCTTGAGCGATCGCGCCGTCGACATCGCGACGCTGGCGACCGAGATCGCCCGCGCCGAAGACCGCGACGATCCCAACGTCGTCAAGGCGGTGGGAACCGAAGTCGGCCCGCGGCGCCTGCGCGCGCTCTACTTCACCCGCGCCACGGCGCCCTGGGGCGAGGGACCGCTCTACCATCACATCGGCCTTTACGCCTATCGGCGCGAAGCGCTGGCGCGCTTCGTCGCGCTGCCGCCCTCGCCGTTGGAGCGGCGCGAAAAGCTCGAACAATTGCGCGCGCTGGAAGCGGGCATGCGCATCGACATCGCGCTCGTCGACGTCGCGCCGCTCGGCGTCGACACGCCCGAGGAGTTGCGCCGCGCGCGGCAAATGCTGGCGCCGAAGGGAACGTCATGACCAACGCCAAGACCATCGCCTACCAGGGCGAACCGGGCGCCAATTCGCACACCGCCTGCCTCGACGCTTATCCCCGGTTCACGCCGCTGCCCTGCGCCACGTTCGAGGACGCCTTCGCCGCGCTGCAGGACGAGACGGCCGATCTCGGCATGATCCCGATCGAGAATTCGATCGCCGGGCGCGTCGCCGACATCCACGCGCTGCTGCCCGCTTCCGGCCTGCACATCGTCGCCGAAACCTTCTTGCCGATTCATTTTCAGCTTCTCGGCGTTCCCGGCGCGACGCTTCAAGGCTTGCGCAGCGTCTACAGCCACGTCCACGCGCTCGGCCAATGCCGCAAGATCATCCGCCAATACGCGCTCAAGCCGATGGTCGCCGGCGACACCGCCGGTTCGGCGCGCGAAGTGGCGGCATGGCGCGATCCGAGCCGCGCCTCGCTGGCGCCGGCGCTGGCGGGCGAAATCTATCGTCTGACGACGCTCGCCGCCGACGTCGAGGACGAGGCGCACAACACCACCCGCTTCGTCGTGTTGTCGAAGACGCCGCATTGGGCGGCGGCGCACAACGGCCCGCTGGTGACCACCTTCGTCTTTCGCGTGCGCAACGTGCCCGCCGCGCTCTACAAGGCGCTCGGCGGCTTCGCCACCAACGGCGTCAACATGACCAAGTTGGAGAGCTACATGGTCGAGGGCCAATTCGCGGCGACCCAATTTCTCGCCGACGTCGACGGCCACCCCGAAGACCCGCCGCTCGCGCGCGCGCTCGAGGAGCTGGAGTTCTTCTCTCGCGAGATGCGCATTCTCGGCGTCTATCCCGCCCATCCCTTCCGCATCGAGTCGCAGCGGGGGGCGGAGTAAGGGCGCACTGCGACCAGCGTCGGCGATGGCCGAGGACGAGAGCGCTTGCGGATCATCGCGCGCACCCACGAAGGCCGGAAGATCGCGCAGGGCAAGGGCGTCCGCATGGGGCGTAAGCCTAAGCTCACCCTGCAGCGGAAGACGGAGGCGCGGCAGCGCATGGCCAAGGGCGAGGCGACACACGACCTCGCCAAGAGCTACGGCGTCAGCGTCAGCAAGATTTCGAGGCTTGGCGCGTGACCATGGTGCGAAGTCGCGCCCGTCGCGCTCTCCGCTCTTGAGCGGCAGGCCGAGAGGAAGCGCAGGAAGGCTATGTTCTGTAATGGGTTATGTTTTTCAGGCAATTTTGCCCCGGTTGTGCTATAGGCCTTGCCATGAGGCCCTCTCTCGCCCTTGACGCACACCGCGATGAAATCCGCCGGATCGTTGCCGCGAACCGGGGCTTGAATCCGCGCGTTTTCGGTTCCGTTCTTCACCGCGACGACACGGATGGCAGCGACCTCGATCTGTTGATCGACGCGGCCGAGGGCATGACCCTTTTCGATATCGCGGCCATCGCCGCCGCCGTCGAGAACCTGACCCGTACAAAGGTTGACGTGAAGACGCCGGACGATTTGTCGGCCGCGTTCCGCAGCAAGGTTGTCGCGGAAGCAAGGCCTGTATGACCGATAAAAAGGCGCTCCGCGTTCGGGATTATATCCAACATATCGTTGCGGCTATCGAGCGCATCGAGACCTACGTGCATGGCTACGACCTCACGGCTTTCATTGAGAGCACGCTCGTTCAGGATGCGGTCATCCGCAATTTCGAGATCATCGGCGAGGCCGCCGGTAAAATTCAGGCGGCGGATTCCGCGTTCGTCCAAAACAACCCGCAGCTAAGGCTCGACCTCGCCCACAGGATGCGCAACACGCTGATCCACGGCTACGAGTCCGTCAATCTCGTGACGGTCTGGAACACCGTTCGCAACGATCTGCCGACCCTGAAACACCAGATGGCCGCCCTTTTGCGGGCCTAAGTTGCCGAGCCGGCACAGTTCATGGAGGGGCGAACCGCACGACCGAATGCCGCGCCCGCGCCAAGGCCGCAGGCGCGAAGCTCGGACGCAACGATTACGCGATTACGGTGACAATGCAATTAATACGATTGCGGCAAGCCCGGCAAGGCGAGGATGATGATGCCGGTAAGACCGGGCACCAATGCAAGGCTATGGACGACGGGCGAACACATCAATTAACTGGACGGTCACCGTAACCCGTAACCCTGAATTGATCGTCGTCGACCTTCTTACCCATGGGCCTAGCATATCATGACGCCGACTCCGCCTGTATCCCCTCGTGAAGCCGGCCGCGAATTTTTCGAAATGCTCGGCCGCTGCATATCGGCTTGGGCGACCGTCGATGACGAGCTATTTCGCATCTTCCGCGACTGCCTTGGTCCGTATGAGCAAAGCGCCATCATATTCTACCGACTCCCTGGTCTGGACGTACGCCTCGGCCTAACCGACGAAATTGCTAAATCTGTCCTGCCAGAAAAAATGCCACCGTCAGGCGGCCAGGATCATCCGAGCGTTGTGAGATGGAACGCGCTCAGAAAGGAGTTCACCGACCTACTCACGGTTCGCCGCCGCCTCGCGCATCAACCAGTCGTAACTCAGAGAGAACAATGGTTTGGATTTGCAGAAGCACTTCTTAATTCCGCGCCGCTTAATTCCGCGCCACTCGGAGGCGTGGGATTCGGGGGTGGCGCGTTCTATAGCGGACAGCCGCTAACATCGTTAGCGGTTCAAGTGAGCGATCACGAAAGGCTGCGGAAAAATTCTGCCTCTTTGGCGGCTCTCAAAATTGAGGACCTGCGATCGCATCTTTCGGCCGTTCGGTCTCTAGCTAATGACCTCAACACTTTCTTGCGCGATTTTCTGATTCCTGCGTGCGAAGAACAGCTTCGGAAGCACGGCGAATAAGGCTCCAAGGCAATAGAGAATCGGCGCAGAGTATCTTTTCGATGAGCCCAGCCGCCGCGTCGATCACGTCCGGCGTGACTTCAATCTCCTTTTCGGGCGCGCCAGCCGTGCCCTTGGGCGCGACGGCCGAATCACCGCACATCGCCATCTCCTACGCGATGTATATAATTGTCCGAAAATAACGCCGGCCTCGGTCGGCGCGCCCGGCGCCCGGCGTCCGGCAAGGATCGCGCGTCCGCGGCGCCAAGCCGCAAAAGGGACACAAGAGCGCACTCAAACCCCTGATGTCGTTTCATCGCGGACCGGGATTGCCGCCTGCGGTCCGGAGGGAGCGGCTCTGACCGTTGATTCCGTGGCGACAACACAAGGCGCTCACGCGCCGGCCGCGTTCGGCGAGCGCGTCGCCAGCAAACCCTCACTTCGTCCCGAACATCCGGTCGCCCGCGTCGCCCAGGCCCGGCACGATGTAGCCGTGGTCGTTGAGCCTTTCGTCGATCGCCGCGGTCCACACCTCCACGTCGGGATGGACCGTGGTCAAGCGCGCGACGCCTTCCGGCGCGGCCAGCAGGCAGACGAAGCGGATGTCCTTAACGCTGCGGCTCTTCAGGCGCTCGATCGCGGCCACCGCGGAATTGCCGGTGGCGAGCATCGGGTCCATGACGATGACCAGGCGATCGGCGACGTCGACAGGCGCCTTGAAATAATATTCGACCGCCGCCAGCGTCTTGGGGTCGCGGTAGAGCCCGATGTGGGCGACCCGCGCGCTCGGCACCAGGTCGAGCATGCCGTCGAGAAATCCGACGCCGGCGCGCAAGATCGGCGCGAACACCAGCTTCTTGCCGGCGATCGTCGGCTTCATCGTCTTGGCCAGCGGCGTCTCCACCTCCACCATCTCCAGCGGCAGGTCGCGCGTCACTTCGTAACAGAGCAGCATGCCGATTTCGTTGAGCAGTTGACGAAATCCCTTGGTGGAAGTCGTCTTGTCGCGCATCAGCGTCAGCTTGTGCTGCACCAGGGGATGACCGACGACGTGGAGATTGGACATGGCGGGGCTCCCAAAAGCGGATTGGGCGCGAGCTTAGACCAAATCGCGCCGCGCTCGCGGCCGCCGAAGCGATCATCCCCAGATATTGCGCGCGCCGGCGCGATTCGCCGGCGGCGCGACGGCGTCTATTGACGGGGAGCGGCCTTCGATGTCTGCTGGCGGGCCTATGGACGCCCCCAAGGCCCGAGTCGCCGGTCGCAACTGGAATCTGCCCAACCTTCTCACCTACGGTCGAGTGGCGGCGGTCCCGCTCGTCGTCGCCTTGCTGTTCTGGCCGACGGAGGCCTGGGCGCGCTGGAGCGCGCTGGCGATCTACGCGGCGGCGGCGATCACCGATTTCTTCGACGGCTATCTCGCGCGCGCCTGGGCGCAGCAGTCCTCGCTCGGGCGCATGCTCGACCCGATCGCCGATAAACTGCTGGTCGCCGCGGCGCTGCTGATGCTGGTGGCGGACAAGACGATCGCCGGTTGGTCGCTGTGGGCGGCGATCGTCATTCTCTGCCGCGAAATCTTGGTGTCGGGCCTGCGCGAATATCTGGCCGAATTGCGCGTGCCGGTTCCCGTCACCGCCGTCGCCAAATGGAAGACGGCGGCGCAGATGGCGGCGCTCGGCTTCCTCATCGCCGGACCGGCGGGCGAGGCGAGGCTGCCCGGCTCGATCACAATCGGCGTCACGCTGCTGTGGATCGCCGCGGTTCTGACGCTCTACACCGGCTGGGACTATTTCAAGGCGAGCTACGACCATGTCGCGGACGATTGAGGGCCGATGAAAGCGCTCTATTTCGCCTGGGTGCGCGAACGCGTGGGCAAGAACGAGGAGGAGCTCGATCCGCCCGCCGGCGTCGCCACGGTCGGCGACCTCATCGCCTGGCTGTCGGCGCGGGGCGAAGGCTACGCCGACGCTTTCGCGCGGCCTCCCGCGATCCGCGCCGCGATCGACCGCGCCCACGTCGGCCGCGACGCCAAGATCGCTGGCGCGCGCGAGATCGCGTTCTTTCCGCCGATGACGGGCGGCTGACCCGATGGGCACGGCGCGCGTCCAATTGCAAGACTTCGATGCGGCCGCCGAAGCGCGCGCGCTGCAAGCCGGACGCGCCGACGTCGGCGCGCTGGTGACTTTCGTCGGCTGCTGCCGCGGCGAAGGCGGGCGCGTGGCGGCGCTGGAGATCGAGCACTATCCCGGCATGGCCGAGGCGGAAATCGCGCGCGTCGTCGCCGCCGCCGAGGCGCGCTGGCCGCTGATCGGCGTCACCGTGATCCACCGCTACGGGACGCTGGCGCCCGGCGCGCAGATCGTCCTCGTCGCGGTCGCCGCCGCGCATCGCCGCGAGGCGTTTGCGGCGGCCGAGATGCTGATGGATCGCCTCAAGACCGAGGCGCCGTTCTGGAAACGCGCCCGCTTGCGCGACGGCTCGGCCGAGCCATGGGTCGCAAGCGAGGCGGGCGACGGCGGCGGCGACGAGGCTTGAGAAGCGCTGCGGGTTCGGCCCGCGGACGCTCCTGGCGACGCCGCTCGTCGCCTCGATCGCGCCAGCGTCTTTCGAGGGTCGGCGCCTTCAGCGGAACGGCGGCTCGTCGAAGCTGCGCAACTTGCGCGAATGCAGCGTCCCGTGCTGGTTCTGCAGCAGCTCCAGCGCGGCGATGCCGATCTGCAGATGCTCGCCGATCGCGCGCTCGTAGAAGGCGTTGGCGGCGCCGGGCAGTTTGATTTCGCCGTGCAGCGGCTTGTCGGAAACGCACAGCAACGCGCCGTAGGGCACGCGCATGCGGAAGCCCTGCGTCGCGATGGTGGCCGATTCCATGTCGACCGCGACGGCGCGCGACAGGTTGATGCGCCGGCGCTCCTGGGTCCAGCGCAATTCCCAATTGCGGTCTTCGTTGGTGACCACGGTGCCGGTGCGCAGGCGCCGCTTCAGCGCTTCGCCGCGATCGCCGGTGACGCGCGCCACCGCCTCCTGCAGCGCGACCTGCACTTCGGCGAGCGCCGGGATCGGCACGTCCGGCGGCACCGCGTTGTCGAGGATGCTGTCCTGCCTGAGATAGGCGTGGGCGAGCACGTAATCGCCGATGAGCTGCGACTGCCTGAGGCCGGCGCAATGGCCGACCGTCAGCCAGCAATGCGGGCGCAGCACCGCGATGTGGTCGGTGATGGTCTTGGCGTTGGCCGGCCCGACGCCGATGTTGACCAGGCTGACGCCGCGCCCGTCGGCGCGCACGACGTGATAGGCGGGCATCTGGAAGCGATGCCAGACGACGGCCGCCGCCTGCGCCTCGGCTTCCTCCGGCGTCGACGTCGCGTCGATCACGACGGCGCCGGGCAGGACCATCTTTTCGGCGGCGCCGATGCGCAGTTGCTCCAAGCCCCAGCGAATGAACTGATCGACGTAGCGATGATAGTTGGTCAGCAGCACCCAGGGCTGCATCGCGCGCCAGTCGGAGCCGGTGTAATGCACCAGCCGGCGCAAGGAATAATCGACGCGCACGGCGTCGAACAGGGATATCGGGCGCTCGAAGCCGGGACGAATCTCGAACGCGCCGTCCGCGATCTCGTCGCCGACGACCGTCAGCGAGGGCGCCGGAAAGAAGCGCGCGAGCTCGGAGGCGCTGGCGCCGCCGCGCCCCAGTTCGTCGCCGCTTTCGAACACGTAGGGGTAAGGGATTTCCTGCGCGCCGACGCCGACCTCGATCTCGGCGCCGAATTCGGCGACCAGCGGCTCGAGCTGCTCGAGCAGATAGGCGCGGAAATCCTCGGGCTGGGTCACGGTCGTCGAATAGACGCCCGCCTCGCTGAACTTGGCGAAGGCGCGCGGGCTCGAAGGCGGCACGCCGTCGGGCTGGTAGGTCACGCGCAATTCGGGATAGCGAAAGCGCGCGCGCATTTCGGCGCTCGGCGGAACGCCGTCGATCAGAAAGCTCTCGACGGCCGCGCGCAGCGACCCCGCCGCTCGCGCGTAGAGCTCGGCGAGGCGATCGACCGCCGCGGCGGGCGTCGCGACGCGTTCGAAGGATCCGGTCGCGCCGCCCTGCGCAGGCTTGTTCACGCTGGCGAGCTCCTCATTTCGACGGTTTGGCCGCGACGCAGGCGATCTCGACGCGATAGGCGGGCGCGACGAGCTTGGCCTCGACCGTGGCGCGCGCGGGCGTATGGCCTTTGACGACCCAAGCGTCCCAGATCGCGTTCATCTCGGCGAAAGTCGCGATGTCGGCCAGATAGATCGTCGCCGAGAGGATGCGCGTCTTGTCCGAACCGGCCTCGGCGAGCAGGCGATCGATCGAATCGAGGATTTCCTTGGTCTGCTCGCCGACACTCTTGCCCGCGGTTTTGTCGGCGACCTGGCCGGCGAGATAGATCATATGGCCGTGGACGACCGCCTGCGCCATGCGGGGGCCGACGCCGATGCGCTCGATGCTCATGAGAGAGGCCTCCGCCTTGGGAGAGGGCGAGACGGTCAGAATAGCGTGAAGCCGGGCACGGCGCCCATAAAATCGCGCTTGCCGATCGCGACGCCGGCGTAGCGCAAGATGTCGTAGGCGGTCGTCAGGTGGAAATAAAAGTTCGGCAGCGCGTAATGCAGGAGGTAGGTCGCGCCGATCATTTTCGCCTTCTTGTTCGACCCCGCGGGAAAGACGATTTCGCGCTCGGCCCCGGCGTCGATCGCTTTGGCGTCGAGGCCGGCGAGAACGTCGAGCGTCTTCTTGACGCGCGCCTTGAGTTCGTCGAGCGAGGCTTCGTTGTCCTCGAACCTCGGCGCCTCGGCGCCGGCGAGTCGCGCGGCGCCGTTCTTGGCGTGATCGCAGAAGATCTGCACCTGACGCGGGAACGCGAACATGTCCGGCCGCAGCCGCATCGTCAGATAGATGGCGGGATCGAACTTGCACGCCGACGCGTGCGCCGCCGCCTTGTCGAGGATGGCGGAAAAGGCGTTCAGCGAGCGTTCGAATACGGGAACGCTGGACTGATAAAGTGAAAGGGACATGGCGGAGCCTTCCTCATAAGCCTTCGCGACGCGCGAAGGCGCGCAACTTGCACGCAATGACCGCCGAATTCAACGGGCGGCGCGAAGCCGCTTCGTCGCGACGCTATTTCGTCGGCGCCGGTTGGCCCTCGGCTCGCGGCAGCGCCGGGTCGAAACACGCCCACTTCGGCGCCAAACGCGTCCAGATCGCCGCCTCGGGCTTGCCGAGTTCGGGATCGTCGAGCGTGCCGACGCGCACGATGATCACGTTCGGGCGCGGCTCGGCCTCGCTGAACAACGGCGTGCCGCAGGCGGGGCAGAACCGGCGATGCATCGTCGCGCCGCTGTCGGCGACCGAGGTGTAGACCGCCGTTTCGCCCGTCGCCGTGAAGGCGTCCTTGCGGAAAACCGCGTTCACCGTGCCGCCGCCCGCGCTCAAGTACTGGCATAGGCGACACCAGCACTGCCGCACCGCGAGCGGCCTGTCGGCGGCGATCTGGTAACGCACTTTCTTGCAGAGACAGCCGCCGGTGATTGTCATTCGCATCGCCTCCCGCTCGCGCCAGGGATGCGAGGATAAGGCGTTTCGAAAGCGCCCGCCAGCGCCGAGTCAGCCGAGATTCAGCTCCTTGAAAAAATCATTTCCCTTGTCGTCGATGACGATGAAGGCGGGGAAGTTCTCGACCTCGATGCGCCAGACCGCCTCCATGCCGAGTTCGGGATAGTCGAGCGCCTCGACCTTGCGGATGCAGTCCTGGGCGAGACGCGCGGCGGGGCCGCCGATCGAGCCGAGATAGAAGCCGCCGTGGCGCGCGCAGGCTTCGCGAACTTCGCGCGACCGATTGCCCTTGGCGAGCATGATCAGCGAGCCGCCCGCCGCCTGGAACTGGTCGACGAAGGAGTCCATCCGTCCCGCGGTGGTCGGGCCGAACGAGCCCGAGGCGTAGCCCGCCGGCGTCTTCGCCGGGCCGGCGTAGTAGACGGGATGGTTCTTGAAATAGTCGGGCATCGGCTCGCCGCGCTCCAGCCGCTCGCGAATCTTGGCGTGGGCGGCGTCGCGCGCGACGATCATCGTCCCGGTCAGCGACAGGCGCGTGCGGATCGGGTGTTTCGCCAATTCGGCGAGAATTGCCTTCATCGGCCGATCGAGATCGATCGGTGCCACCGGCCCGCCGAGGCTCGCTTCGTCGACGGAGGGGAGAAAGCGCGCGGGATCGCGTTCCAGCTCTTCGAGGAACACGCCCTCCCTCGTGATCTTGCCGAGCGCCTGGCGGTCGGCCGAGCAGGAGACGCCGAGGCCGATCGGCAGCGAGGCGCCGTGGCGCGGCAGGCGGATGACGCGCACGTCGTGGCAGAAATACTTGCCGCCGAACTGCGCGCCGACGCCGAGCCGCTCGGTCAGCGCTTGCAGCTCCCGCTCCATCGCAGGATCGCGAAACGCGCGCCCGTCCGCGGCGCCGCTCTCAGGCAGCGCGTCGAGATAGCGGGTCGAAGCGAGCTTCACCGTCTTCATCGTCTGCTCGGCGCTCATGCCGCCGATGACGATCGCCAAGTGATAGGGCGGGCAGGCCGCGGTGCCGAGGGTGAGAATTTTCTCCTTGAGGAACGCGATCATCCGATCGTGGGTCAAGATCGACGGCGTTCCCTGGTAGAAGAAGCTCTTGTTGGCGGAGCCGCCGCCCTTGGCGATGAACAGGAAGTTGTAGGCGTCCTCGCCTTCGGCGGCGATTTCGATCTGGGCGGGCAGATTGTCGCCGGTGTTCGTCTCTTCGAACATCGTCAGCGGCGCGAGCTGGCTGTAGCGCAGGTTCTTCTTGAGGTAGGCGTCGCGAACGCCTTCGGCGATCGCCGCTTCGTCGTCGCCGTCGGTCCACACCAGACGGCCCTTCTTGGCGACGACGATCGCCGTGCCGGTGTCCTGGCACATCGGCAGCACGCCGCCCGCCGCGATGTTGGCGTTCTTGAGCAGATCGTAGGCGACGAACTTGTCGTTGGCGGT